>Ga0233425_10006017_pt1 | contig 18478 bp, 11 predicted proteins | sample Watercolumn_Towu_2_FD_181712 | JGI IMG/M metagenome (GOLD analysis project Ga0233425, IMG submission 181712) | Freshwater microbial communities from Lake Towuti, South Sulawesi, Indonesia - Watercolumn_Towuti2014_140_MG | ecosystem: Environmental > Aquatic > Freshwater > Lake | place... | reverse complement strand
CGTCAACCGCGGTGCCACGCACCAGAATGCCGGTGATCTGACGCGGGCCATCGAGGACTATTCCGCGGCGATCCGCATCACGCCTGAGCTTGCCGATGCCTACAACAACCGCGGGGCCGCTTACCATGAACAGGGCGACTTGCCGAAGGCGCTCGCGGATTATACGAGCGCCATCCGCCTGAAGCCGGACTATGCCGCCGCGTACATGAATCGGAGTGAAATCTACCGGGCCCTGGGGGACCAGGCTGCCGCCGAAAGAGACTATGAACAGGCCCGCAAACTGACAGCTCACCGATAATGCACCGCACACCGAACCCGGCAAGCGTTCACGGGTCGGTGTGTTTTGCACCAGACGGGGATCGGCCCATGTTTTCGGACAACGTCTGGTCCTGATGACCAACCATCAATGCCGAAAAACGTGCGAATCCCCCACCGACCCGTGAACGCTTAGCCAAGCCCGTCACCCGGATCCGAGTCCGATGCTAAGTCCCACGCTCAATATTCTCGGAGTCATTATTGCCTTCGCGATTGCCTGCAGTGCCTTCTGTTTCGCGCGCGTGAGTCCGGGAGACCATTTCTTCCTGCCGATCTACCTGTTGATTCTCTACTACACGGTTGCCGCCGTGGTCACCGATCGACGCCGCTACGATGTGCGTCCCGTCACAAGATCCGGAGTGAAAGCGATCGGCAAGTACTTCTTCTGGTTGGCTCTCATCGGCGGGCTCTACGGCTTCTACGGTCTCCACCCCTTCTACATCCAGTTCGCGCCCCATACGCGGCACATGCTGGGCAATTACCTCCAGCTCTATGCCCTCGCGGGACCGCTCTATTTCTTCTATACGGAGCGTTATCGCTACTCGACGCTGGATGCAATCAACGACCCGTACCTGCGGATCATTTCGCTGTTCAGAACCGCGGCCCGACGCGACTGGACCGCGCTGCGGCACCGGCTCTTCACGCGCGGTTACAAGAGCCTCATCCTGTCCTGGCTGGTGCGGCTGCATTTCCTGCCCGTCATGGTCGAACAAGTACACCAGAGCACGGTTCGCATCACAGGAATCGCGAACTCCTCCGATTTTCAATTCAACGTCGGCGGCACGGCGGCACTGCTCGTCGTCGTGCTGTTCTGCATCGACGCGACGAACGCATCGATTGGCTACTTCTGGGAATCGTCGCTGACAGGTACGCGGTTCCGCGAAACGGATCCGAATCCGTTTCATTGGATCATCGTGCTGGTCTGCTACTACCCGTTCATTCGCTTTGCGGGGAGCTTCATTCCGTTCCCGTCCGGCGTCGAGGGATCGCCGCTGCTGTTCAACCAGCCATGGTTTGAGGTCTTCGTAAACACGGGCACGATCGTGTCGCTGGCCGGCATGGTCTATGTCACCACCAGTCTGGGCTTCTCCTATTCCAATCTCTCGTACAAGAAGATCCAGACCAAGGGACTCTATCGCTTCGTGCGGCACCCGGGAACCGTCTGCAAGTTGTCCTTCTTCTTCTTCAGCATCTTTCGCTACCGATCGTCAGGCAACGTTGCCACCATCGCGCTCTTCGTCATCTGGATGGCGATCTACTTCAGCCGCGCTCTTTGCGAAGAGCGGTTCCTGCGGCAGTTCCGCGAGTACCGCACCTACATGAATGCGGTGCGCTACCGGTTCATTCCCGGAATGCTGTGACCTGCAGGATGCCCCCTCCCCTCCTCTCCCCTGCCCTCGTGCTCGTGCTTAGCCGCATGAGCGGCGGTGCTCGTGCTCGTGGTCAATAACGAAACAGCTGAGATTCGACTGCTGCCGGCAGTCGCTCACTTCTCGCCCATGCGCAATTCCGCCAGGTAGATTGCGGTGATTGTCTTGCCGGACGCATCGCTTTCGTGGCTCGAGTAATACGAGACAACTGCTCGGTCGGGAGCCAGTTCCAGGAAGCCGGGATAGGAGTTGTCACCGGCGCTGGGGAACTCCGCGAACTCGTGCAACTCGTGGCCCACCAGCCAGCAGAGCGACGTCTTGGGGCCTGCGTCGCCGATAGTCTTGCGGCCGCCCACGACGTAGCGGTTACCCCATTTCGTCAACAAGGGGCCGCCGACGTAGCGGTCCAGATCGGTGCGCTCCCACTGGGTGTAGGGAGGGGAGGATCGCAGCAGTTGTGCCGGCGCTCGGCCGCGTCGTCCGATGCCCAGGATGCTGCCGTCCGCTTCGAACAAGAACGCCGTTTCGTCACCCGCGGTCTCCTGAAATACCGCGCGCTTGCGCCAGATCAGTCCGTCATCGCTCTCCAGCATGAGCGACTCGACCTCGTCCCCTTCACCGCGTGGTCCGATGGCAAAGCCCGCCTTACGTCGCCCGCACAGGTATGCCTTGTCGCCGAACGCCGCCGCGCGCCAGATGTAGTGTCCGAAGGTGCCTTCGAGCATGACCGGGCTGTGCCATGCGGCGCCGTCTTCGGACCAGGCCGCATAGCCCAGGTGTTTGTTGAGGTCGTAATCGTCGCGGGCCAGCGTTGTGGGACCGCTGTACCACGTACCCGTATACACAAACAGCTTATCGCGAAAGACCAGAAAGTGCGGGTCGCGCGTGTCGCGTTCCGCGACCTGGAACCGATGCACTTGTTGCCAGTCGCGCGTGTCATCGCTGGCCAGGATGATGATCGACGCCGTCGGGTGGACCATGTGACCGTCGGGGCAACTACGAAACGTCAGATAATAGCTGCCGCGAAACCGCACCAGGTCCGTAAACGCGTTGTGCTCGCCGTTGTGAAAGACCCGCCGTACCGACACCGTGGTGACATCGGGCAACGATGTGTTCCGCGCCGCCTCAGCCGCGTTGACACCAAGCTCTGGCAGCACGGTGGCCAGTGCCAATAGGAGGTGGGTTCGCAGCACCGCATTCATCAGGATCTCCTCGGACTACGTGAGCGTTCACATGTCAGCAGTGAGCATATCGAATCGCCTTGTTGCGGGGACTGCTCGATCGCAGTTGTCGTTACAGCGTCCAGCCATTCTGATAGGGCTCGCGCACCAGGGCGTCGGCGGCCGGATTGTTACGGACCTGCGCCTGCTCCGCGTCGTATTCAACCGGTTTCCCCGTGCGGATTGCCAGGTTGCCGAGGAGTACGAATTCGGTGAGGGGGCCCGCCCAGTCGAAGTTACAGCCCGCTGGTTCGCCGCCTCGGACGGCTTCCATCCATTCGCCCCAGGTACCGCTGCGACGTGGGAGAGTGCGCGGTACGGACTCGAACTTCTTGGCACGCTCCGGCGGCAGGATCTCCGCCCCCAACATCATGCCGTCGTCACCGACGTAGAGTTCCCCGTCGGCGGGCAATTGCCGTCCTTCGAGCTCGCGTGGGGCCGGCGGCCGAATGCCTCCGTCGTACCATACGATGCGCACCGGAGGAAGCGAGTCGCGCTGCGGAAAGTTGTACGTGACGATGGAGGCCAGCGGCGCGCTCTCCCCCATGGCCCGAGTGGCCGTCGCCGAGACATGGGTCGGGTACTTAAGTTTCAACACGCGGTACGGCGTGTTCAGATGATGGCATCCCATGTCGCCCAACGCGCCGGTGCCGAAGTCCCACCAGCCGCGGAAATTCCAGGGATGATAGACGGCCGGTTGTGGATTGCCGGAACCCACCTGAGCGAGAGCCAGATGTCCTGGCGGCCACTTCTCCACAAAAGGCCGGACCGGCGCGGGCCCGAGCCAGAGTTTCCAGTCAAACGTAGCTGGCACGGGGTCTTCGCCGGCAGGTCGCATCATTCCCTGAGGCCACAGCGGACGATCCGACCAGATGTGCACCTCGCGGACGGGCCCGATCGCGCCAGCCCAGATCAGTTCGCACGTGCGGCAGGCGCGCTCACTCGTGTTGGGTGAGGCCGTCACCTGCGTGGCGACTCCCGCCTCACGTGCCGTAGCGACAACCGTGCGGCACTCGGCAATCGTGCGCGTGAGGGGCTTCACACAGCAGACATGCTTCTTCCTGCGCAGGGCGGCCATCGTGATGAGCGCATGCGTGTGATCGGGGGTGCCGCAGTAGACAGCGTCGATCCGGTCCCCTTCCTTATCGAGCATCTCGCGGAAGTCGCGGTACTTGCGGGCATCCGGCCAGCGGTCATAGGATCGCTTGGCGTAGACGTCATCCACGTCGCAGAGTACCGCTACGTGAAAGCCGGCGGCTTCACAACCTTGCACTTGCGGAAAGCCGACGCCTCCGACTCCCACGGCGGCCAACACGGGTCGATCGCCGGGAGCGGGGCCGGCCGCTCCACCCAAGACGCTGCGGGGCACGATGGCAAAGGCAGCCATGGCACCGGCAGCTTTGAGCGCCTGGCGGCGGGTGAATGGCAGACGTTGCAGCTCAGCTCTCTTGCAGGTCGTGGCATTCATGATTCTGTTCTCCGAAGTCCGACGGCGATTGCCGCGCCGCCGATGAAAGACCAGCGCACCTTTCGCGGCAGGTTGATGTGGCCGGAGTTCGAGCCGTTAGGGCGCGCTCAACAATGAGTTACTGAATTGCCGTCCGTCGCTCGACTCTCCGAGTCGAGCAATCACGGCTCGGAGAGCCGTGCGACGATGTTCGATTCGGTAACCTGTTCCTGAGCGCGCTCTTAGGTTATCTGGTTCCCGATTCGTAAACAACACACGCACCGGGAACGCGTACGGAAAGCCAAAGACGGGCATAGCGGCGCAGGTTCCCGCAAGTCCGTGTGAACACCAGCCACGACGGGTATAATTCCGCGGTCACGGTGACGGACCGTCAGGCGAGGAGTGGCGAGGCATGAATCAGCGCGAGCGGTTCCTCAAATACATGAACTTCGAACCGGTGGACCGCATTCCGCTGATGGAGATGGGCATCTGGCCGGAGACATTTGCTCGCTGGCATCACGAGGGCTTGCCGAAGTGGGTCACGGAACTGCGGCACCTGGAAGACTACCTGCAGTTGGACCGCAGCTTCAACATCAACTGGCTACCGATCAATCACGAGTTCTATCCGCCGTTTGAGTTGCAGGTGCTGGAAGAGACATCCGAGTACGAGCATATTCGGGACGAGAACGGTATCGAGTGCCGCCGGCTGAAACAGGGCCGGTCCATCCCGCAGTACGTGCGGTTTCCCGTCGAGACCGTCGCCGACTACGAGCGACTGAAATGTCGGCTCGACGGCCGCGATCCCGGGCGGTACAGCGAAGACTTCGACGAGGATCTTCACTGGCGGCAGCAGCGCGGAGAGATCATCGGCCTCAATTACCGCAGTTTCTTCGGCTTCCACCGCAACATCATGGGGCTCGAGAACTGGTCCGTTGCGTTCTATGATCAGCCGGACTTCGTGCGGCGGATGGTCGCGGACCGGCTGCAGTTCGGCAAGGACGTGTTTGCCCGGGTGCTCGGGACGCGCGCAGTGGACTTCATTCAGATCTGGGAGGACATGGCCTACAAGACGGCGACGATGATTTCGCCGCGCCTCGTGCGCACGTTTCTGCTCCCGGCCTATTGCGAATGGGTCGCTCACCTGCGCACGGCGGGAGTACGGCTGATCATGGTCGACAGTGACGGCCGCGTGGATGAGCTGCTGCCGATCTTCCTGGAAGCAGGGATGGACGGACTTCATCCCTGCGAAGTTGCAGCCGGGTCTGATCCGCTGCAGCTGCGGCGTGCATTTCCCGGTTGCCGGTTGATCGGCGGATTGGACAAACGCGTTATTGCGACGGGACGCGCGGGAGTTGATGCGGAGCTGCGCCGAATTGCGCCGCTGCTCCAGGAAGGCGGTTATATTCCGCTGCTGGACCACTACGTGCCACCCGACGTGTCGTTCGCGACGTACACGTACTACGTGGAACGCCGCCGGGAACTGCTCGGAACCTCGTGGCGCTAACCCAGCCCGCGAATCATGTACGCCTGCAGTATGCCGGACTCATCCGAGTTGAAGAAACCCATGCTGCCGTCCGGCGACAGGAAGGGGTGGATGTGAGCCTGTTTCTGGCAGGATGACTTGGGGCTCAGCAGGCAGCGGAAGTTGCGCGCCGCATCCTGCCCCGGCGTGCCCAGGTCGGCCAGGAAGATCTTGGCGCGCTTGTCCAGCGGGCCGGCATCACTGATCAAACGCTGTCCGGCGATGTCCGTGGCGAAGTGATAGAAGTGCGGATTGGGAAACTCGCGCGACAGATCGTTGCGAAGTCCGCCCGGAGTCTTGATTCCCACATGGTCAGCAAAGGGAGCGGCCTGGCCTTCAATCAGTTGAGCTTCCGGTGGTTGGCGAGTGCCCGTGCTGGTAATCGCCCACGTGCTGCGCCCTCGCCAGCATTGATGACCCTGGCAGGCCTCGTTGCCGTCACGTCCCCATGGCATGTTGCGGAAGTTGGTGCCGTCGTCGCGGATCACATGGATGTCCGCACCCGCGCCACCTACGAGGCGCGTGACTGAACCACGAGCATTGGTTTCGTTGTCGTGATTCTCCTGAATGAGAATATCGTGCCCGGCTTCTGGGTCCGTGGAACGACTGTATTGCGGATGCATGTTGCACCAGGTAGGACCGTGGCAGACCAATCGCACCGTCGCCTGTTCGACGTCAAAGACCATCAGACCGAACGGCGCCCCCGCCTGTTGGCCGTCACCCAGGAACGCCGAAATGGCCAGTCGCTTGCCGTCCGAGGAGATCGTGGACAACGGGTAAAGGCCGCTGGGCCGGTAGGTGGTGTCGGGCAGCGGCGTATCGAGCACGACAATCGTCTCGCGCTGCGTCCCATCCAATCGCACGCGTTTGAGCGTCAGGCGTCCGCCCCCGAGGCTTGTTTCGTCCACGAAGTAGTAGATGTATTGACCGTCGGGACTGACCGAGGCCGCGGTGGCACCGGTTTCCTCGGTTAGCGGATGCAGGGAGCAACCGTCGCTGAGGTCGCAGAGGAGATAACGGTGCTCGGGGTCCTTTTTGTTTCCGCCGTGGGCGGTGGCGGAGCGATGCAGCACCAGTCGTTGGGAGTCCATCGTGAAGATCTGAGCTTCCATGTACAAGTGCGAACCGGGAACATCGGGTTCACTCGTAAGCTGAATGACTTCGATCCCCGGCATCGATTCGCTGTCCAACAGATCAGGACGCAGTCTGGCGTTCTTGGCCAGTGAGGCGGAAGACTCGGAGGCCAGTCCCCGACTCGTTCCGCAACGCCCCGCGAGCAATGTACTCGCGGCAGTGACCGCCGTGCGACTCAGAAAGGTCCGGCGCGAACAGCCGCACTGCATAACGCGTCTTCGCGATGACATGGTCCGTGCCCCGTCATTCAAGGATTGATGCTCACCCGGCCAATATCATACGGAAGAGTATTCCGGCGAAACACCAGGCAAGCAGTCGCGGGACTTGACTCGTCGCGCGCAACGCAGGACGATCGTCTCTGCCCGTGCGTCGCTCGAGTGAACGCGTTGCCGTGTCGGTGGGGGATTGACCCGGATAATGCGTGAAACCAGAAGAGCCACCACAGAGCCACAGAGAACACAGGGGAAAGCAGAAGAGGCGGAATTCACGGCTTGTCAGATTCAGTCCAATCATGATCGTTGCGAGGCTACTTGCCTTACTTGCCTTTCGTCACCCTCTGTGCCTCTGTGGTGAATAATTCGGGTTAGTGGTTTGTCGTCAGGACCAGACGTTGGCCGAGAACACGGGCCGGTCCTCGTCTCTTCACCGACTGGTGAACGCTTACCCCGTAGTGAGGCCCAGCAGTATGTGCAGGATCTTTCTGGTTTTGACCTTGGCCGCTGCGGCAGTACAGAATTTCGCCAACACTAATGTGTGCGCCGCGCAGGCGGGTGGGGCTTCGGCACCGGCGGGCGGGACAGCGCGCGCCACCGGTGACGCGGCCCGCGAAAAGCACATTGCGGTGCTCAACGACGCGTTGCCGGGATTCGATCGTGAGTGTGTGCGCCGTCTGGTAGAGGAACTGCGCACGTCCGGTTGTCAAGTAACGGAGCTGTCGGCCGCACAAGTCTGCGACCGCGAGGTCCTCTCGCCCGCGCGGTTCTATGTCTTCGTGATTCCTCAGTGCCGTACCTATCCTGCGGCCGGTCTCGATACATTGTTCGCGTTTGTGCACGGGCGCGGGCACGTGGTCTTCCTGGGCGGGCCGTTCCTGGATGATCCCGTGTGGCCCGTGAATGGCGGCTGGGTGAATCGAGAGGCCATCCGGGCGGCCCGGGACAGCGCCCCCTTGCAGCGGCGATTCTGGCAGGACGGGTCGCTGAACGCTCAGAACTGGTCGCGCAACTGCAACGACCCGGCTACTCCCGGAACCTGGGAAGTTGTTACCGACGGGCCGCAAGGGCAGCACAGCTTCCGCTTCTGGACCAAACAGCTGAGCGGTTGGGACGGATATCGATCTCCTGATCTGCCCGCACTCGAGACCGATCAACCACTGCTGCTGAGCTTTCTGGCCAAAGGCGACTCGAGCACGCGGCAGCTGGCAGTGGAGATCCAGGAACAGGACGGCTCGCGCTGGATGGCCGTGGTTGACATCGAGCCGCAGTGGCGACGAATCACCCTGGACGCGCACGACTTCCGCTACTGGCAGGACTCACCCAGGGGCAACCGGCGCGGCGGTGCCGGGGACCAACTGCGATTCCCTCAAGCGCGCCGCATCATCCCGCAACTGGCCTTCTCGCATACCGCGGCCGTCGCGCCGGGGGAGCATACCTTCTGGATGGCGGATATCGGCACGGCAGTGCATCCCCTCCCGCACGTCGCCGCCACGGAGCCTGCGGTGCATTCGAGCCTGGAGACGATCCTCCCGCGATACAAAGTGTACCCCGTGGAGGAGCCGGTCGTTGTGCGCCCGCTTGGACAGGCCATCGCACCCGCGAAAGCGAACGGGCTCAAGGCCAAGGGCTACGTGTGCGGTATTCCGCGGACGATGGGGCGCGGCTTCCCTCGCGACCAGAAATGGCGGTACATTCCGCTGTGGGACACAGTGGACGATCGTGGACAATCGCGAGGCAGCCCCGCTTGGCTGCTCCTGAATCGGCTGCCTGCCGGTGACGGCAACGTCCTCGCCTGTTTCGGCGCCAATGACCCCGCGATCCAGAGGACAGGTTTCGCCCGGGCAGAGATTGCGGCGATGGTCAAACGACTCCAGCTCGGAGTCTTTCTGCGCGAGGCAGGCTCCGAACACTTCACCTATTGGCCAAAAGAGTCGATGCGACTCGGAGTTGATCTCGTCAACGTGGCCGCGTCAGCTCGCACGGTCGAAGTACGCATGAAAGTCAGCGATCCGCAGGGACGGCTGCTTCTGTCCCAGTCAGCATCGTTCACGCTGCAGTCCGGCCAGAGCCAGCGGTGGGAGAATCTCGAACTCACGACAGGTGCGGAGCCCACGACCTGCGTCGTCTCGACGGAGTTGTGGTATGCAGGCGTGCCGATCGACCGCATCGAACACGAGGTGCACGCGCTCGACACCCGCGCGCCTGCAAGAGACGAATTCATGACCGTGCGGGGAACCAACTTTCACGTGCAGGGCCGCTCGTGGTTTCCCGTGGGCGTGAACTTCTGGCCCCTCTATGTCTCGGGTATGGACCACGAGGACTATAACGCCGGCTGGCTGGTGCAGCGCTATTACGATCCGGAACTCGTCGAACTCGACTTGCAGCGGATGACGAGGCTGGGCATCAATCTGGTGAGCATTCAAGCGCCGGACCTGCCGCACTACCGGAATCTACTGGATTTCGCCCGCCGCTGCCGGGCGCATGGCATCTTCGTGAACCTGTACTGCGGGTTGGCGTCGCCGCTCGCCTTTCGCGAACGCGAACTGCGGGAGTATTTGGCGACTGCGCGCCTGGCGGACAACCCGGCGATCATGGCCTATGACACGATCTGGGAACCCGGCAACTACGTCTTTGCCGGCGACCGCCGCGGAGATTGGGACGTTGCGTGGCGCGAGTGGATTGTGGAACAGTATGGGAGTATGGAAGCCGCGGAGTCGGACTGGGGTGTCACCGCGCGGCGCGATCCGCAGGGTCGCGTGATCTCTCCACCCGACGAGCAGTTTCGCGAGGACGGCCCTTGGCGCACGCTGATGGCCGCCTATCGCCGATTCATGGATGACCTGACCAGCCGCAAATGGAATCGCGCGCATCGCCAATTGCGCGAACTCGATCCGAATCACCTCGTCAGTTTTCGCCAGGGGAATACCCTGCCGCATGATTTCGCGTTTACCGGCACGCCCAAACACATCGATTTCATCTGCCCCGAAGGGTATGCGATTCCCCCCGGTGAAGACGGCTACAACGCGGCAGGCTTCATTACGAAGTACGTGCATTTTACCACCAACGGAAAGCCAATCGTCTGGGCGGAGTTTGGCCAGAGCGTGTGGGACCCGCAAGCGATGCGTCCTTCTCCCGCACGTATTCAAGAAGTGTCGCGGTACCATGAGCTGTTCTATCGGATGGTTCTCGAAAGCGGGGCCAATGGAACGATCCCCTGGTGGTGGCCAGGCGGATATCGTGTGGGCGAAAACAGCGACTTCGGCATCATGCATCCGGACGGTACACCGCGCCCTGCCGCCCGACTGATCGACACCTACCGGTCGCGTCTGCAGACGGACCGCTCGTGGCCGGCCGCTACCGCATGGTTCGAAATGGACCGCGACGCGCACGCGGGCGGATATTGGCACACCTGCTTCCACGACGGCCGCGATGCTTATCGCCAAGCGATCGCAGCGGGAAAACAATTGGGGATTCGCACCGCCGGCACGGGCGCGACATCCGCCACGGTTCCCTTGGTGGCGGTTGGCAACCGGCCGCTGACCGGCAAGAACCCACCAAAATTCCTCAACGCCGAATTCAATTGGCTGCAGATTCGAGATGCCGCGGGCCGTTGGGTCGAGGCAGCGAACGGGACGTCGATCTCTGTGTCGCCTGACGCGCCAGTCATGGCGCGCGTGTGCGTGGGCAATACGCAGGAAGCCACCTGGCTCGCCCCGCGGGGAAACCGAATGGAAGTCGGCGACGTTGCGCTGCGGACGACGAACTCCTCGGCACTGCCAGGGCAGTGGCCATTGCCCGCGGACACTCAGTACTTGGCGGATGCCGACTTCGGCGAGATCACGCTGACCGCACGCGTCACGCAGTCCGTAAGAGTTGAATTGCGGATGGGAGTGGAAGGACGCACCGAGTTCGGCGAGAAACGCACGTTCACGCTGACTGTGGCTGGCCGGGATAATTGAATTCCGTTCTTGTAGCCGGGGTGCTCCGCGTGACGGAGCAACATGCCGGCGGAGAGCCGCCATGTGATCGGTCCACTGACCCGGACTATTTGCCACAGAGGCACAGAGGGTGGAGAAAGGACCGGCAAGGCAAGCGGTTGCGTAACGATCTTGACTGGACTGAATCTGACACACTGTGATTTCCGACTCGTTTGCCGTCCGTTGTGTTCTCTGTGGCTCTGTGGTGGCTCCTTTTGGTATCGTACCTTATCCGGGCTAACGGCAGTCGGACCGGCGCGCAGGATGATGCTCGCTCACGCGGAGCGTGCGTGCGACAGCTTGACGATCTTCAGCGACCGTTTGGGAAGTTGCCATTGATGCGCGGGCGCGGCCGCCGGATCGTCTGCGGCCACGTAGGTATCGGTGGTCTCGATCTCTTGCGGCGACTGGCCGTAGTTCGCCAAGACCAGGTACAGGTCGCGATTGGCGAACGCCGAGGCAACGCACGCTTCGGGCAGGGGTTTGGAAAACAGATCGGAGTCGCTGATCTCCAGATATGCCCAGGTGCCGTCTTCGACCATCGGTAGGTACTGTTTCAACCAGCGGGCGTGGGTCGGCCGCGTCTCGGTACTGGGCGGGATTGGATCCCAACCGCCATAGATGTAAGGGCCGTTTGGATGAGCTTGATAGTACTTCCACGCCGCTTCGTAGAAACCATTCTCCTTGACTCCCGGCAAACGGGGAATGGGAATCACAGCCCGTTCTCCGGTCAGCGGCCGTCCTCCCTGGAGAAGTGGGAACTGCAGGTAGGGAATCGCGTGAAGAAAATGATCGTCTTGCCCGGCGACCTGAGCCAGTGATCCGTGAATGCAGGGCACGACGTAAGGCGTGTGGTTCTTCACCGCTTCCCGCAATCTGTCCGTGTTGTCCACTCCCTCTCCGACCCAGAGATAGTCGTAGACCTTGAGACCGCCCGTTTGTGGCTGGTTGGAAAAGTCCGCGTGCATCTTGTAAATGCCGCCGCGCCGTTTCACCTCGGAGTAGATGAGATGCAGGAGATCGGTAACCGCACCGTCATACGTAGCGGTCTCATCGAACGCGACGACTTCATCCTCGGCCGTCTGTTTGACCTGCTTCTGGGAGTTGGGTACATATCCCCAGTCGTTGTACAGGCCATCCAACTCGTAATCGTCGAGGATGCGCAACATGCGCGGCAGGAAGTAGGCCCGCCACCCCGGGCTGGCAGGTGAACAACGCGTCAGGTCCCACCAGCCGCTGAGCGCGTCCCCGGGTCGGGACCACTCCTTCCGGCAATCGGGATCGCTCGCCGTGAAGTATCCGCTGGAGGCGTAGGCGAGGATCTTGATGCCGTGCGCGTGAACCATGTTGATGAAGCGGCGGAACCCGTCCGGATTGACGGCGGTCAATTTGTTGCCGCCGAAAAGGCCGTAGCGGTCGTTCCACTCGTCCATGACGTGTATCAACTGAATGCCATGCTTCTGCAGTCGACCTAGTTCCTGCTCGTCGTACTCCCCAGGTTCCCAGGGAGTACGGCTGGGGTACTCCCCCAAGTTGTAGACGCACTGCGCGGGCAGATAGTCGGTGACTAAGTGCTTGCGCAGGCACTTGCGGATCTTCTGCGTGCAGATGCTGATGTTCTGGAGACGCTGGCGATGGTCATCGGCGGTATAGTTCTGCATGATGCTCGGCGCGGAGCGCTTTCCGACGGCGGCTTGGGCGGCCGGCGGTTCGGAGGCTCCGAGCGAACTGGCGTCGATCGTACAGGTTGAACTCGTTGCGGCAACGACAAGCCCCTTGGTGATGAATTCTCGCCGGTCCATGATGGACTCCCGTGTTCGTGATGTGGATTGAGGCAGGACGATCCCTTCGCCCGCGCATCGGCAGTTGGTAGGTTCGTTGGCGCATTGGAGACGGGGCGGACGAGGAGACGCTCGGGAGACTCATCCCGTCTTCTTCCGGATGGTCTTCTGTCCCGAACCTGCTTTGGTGTTCGCTTTCTTTTTCTTGCCGATGCCACCGAAGTCAGCGACCCTTTCGGCGTTGACGTCCTTGAGGTACTTGCTCAATGTGGCCCACATGGCCGCTGTCTTTTCGGGCTGCGTTTCGGCCAGATTGTTCTGCTCGCTGACGTCCCGCGATAGATCGAACAGCTCTCTTTGGACCGGCTGGTCGTCCGGTCCCCAAGTGACGACCAGCTTCCAGTCGCCGGAGCGGTACGCCGACTGACCGCGGTTCGGGCGATGGAACACGACGCCGTTCAGGACGCGCGTGACTTCGCCTTGGCCCGCATTTGTCAGTACCTGGCGCAGGCTGCCGCCGTCGATGACCTCGGCCAGGGGGAAACTACCGCCGGCCAGATCGACCATGGTTGGCAGCAGGTCGTATTGCGCGACCGGCTGATGGCACCAGGAATTCGCGGCGATTCCGGGTCCGCGTGCGATGAAGGGCACGCGGATGCCGCCCTCATAGAGCCACTGCTTCGCGCCGCGCAGAGGATAGTTGTCCGGCAGCGCGTCGGGCGCGGCATGGGGATTCGTCGCCGGGGCATTGGCCGCAACCTGAGCCCGGCCTTCGGGCCCGCTCACGTTCAGCATCTTGAGATAGAGCGCGTTGTTGCGACCGTACGGGCTGCCACCGTTGTCCGCACTCATGAACACGTACGTGTTGCCTGTCAAGCCAAGCTCATCGACTTTGTCCAGCAGCTTGCCGATGCCCGTATCCAGGTCCTCGGTCATGGCGGCCCACTCCAGCGGAAAGGTACGCGGCGGTGCGCCCTTCTTCCGGTATTTGTCGACAGTCTCCGGATGCGCCTGGATCTGCAAGTGTGAGGCGTAGTGGCTGACCTGCAGGTAGAAAGGGCGTCTCTCCTTGGCCTGGCGCGCGATGAAGTCCATCGCGCGGCCGGTCATGCTGGTGATCAGCTTGGGATCCTGCTGCGGTGAGAATTGATCGCCGCCCTGCTTCCAAACCACATTTCCGTTGCCGGTCAGGTTGCCGGTATCGCCGTCGCTTTCGTCGTAGCCGCACTGCTCCGGAGTGGCTTCCATGTTCTCGCCCCACTTGCCGAAGTGTGCACAGCGATAGGCCGGATCAACCGTCTTCAGTGCCTTGGGGATCGTCAGGTGCTTACTCGGGTCATAGAAATTGCTCTTGAACTCGGAGCCGCGGTTGCGCGCGGTGCTCGTGCCACTCAGGACGGAGCGCCGCGTCGGTGTGCAGAGCGGTCCCGGTGAGTAACCGCTGGAGAACCGCATCCCCGCTTTGGCCAACCGCTCCAGGTTGGGAGTGGCGAGATAGGTGCAACAGGAATCCTTGATGTCCGGGTGCATCGGGACGCTGGATTCAGCCCACCCCTGGTCATCGGTCAGGATGAAGATGAAATTGGGCCGTGAGTGTGCGGATTCCGCGGCAACCATCCGTGGAGCCAGTACGAGCAACGCCGCAACGGCTCCCAGCATCTGCAGCAAATTGCGCTGGTTCATCATCATTCGGATTCCTTGGCATAAGGTGTTGGTGGGTTCGGTCTACGGACCTGGTGGCCCGATCGATACGCACCTGAGATTATAGCGGCACACCGACCAGGTGCGCTCCGCCCTCCCAGACAGAGCCTGGGAACCAGAATGACGAGGGAAGTTCTCGTCGGTCCATGCTGGACTCCCTTGGTCGCGGCGTTAAGTGACTCATAGCGATCCTGAACATACTACCCGATTCAGTTTCCCAATCGCGAAAGCGCGAAAGCGCGAAAAAGGCGCGGTATCCCGTGATTTGACCTTTCGCGTCTTCGCGTTTTCGCGATTCATCTGGTTCCGACGAGAGCGCCGTTCGTGACCTCATGTTCGGCAGACAGCAATTTGCATCTGTGACAATCACAACGTAGAGTTATCATGCGGCTCGCAGCCTCATCACATCGTGATCGCCCCGCTGTTTTGCGGTTCAGCGCCATCGCAGATGACGGGTATCCCCATCTTCGCGCTTAGAATTTCGGCTCATGTATTGTTCGTACTGCAACAAGCCGATTCTCTCGCAAACGATTGGTCGCGACCAGCGCGTCGGATGGTGTCCACATTGCTGCCATGTCTTTGAACTTCCGCTCTTTCCAGTCCCCGCTTGGATCTTGGGAGTGGCGGTTCTGTTAGCTGCCAAGTGGTGTGTCGGCATCTGACCGTCGTTGATGGCTACCACGGAACCTCCTTGTCACCCAGCTCTCCCTCGTACCTGAGTTCTGCCTGGGAACGAGGGAAACGTGACGAAATGCGGCCAGACGAGGGGGTAAGGGCCGGGTCAAGAAACGACAGCGCCGCTTGTCGTAAGGTGTTGACGTTGAACACACTTGGCGACAAACGGCGGGATGCGGCGGAAGTGGTCAGGGGCGGGATCGAACCGCCGACACACGGATTTTCAGTCTGCGAACAAACCGCGAAATCCTCGGGAAAAACGGCCCACTTCAGACGACTGCCAGCAAATCGCCAGCAGTAAACCGGAAATCCCCTCGGACCTGCAAGCCATCATCGACGCATGGCCGACCCTGCCCGACGCGATCAAGGCCGGCATCGTGGCCATAGTCCGATCGACCCACGGCACATGAGACAGGCCAGCCTGTTGCGGCACGGCTGGCCCTGCGGCCGGCTGGTCTATCTCACAAGTGCCAGCCCTTCACGAATGCCCTCGGTGGCAGGAGTGGACACGATGGCACGGTATCGCATGTCGGACGGAATGGTGGTGGACACAACGAACGCTTCCCAGCAGTGGGACGAAGCAACCAGGTGGGATGGACGGAACCATATCTCGGTTCCCACGGGTTCCCAATGGGAACATCAGACGTTGTACCGATCGCGACGCGGACGGTACTACATCGTCCACACGTCCCAGTGGCAGGGAAGCACGGACGCGGCCGAGTGGGTGTCACATGAGGAAGCGGCCCGATGGCTGATCCTGAATGAACACGACCTGCCCGACGAACTGCAGGACCTGGCCCAGGACGTGACGGAGTAGCGGGCATACCAGGGGCACGGACGCCCCCTCGGTCCGTTTTTTTGAGACGTGCCCCGGGAACCGCACGGGATACATCCGCGTGCATTTTCGCAGGTTTTTGGGTCCTTCCGGGCAGGGGGTGGGCGAAGGTTCCCAGCCGGTGATCGCGGCACTTTCTCACACACGGGGTATGAATTGCCACCACAACAACACGACAGGAAGGCAGACAATGGCAAGACGAAGGAAGCCCAGCCCGGCGGCTGAACTGCAGACCCAAGGACCCAAGACGCTAGACGAAGTGGCGGCAGCCCTCGGAGTGTCCGTACTGGCGGTCAAGGTGTTCGCGGTTCTCGGGGCCCCGGGCGGTCTGGAACGGTTGTCGATCCGAGTTCCCAACGCGGCGGCTGTAGCGGCCGAATGGAACGTGCATCGGTCAACGGTGAGCGATTGGCAGCGGCGGGGAATGCCGATCGACCCGGACGGATCGGCCGACCTGGCGGCGGTGTACCGATGGGGACGATCCGCGAACGTGCCCGCGATGACCAAGGCCCGGGATGCCCTACGCGGCCGGCAGCCGAAAGGGGACCTGACGCGGGGATTGTGCCGGGTGGTCCGGTGCGAACTGGCGGCAGCGGTATCCGAGGCGATCGAAGCGGCGGTGCCCGAGTTGGTGCCCAGTGGTGATGACGGCGAATCCCAACGGGTGGCGGCGATCCTGACGCGGGCATTGTGTGAGGCGATGCGGCCCCTGATCCTTCAGGAACACGAAGCCGAGACGCTGATAACGGACTGTGCGGGGTTTGTGTGACGGGGTGGGCAGGGTGAACCCTGGCGATCCTAGCGGAAAGCCGGCGGGGACCAGACGCACGCATTTTGGGGAAATATCGACAACGAACCGGAGTGGGGGGGGCGAAATACCTAGGGGCTGTGGAGCGTAGACCGTGCGGCCCCCTTCCGTGCGTCTGCACGAGTTTTGGAAACAAAAAGGGCCGGTAGGGGGCCTGAATTACCTGGGGGCTGCGGGCCGTAGACCGTGCGGCCCCCTTCCGTGCGAATGCGCGAGTTGCGAATAGGGGGGGGAACCATGACAGACAAACAAGGCACGGCGACAATCGGCCCGTTCAAGCTGGACCTGCGGCGGTTGACGCTGGACGAATTACGCGAGTTGTGGGCAGCGATGGCGGCCGAGATCAAGTGGCGGGACGCCGAACGGCGGGCGATCGCGGAACGGCAGTAGGCAGGGGACACACATTGAACGGGCCAACGATCGGCACGCGATCGCGGGACAACGGCGGAATGCGGCGGGACGTGGCAGCGAACACGGCCGCCCCTGGCACGCATTGTACCGACAAACGGACTTTCTTTCCGACGCGATCGCGGCCGGTGGGAAACTGATCGGCATTGCCCTTGGAAGGACCCGGCAACGCGACACGCGGTAGCTTGCATTTTCGCGACGGTTTCACGACAGTGTGAGAAACGATATCGGGACGGCAGACGGCGATTGCAACGCCCAAGCCAAGCGGTCCGGGTAGCGGTTACTTTGACCTGCCTTTCAAAGCCCCTGCCCGGATCGGCCCGACCTACGGAAAGGCAGGATTCTATGGCAAACCTTGCCGACAGGTTGAATGCATTGCGAGATGAATTTGCCTCGTGTCTCGCGCGACACTGCAGCGACATCCTAGAGCTGGTGTATGTTCCAAGCCCATTGGACGAAAACTCGTCTACCGACGTACGGTTTGATGACGGCGAATCTCTCTCGCACTTCGCAATTTTGGGCAACCTTGGTCACACAGTGATTTGTCTTCGGCACGTCACCACGTCCGATTATGTCGAGAACAGAAACACACGGGACCTGTATATTCCGTTTCCACTGGACGTAGACGGTAAAGTCCATGACGGGGAGCCGGTGCCCGCTATCGACGACTACCTTCATATTGCGGCGAAAGGCGGTGCATTGCTACTCAGTGAAGGCATCTACAGGAATGATCCCGCCCGCATCGTAGACTTGGATAGTGGCGAGCATTTCTTCATGCGTTGGTCGACGAACCCAGCGGTTATATGGTCCAAGGTTGTCTACGAATTGTCCGGGCTTGAAGTGAAACAAGACAGGAAATGCCGTACCGATGCATTTCCGTCTTCCATTGCTGCCTGTGCCTCTCTCTTGCAGTCGCATTGCGATGGACGATTGCCCGTAGTAACGCCATGATAGTGCAACCTTTGTTCTGTAAATAGGTTCTTGGCAAGTCCGGGTTACGAGGTTGCCTTGGGTAGGTAACGTTTCTCCGTTTGCCACTCGTCATCGGTTTCCATCAGCACCGCCGTGGC
>Ga0233425_10006016_pt1 | contig 18479 bp, 12 predicted proteins | sample Watercolumn_Towu_2_FD_181712 | JGI IMG/M metagenome (GOLD analysis project Ga0233425, IMG submission 181712) | Freshwater microbial communities from Lake Towuti, South Sulawesi, Indonesia - Watercolumn_Towuti2014_140_MG | ecosystem: Environmental > Aquatic > Freshwater > Lake | place... | reverse complement strand
CGGTAGCTCCCCGGCATGAGGGATTCGAGCTGCACCCGCTGTGCCTCGGCCTCCCGGTGGGTCGACAGGGGCGTCTTGGCACAGAGGAGAGTGAGCCGGGTATCGAACACCGTTCCCTGGAAGCTGAAAAGGGTGCCGAGCTCGATTCGGGCCGTCTCCACTCCCTGGGCTGCAAACCGGGCAGCGGCCTTTCGTCCCCGCTCGAAGTCGCTGGTGGGCCATTCGTCGAGGACCACCTGCCACCCGAGCCGGGCCGGAGTGCCCCCCGACACGGACAGTGTCCAGGCGAGGCGCCCCTTGACCTCGAGGGTGGGGCCGCCGGGACCGGAGGGCTGTACCGCGAGGCCGTCGGGGGCGGTGAACGTGATGGTCTTCTGCTCCTCCATGATCCGGATGGACAGGACCGGCTCACCGTCCTGAGTGAACGAAAACCGGTTGGAGAAGAGGATGGCCGCGGTATCTTCCCGGCTCATCTTCTCCTGAGCCGCACAGGGCAGAGCCACCAGTAACACGCAAAGAAACGAGAGGCGCATGGGGGTCCCTCCGTTGCCGGTAGATTAGCATCGCCGGCCCGTGGAGCAAGGAAGTTCGCACGGCCGCTTTATTTGATTGCGGGTTCGCGCGGGAAACCTATAATAGGGCCGGCGGAGGGGCGGATGTCCGTGCAGCAGCGATACAAGGTCGCGGAGAAGGTCGATGCCGGTGGCATGGCAGAGATCTTCCGGGGTTACGCGTTCAGCCTGGATGGGATCCAGAAGCAGGTCGCCATCAAGCGGGTGCGCCCCCATCTGGCCACCAACACCACGTTCATCAAGATGTTCATCGACGAGGCCCGCCTCAGCATGCGCCTCAACCACGGCAACATCACGCAGGTGTTCGACGTGGGGCGTGCCCAGGGGACCTACTTCCTCGTAATGGAGTTTGTGGACGGCGCCAACGTCCGCAAGATCATGCAGGCTGCCACTGAGAAGGGTTATCGGATCCCGGTGGAGATTGCGGTCAACGTGATCGCGGAGCTGTGCAAGGCACTGGCGCACGCACACGGTGCGGTGGATGACGACGGCAAGCCGCTCAACATCGTTCACCGCGACGTGAGCCCCCCCAACGTGATGATCTCCAAGCAGGGGGAAGTGAAGATCACCGACTTCGGTCTGGCCAAGGCAGCGACGCAGCTCGAGGCCACCGATCCGGGGGTGGTGAAAGGCAAGTTCAGCTACCTGTCACCCGAAGCAGCGGAAGGGAAGTCCGTGGATGCCCGGGCCGACATCTTCTCGGCCGGGATCATCCTCCACGAGCTGCTGACCGGCCGGCGTCTCTTCATGGGCAAGACCGACCTCGAGACCGTGGAGCTGGTGCGCAAGTGCGAGGTCCCGCCACCGTCCGCGGCCAACCCCGACGTGGACCGTGAGCTGGACGAAATCGTGCTCCGGGCGTTGACCAAGGATGTGAAGAAGCGCTTCCAGTCGGCACACGAGTTCGGGGACGCGCTGGCCAGGCACCTGTTCTCGCACGGCATGAAGGTCACGAACTTCGACGTGGCGCAGATGATGCGCCTGCTCTTTACCGAGGATGACGGCGAGGCCGTGCCCCGCCGGGTCCTCGAGATCGTGCAGGAAGAAGTCATCAACCTGAGCAGCATGGGGCAGCTTCCCGGGGTCATGCCTGCCGAGGGGTTCCAGCCGCTGGATCTCGAGTCGTTCCGTGGGAAGAAGTCCCCGTTCGAGGACATCTGGAAGGACTACGAGGGGGAGAAGGGGGAATCCGGCTCCCTGGTGACACTGGAATCCGTCGCCAGGGAAGAGAGCAGCTCCGGTGCCGCTTTATCCACCGCCCTCGCCGCGGCGGACTCGGGTGCTGCCGGTCGCTGGTGGCTCCTGGCCGCGGGAGGGATCGTGGTACTCCTCGCCATGATTGGCGGGTATCTCTGGCTCTTCACCGACCTGTTCCAATAGCCGGTCTGCTGGACAGGGGAGGATTTGGATGCCGTTCCTGGTGATCGAAACCCCCAAGATGGGGGCGGAGCGTGTGGAGCTGACAGGGGCCGTTTCCATCGGCCGCCATCCCAGCCAGCAGATCCAGGTGATGGACAGGCTGGTTTCCAAGCAGCACTGCGAAGTCCGCAAGGGGCCGGAGGGATGGCTCATCGCGGATGCCGGCAGCCGCAACGGCACGTTCGTGAACAACAAGCGACTCACCGAGCCGACCAAACTGGTCCACGGGGACCGGATCATGGTGGGGGCAACCCGAATCACCTATGAGGACGAAGTCAAGCAGCCGGAAGAAGAGGTCGTGGAGCTGACCGAGGCCTCCAATGCCCCCATGATCCAGTCCATGGTGGATGCGGAGGAATCGATCGAGTTCCTCCCGGCCGCAATGATCCAGGAAACCGACGTTCTGCGCCGAGACTACGAGAAGCTGCGGTTCGCATACCAGCTCCACCGGGAGATTGCACTCGAGTTGGATCTCAACATCCTCCTCCAGCGAGTGCTCGAGCTGACGCTGTCGTTTCTCCCGGCCGTGGATCGGGCCATGGTGCTGTTGAAGAAGCGTGGAGAGGAAGGGCTCTACGTGGCCAAGAAGCACTACCGTCCGGGCATTGACGAGAGCCTGAAGATGTCGGTCTCCAGCACCATCGTCAACCGGGTCGTGCGGGAGAAGAAGGCCGTGCTGTCGAACGACGCGGTGGTGGACAGCCGGTTCGACGGCTCCCACAGCATCGTCCTCCAGGGGATCCGCTCCGCGATGGCGGTTCCGATGCTCAGCCGGGAAAACGAGGTGCTGGGGATTCTGCACGTGGATTCGCTGCGCCGGGTGGGGGCATTCACGGAGAGGGATCTCATCAGCGTGCAGGGGTTTGCCGCCCAGGCCGCGGTGTCCATCGAGAACGCGTTCATGGCCCGCAAGATCGAGGACGAGGCCGCCACCAGGGGCAAGCTCCAGCGGTTCCTGTCTCCCAACCTGGTGAGCAAAGTGCTTGCCGGAGAGCTCGAGCTCGAAAAGGGGGGAGCCCCCCGCTTCGTGACCATCCTGTTCTCGGACATCCGCAAGTTCACGTCGCTGGCAGAGCGGCACAATCCTTCCGAAATCGTGGCTCTGCTCAACAACTACTTCGAGCGCATGGCCGAGATCGTGTTCGACTATGACGGGACGCTCGACAAGTTCATCGGCGATGCGGTCATGGCCTTGTGGGGGGCCCCGATCTCAGCAGAATCGGATGTCATGAACGCTGTGAGCGCCGCGGTGCGCATGCAGGCTGCCATGCGGGAGTTCAACGTCGAGGCCGAGGCCATCATCGGCGAGGGAATCGGGATCGGAATCGGCATCGACTGCGGCATGGTGGTGGCCGGGCTCATGGGGTCTTCGAGGACCTTGAACTACACGGTCATCGGTGCGCACGTGAACCGGTCCGCCCGGCTTTGCTCCGCGGCAGCAGCGGGGGAAGTCCTGGTCTCGGAATCGGTGCACGAGAGGATCCGGAATCACTTCCGGTGCGAGACGCGGGAGCCCATGATGCTCAAGGGCATCTCCAAGCCGGTGCCCGTGTTCCGAGTCGAAACGTAGCGGGCGTCAACCCTGTTTCATTCCTTGCCGGTAGGTCGGTGATTGCCGAAGCAGGTCGAGGGTCTGCGGAAGGGAGAGCTTCGGCTCGAACCCCAGCTCTCTGCGAGCGCGGGAATCATCCACCAGGCACGGGAAGCGGAGGAAGTCCAACTCCGGCGGAGGGACCTGCGCCACCCCCATCTGCCACGCCCGCTGCGCCAGCGCACGCAGCAGGGAGTGGGGGAGGGGGAGGGTCCGCTTGCCCAGGTACTTCACCATGGCGGACAGCGGTGCTGCCGGAGGTCCGGCCAGGTTGTAGATCCCCCGCCGTCCCGGTTCCACCGACGACACCACGGCCCTCACCAGCTCGGATTCATGGATCACCTGCACCATGGGGTCAAAGCCGAGCACCGTCGGAATCCGGGGCAGGGAGAGATACGCGGAGGGGCCGTTGGCCGCAGTCCCCAGAATGTGGGCTGGCCGCAGAATCACGGTCTCCACCTCCGGGACCTTCCAGAAGAACGAGGTGACCAGCATGTCCACCGAGACCAGACTTCGCATCTCGGAGAACCCTTCCCCGGCAAGCAGCAGGGCCTCCTCGGTCAGGTACTGCGGGTTGTCCGGCTTGGCACCGTACACGTTGGCCGTCGAGAGGAAGACGAACTTCCGTACGCCGTGCCGGGCCGCGTACTCGAGCAGGCGCTGCGTACCCACCACGTTGAACGCATGCAGCTCCGCCTGCGGCTTGCGGAAGTCGTGCATGATGTTGAGATGGATGACCGCATCGACCTTGTGGCGGCGAAAGAGGTTCTCGCACCGCTTCCGACGGATATCGAGCTTGTAGACACGGATGTCCTTGGGGCGGTCGGGGAGATCCCGCCGATCCAGCCCGATGACCTCGTGATCGAGGTGGAGCTGTCTTGCCAGAAGGCGGCCGATGGTCCCTGAAATGCCGGTCAGCACGATGCAGCTCATGGCCGGATCCCTCCCAGCAGGCTGAACGGAAACGGGCCACGCTCCTTCAGCCCTCGCTCGATGAGCTGGGCTACCTTGCTCCGCACTTTCTCGACGTTCTGATCGATGACCTCGTCTTCATCGTCCGGATCTCCGGAAAAGTGCATCGGCTCCCCGAACCAGAGGTGGATCTTGACCGGATAGGGCAGGAGTCCAAGCCCCAGCAGCCACGGGAACGTCGGCGTGATCGGGAAGGCCGGTGCCCCCAGCAGGCGCGCCAGGCGGCGGAAGTTGTAAAGTGCGGGTACGGTTTCCTCCGCACCAATCACGCCCACGGGGATGATCGGGGTTCCGGTTTCGACCGCGAGGCGCATGAACCCGGTCCCGAACTCCTGCAGCTTGTATCGGTCCCGGAACAGCTTGCTGACTCCCCGCACTCCTTCGGGAAACACAAGGATTGCCTCGTCGTTCTCCAGCAGCCGGCGGCTGTTGTCCGGATCCCCGAGCACCTGTCCGCACCGGGACATGAAGAGACTGACGAACGGGAGCGACGGCACCCACCTCTCCACCATGCTGCGCAGGATCCGCGGGGGGCGGCCCTCGATCGCCACGGCCGCGGCGATGAGCGCTCCGTCCAACGGAATCTGCCCGCTGTGGTTGGCAACGAACATGAGCCGGGTAGTCGGCAGCTCGTGCAGCCCGTGCGTGGTGACCCGGAAGTACCCACGGTAGAGAAATCGGACCAGCGGGATCACCTTCCGGATGAACGCCGGAGACATTCCGAAGGGGTCGTATCCGAACTCGTTGAGCCGGGCCGCTCCGGAGCTGAGGATGCGGTTCTCCCACTCCTTGTCGCCCCAGTCGCGAAACCAGTCCTCGAACTGGGTCAGGTACTCGTCCAGGTGCGGGGAGCTGCTGGTATCGTCGTAGAGGTTCCCGTTCATGCACAAGTCCTTGCAGGCACGTGAATTCGTCCGGGGGCGGTCATTGCGCTGCTTCGGTCGGTTCGAGCGACAGGTCGAGCCAGGCCGAGCCGTCGGGGGCGACCAGCAGCGAATCGAGCATTCTCTCCAGGTCGGCAAACGCAGCCTGGCGGTGGCAATCCTGGCAGGTGAACCGGAGCGCGAGCCGGTCGGGGGTCATGACCAGCGCTTCGGTGAACGGGGGGGCGCCCCCTCCGCCCGGCATTTCGAGGAGGTAGTAGTCGTATCCCTCCCGGGTGATTCCGGCGCTGACCAGGTTTTCGGGCTCGAAGAGAAAGCCGACCACCTCGGAGAGCCACCAGTCGGCATCCTGGTCCTCCAGGTCGAAAAGGAAGAGGTAGACGAAGGTGCGCCCGGCGGGAAAGACCGCGTGCAGCGTGAACTTGCGGGGATTGCGGACTTCGGGCCAGCTCTTTTCGTGCTCCACCGTGCCGGGGATTTCGAATGAGAACCCCACGTCGCGGTGGACGCGGGAAAACATCGACGGCGGCTGGTCCGCAGTCGGCGGAGCGGAACCCCCTCCCGCAAGCACGGGGAGCGCAAGGAACAGGCCGAGCATCGAGCACAGAGCCGGACGTGTCATGACATCCCTCCGCTGCCCATGATAAGTCCTTGGAGCAGGCCGCGTCAACGAGCGCGCAAGCTATACTTCGCGAGTGACAGCGCCCCACAGTCCGGTGATGCGCTTGAGCTTTTCGGCAATGGCGGGGGGCGGCAGCACGAACTGGGCTGCTCCGATGCGGTCCGCCTCACCCGGCATGCCCCAGACCGCGGAGCTTTCCTTGTCCTGGCAGATCGTGGTGGCACCGGCATCCCGCAGCACCTTGAGCTCGGATGCCCCGTCCCTTCCCATGCCGGTCAGGAGCACCGCCGCCACCTTGGAACCGTGCGTCCTGGCAAGGGAGCGAAACAGGCATGTCGGTCTTTCGAAACGAATGGAGCAGCACCAATGCAGCATCCTTGATGGCCTGGTCCCCTTCCACATGCCCGAGGTTGTCGTTGATCCACTTCAGGCCGTCGAGGTCTATGAAGTAGACCACGAACCGGCCCCCGAGGGCTCGGATCTGCTCGCACCGCTCCGTGGTTGCCGCCAGCAGCCCGCGTCGATTGGTCAGGCCCGTCAGCTCATCGGTGAAAGCCAGGTCGGTCAGCCTGTCCCGCGCCGCCACACGGGCCGTAACGTCTCGCAGCGATGCCAGCAGCGCGGGTTCCCCTTCCCAGAAGGTGTTGCTGAGGTGCGCTTCCGCAACCCGCCGAAGGCCGGCCGGTGTCTCGATGTCAATCTCCGAAGTCTGCTCCACCTCCGTCAGCGGGCGGCAGGGCTGCCCCATGAGCTGTTCCCGCTCCAGGCCGAACATCGCCACGGCTGCCGCGTTGGCAAAACGGACCACGCGATCCATGGACATGACGATGACCGCGTCGGCTGAGTTCTCGAGCGCGAGCAGGTAGCTCTTCTGCAACTCCTGGTTGATCTCGAGCGACCGGCTCAGCTCGAGGTTCAGGCGGGTCAGCTCCCGCTGCTTGTTGACCGCGTCGTCGTAGGTGGACAACAGAAGATCAATCACTCGCCTGCGCCCGGCAAAGATGTCGAAGACCTGCCCCTGGAACGTGATGCTGACAGCAGTTGGTCGCCACGGAGGGGTAGGAGTCTTCCGCCAGGTTGAGGAACGAGAACGTGACCATCGACCGAAGCGACGGCTCCACGACGAACTTCCCCGGCGTTGTTTCTCGAACGTAGGGTTCCAGCTCTCCCGTGCTGCAGTCCCGCAGCGACCATCGGGAATAGACCCCGGCCTCGGCCTTGCGCAGGGCCTGGACGCTGATGTCGGTCCCGAGGAGCTGGATGCTCCACGAGGCCAGATCCGGCACGACCCGGTGCAGCAGGATCGCGAGGGTGTAAGGCTCTTCTCCAGTCGAGCACCCCGCACACCAGATGCGCAAGCGTCGTGCCTTGCGGTTGCGGGCCACCAGCTCGGGCAGGATCGATTTCTCCAGGGCCTCCATGGTGCGGCGGTCCCGCAGGAAGTAGGTTTCGCCCACCGTGAGATGTCCGCCGAATCGCTCGATGTCGGTGTGCTCGGGCCGGTCGCTGAGCAGCCAGCGTACAAACGCCCCGCGGTCCGCCTGGCCGAATTCGACCGCAGCAGTGGCGATGCCCCGGCGCAGGCTGTTCATCCGCCCTCCGGCAAATGCGAGTCCGAGCCGGTCCTCGACCTTGCGGGCCAGAGCAGCAATGTCGGCATCGCTGGGCTCGCTCATGGCGGGGCATCTCCTTGCGGTCCGTGACCGGGTGGGGGCAACTGGACCTCTCCGGCGAGGAGCCTGTCCAGATCGAGGACGAGCATCAGCTCCCCCTCCCCGGGAACGATGGCCGTCGCATAGGGGGAAGGGCCCTGCTGGTCCCCGGTCGGCGTGTCTTCCCCGACCTCCGCCTTGGCCGCGGCGACCGTCCGGTCCACCCAGAGAACCACGGTCCGCCCGCCCGTGCGTGCGACCACGAAGATATCGGAAGGAGCCACTGGGCGGGAGGGAAGTCCAAGCTTCTTGCGAACATCGATGACCTGGACGATCCTGCCCCGCAAATCGATGACGCCGGCAACGGCCGGGGGGGCATCGGGCACGGGGGTGACCCAGGAGGCTCTAAGGACTTTGTCCACGCTATCCAGCGGCAACCCGAGGACTCGGTCCTCCACGTAGCATGGCAGCATGTCCAGCTTGCGACACACAGTGCGACCTCATCTGCCTTGCGAACCGGTCCCTGGCTTCGGCAGGAGCACGGTGCCCTGCTGCCGAAGAGGGGGAGGGACCTGACAGCCCCCATAGTACGGTGCCTGGGAAAAGGCGCAAGAAAGCTGCCTGGAACTTCGATCTGAGGGACTTGTGGCTACCCGTTCAGGGCCGAGCTGAGCGCGTCCGGGGACTTGGCGACGATGTAGTCCCCCGCAGCCAGGTAGTCCATGTCGGTTCCGAAGAAGCAGAACAGCGCATCGCGCACCGTGTTCACGATGGGCTCGCCGCGGATGTTGAAGGAGGTGTTGAGCACGCAGGGCACACCTGTGATGCGTCCGAACTCGTGGATCAGCTTGTAATACCTGGGGTTCTGGGCAGCAGTTACGGTCTGCACGCGGGCGCCGCCGTCCACGTGGGTGATGGCACCCAGATCGTTGAGGCGGGCGGGGAGGGTGTTGTAGACCCTCAGCATGAAGGGGGATGGAACTCCCGATTCGAAGAGGTCCCCGCAGGCCTCGGCCAGACACGATGGGGCAAACGGTCGGAACGGCTCCCGGAACTTCACGCGGGCATTGAGGATGTCCTTCATCTCGGCAGGACGCGGGTCGGTGACGATGGAACGGTTTCCGAGTGCCCTGGGACCGAACTCGCTGCGTCCCTGGAACCAGCCGACGATCTTTCCGGCAGCCAGGAGGCGGGCCGTCACCTGCTCGATGTTGTCGACGCGGGCGTGTGCGGCGCCGGAGGTCACGATCTGGTGGCGGATCTCCGCATCGGTGTTCTCGAAGCCGAGGTACTCGAGGTACTCGGACGGGTCCCGGGGCTCTCCATGGAGGACATGGGCGACGTATTGTGCGGCCCCGAGGCTGGTACCGGCATCGCCGGCGGGCGGAAGGACGAACATGCGGTCGAGGCCGGACTCGAACTGGATGCGCCGGTTGCACACGACGTTGAGTGCCACGCCGCCTGCGACACACAGGTCCTTCTCGCCGGTCAGGCGCAGGGCGAGCCTGGCCAGGTGCAGCATGATGTCCTCGGTGACGAGCTGCATTGCAGACGCGACGTTCTCGTGGTGGCGCGTGATTTCGGTTTCGGCCTTGCGGGCCGGTCCGAACAGCTCCACCAGACGGGGGGAGTAGCGGGTTGTCCTGTCCAGGCCTGAGAGGAAGTAGGTCAAGTCGAGCTCGTAGCCGGAATCGGTCAGCCGGACGAGGGGGCGGGCCTTCTCGTAGAGGCTCCGGTCGCCGTAGCTGGCAAGCCCCATGACCTTCCCTTCACCGCTGTTGGGCTTGAAGCCGAGGTACTGGGTGAAGGCGGCGTAGAAAGCCCCTACCGAGTGGGGATACTCGATGCGGAGCACCGGCTCGAGCCGATTGCCTGCGGCCTTCCAGATCCCGGTGCTGGTCTTCTCTCCGTATCCGTCGACGGTCAGGATCGCTGCCCGTTCGAACGGGGAGTTGAAGAACGCAGCAGCCGCGTGGGCAGCGTGGTGGTCCACGTAGCGGATGTTGAGCTCCCTGCCTCCGGCAAGAGAGAAAGTCTGCCGGGTTGCAAGCACCGCAGGCTGCCCGAGGCGCTGCAGGAGGTGATTGGGCAGAGAATAGAGGTACTCCGCGTGGTGGCGGAACGAGCTGGACTGCTTGGTGAGCATCGGCTCGAGGTGGGTCCCGGGGTTCCAGAAGAAGGCCCACTCGTCGACATCCGAGGCCTTCAGCCCCGCCCGCGACAGGCAGAATGACAGTGCGGCAGCGGGGAAGTCCCGGTCGTGCTTGCGGCGGGAGAACCGCTCTTCCGTGCTGGCCGCAACGCGGCGGCCGTCCACGAGCAGAGCCGCTGCGGAATCGATGGAGAAGTTGAGACCTGCGACTTTCATGGGTTGGCTCCTTTCCTGGGCGAACGAACGAACACCGCGACGTACACGCCGCGGAACTGGGCTGAGTCCTTCAACTGGAAGCGGGGTCCGAGGAGGTGCCCCGCACTCTTTCGAAACGCCTCGCGCTCGTCAAAGGCCTCCCGGGTCAGGACGAGCGTGACTTCCACGGCCGAACGGGAGGCTTGGGTGACGCGCTGGGGTACCATGATTCCCTCGGCCCGATCATTGCCGAGGTAGAACTCGAGCGCTGGACGGTCCCACATCGGGATCACAAAGACCGGTCGATCCGGGGACCGAGTCGGAAGACGGCCGGAGACGAATTCGGCAGCGGCCCGCAAATCGGTCCGCGGCTCGAACGCATTGCCCCGCTCGGTCAACGACGGGCCAGCCAGTGCCAGCACCAGGGCCGTCAGCGAGGCCTTTCCCAGCATGCCTTCGGGTTGCCAGGCGGCGGCGGCCATGACGGCCATTCCGGGGAGCAGGAACAGGACCTGCCGCGGGTGGAACGGCCTGTGCAGGAGCAGGAGCGCCAGCAGCAGGAGCGAGGTGGCCAGAAGGACGAACGGCAGCACTGCAATCCCGTGCCCGCGGGCAAGGACACCGCGGTTCACCATCGGTCCCACCAGCAACAGGAAGAGCGCCCCGATGATCAGGAAGTAGCTGCGCGCCAGCTCTCCGACCAGCAGGGGCAACGTGGTGTCGGTGGTCGGAATCACCAGGACTGCCAGGAGGGGCCCGCCCAGGCAGGCGAGCATCCCGATGGCAATCTGGACCCGGGCACTCACCGACAGCGACGGCTCGTCGGGATCGGGCTTGACCCGCTCGGCAGGCCCGCTGCGCCTGCGGATCGCGGTCACCATCCCCAGCAACACCGCCCCGAGCGGGAGCGCCGTCCCCACGACCGCGATGATCCGCGAGGGATGGACGGTCGAGATCCCCATGTACAGGAGCACGTCCCGCAACGCGACCAACGATGACTGCCCCACCACCGGCTCACCCGGGAACCGGAACCACTGCACCATCAGCACCGGGAGCCATACCGAGCACGCAGCGACGGACCAGGCCTGCACCAGCGCCCACCGCAGCAGCCGGACGCTGCTGCGCGGACGCGACGTGAAGAAATGGATGTTGGCAGCCAGCACCAGCGGGACCGTGTACCCGCTGGCCAGGACCGCAAGGCACTGAATCGCCCCCAGCAGCACCCACGCCGCCAGTCCGAAGCGTCCATCCTCGTCCATCCGTTCCAGGAGCATGAGGTAGACCGTCACCAGGAACGCAACCAGGCCGTACCCTCTCACCTCCACCGAGTAGTGGATGTGAAACGTGGAAACCGCCAGGAGGAACACCGCCATGAACGACGTCCAGCCGCCACGCCGGCCGGCCCACACTCCCACCAGCCCCAGCGTCGACATCCCCAGGAGCAGCGACAGGACCCGGGCTGCCGTTTCCGTCTCACCGAACAGCCGCAACCAACCCGACAGCAGCAGGTAGTAGAGGGGGGTGTGTGAATCGTGGAACGCGGACCGGAAGAGCAGATCGCGAAACGACAGACGGGCCGTCGCTGCCGAGACCACCTCGTCAAACCAATACCCCTCCGACAGGGACCCCATGCGCAGAGCAAGCCCGGCCGCAGCAACCGCAAGGGTCGCTATCAGCCAGCGATGCTCGAAGAAGCGCCGTGAGAGCGCTGATTGCACGGACCCCTCCTGCCGGGAAGTCGAGTCAACGGGGCAGTTACCTATCCTACTTCAACTTCGACACGACGGGAAGATGTCCGTGCAGAATCTCCCGAGCTTCCTCGACCGAAATGAACGCTTTGGGCGCCAGCTCCCGGACGATTTCGAAGTAGCGCTCCATGGTCTTGCGGGGCAGAACCGAGAAGAGCATGTACACGGTCCCGTCCTTCCCTTCCCCCACCACCCGGGTGACGCCGAAACCGGCCCCCCGAAGCGCATCCACCAGCCGGTCATTCTGCCGGTGCGTGATCACTCGCACGATCCGGTTGCCCAGGGCAAGCTTCGCCTCCAGGACGATCCCCAGCATCGTGCCGCACGAGAACCCGCCCGAGTAGGCCACCACGTTGACCCAGTTGTCCAACTGGCCGACCACCTTCCCGATGGCCACCACGAAGATGCTCACCTCGACGAACGCAATCGCTGCCGCCAGGTACCGTCGCCCCTGGATCGAGACCATCATCCGGATGGTCCCCAGCGAAACGTCGCAGATCCGCAGTCCGAAAATCACCAGCGCGCCCAGCATTGTTTCCATGAGGATGACTCCATGATTTCAGAAGGGAACCGAGCTGCCCGGGGAGAAATCCACCCGGGGCGGAAACAACAGGTCGAACACCTCCCGTCTCGCTCGGGAATCGCCGTAGACCGCAAGGTACTTGAGCACGTGCCCCGTCACCTTCCGGCAATAGTTCCGGGCTTCGTTGTAAGCGATCTCCTCGATCATGAAGTCGAGATCGCGGTCCCGGTTCTCCGCCAGGAACGTCCGGATCGCGTTGGGGCCCGCATTGTAGGAGGCCGCGACGAGGATGAGCTGATGCGAGAAGTCCCTGGCCAGCCCTCCCAGGTAGCCCACTCCCAGCCGGATGTTCACCTCCGGCCTGGTCATGTCGGCCCGCACGAACGGAATCGACAGCATCGAGGCCGTCCGGGCTGCCGTCTGGGGGATGATCTGGAGCAGGCCCACCGCATCGGCCCATGAAACGACGCCCCGGCGATAGCGGCTCTCCTGGCGCATGATCGAATACAGGAACCACGGCGGGAGCTCGTGCTCCCTGCCCTCCAATTCGATCAGGAGCTGGTAGGCCCTCGGGAACTCGAGCATCCAGCCCGTCCGGTTGTGCTTGCCCGGCACGTCGCTCCGCTGGCGATGGTGTGATTGCCCCCACTCCCGGATCCGATCGGGCTGTTCCAGCAGCGAATGGATCCAGTGATAGGCCAGCGCACCGTCTTCCCCCCGCCTCCGCTCGAACTCCCCCGCCAGTGGCTGGAACAGGCTGCGGGCCAGGACTGTCTCCCCCACCAGCACGGCATCGAGAACCGGCATGATCTCGCCGGCCCGTTCTCTGGGGAAATGAACGGCCCAGTCGGTCGGACTCGGAGGCGCAGCGGAGGCCTCGGGCACCTCGAACAGAGGGTAGGGAGACGTGTCTCCCAGCGCTGCCAGACGTCGCCATGCCGAGGCCCCGTAGTAGCTCAACGGGTACTTGCGCAGCACCCTGCGGAAGGCATCGGCGGCCTGATCGGTTCGTCCCTCGCGCTCGTGTATCCGCCCGATCCAGTACAGGGCCTTCCCCGCCACGATGTCGTTGCCGTACGAAGACAGGCGGACCAGCACAGGGAGCGCCTCGGCCATCCTCCCCAACCGGTACAGCGACCAGGCCTTGAACCAGAGAATGTACGTGCGCTGTTTGCCCGAGGAGTAGTGCGCCAGGTACCGGTCGAACCCGGGCAGGGCATCCTCCAGCCGGTCGTGATCGTAGGGGAGCCAGCCGAAGTAGTAGTAGCACTGCTCCGCAAATTCCCCTCGGGGGTATTTCGCCACGTACTGCTCAAAGGTCGCGAGCGCATCGTCGTAGCGCTCGAGGTTCATCTGGCAACGCCCCACCTGGTACAAGGCATAGCTGCGGCTCCCACCTCCGTGCTTCACCACGTGCTCGTAGTGCGCAAGCGCGGCCGCCCGATCATCCCTCAGCTTGCGAGCGTGGATCTCTCCCAGGTAGAAATGGCTGCGGTCGTGGAACTTCCGCAGGGCCGGGGTGGCCAGGAATGCCTCGAATTCAGCGGCCGCTTCCGCATAGCCCCAGCACGAGAAGAGCCGTTCGGCCCGCTCGAATCGCTCCGATGCACGCATCGAGCTCGGCAGCAACTTCCCGCACTCCTCCGGGAGCGGAGCACACGGGAAACGAGAGAACAGGCGGGCGCACGGCTCCTCGACCGGCCGTTGGAGGAGCTTGGATGCCCGGATGCGGGCCGTGATGCGTCGGCTCTCCTCGAGGGACGTGTCGGCAGTGACTCGGGACAGCCAATGCCGTGCCCGGCGCTCCAGCGCACCCGCTACAGCGTTGTCCAGTGCCGCCAGGCTCAGCGCCGGTTCCAGCAGGCGCCCCTGGGAATCCGCCGAGAGCTTCCGGAAGAGCCGATCCGCCTCCTTGTGCTCTCCCAGCCCCCCTCGTGCCCTTGCCACATACCAGCGCTGCAATGTTCGGAGAAGCAGGTGGTTGCGGGACGGTCGCTCCGACGCAGATTCCAGCGCCTCGGCGAATCGCCCCGATTCTACCAGAGCCCGCGTCGTGAGAACCTGGGCGACCTGCTCCAGCCAGTCATCCTCCGGCGTTCCCCAACTCCCGGCCCGCAGGACCTCGAGTGCCACGCCTGCCCGCCCCGTGCGCACCAGCGCCGCAACCCTCAGGAGGGCAATCCCGGGCATCTCCGCCGCCTCGGTCACGGGGCTGCTTCCGGGCGAGGCCGATTCCGGCACCACAGCGGTCACCGCGGCAGCCGCCGTCACCTGGAGGAACATCGATAGGAGGAGAACCGCTACCATCAGGTCCACTCGGGAATCATCGCCGGGAATCGCCGAGAACCGATACCGCCGATTGCAGGCCGCATCACTTCGCGTCGGCACAGCACCGGAAGCCGACAAAGGGCGAGCCGCCGAAACGCTTGGCGGAGCGACCACAGGTCCCATCTTCGCCCGTCTTGTTGGAATCGCCGCCGTTGACGGTCTTCTCATCGGTCCACTCGGCCACATTGCCGACCATGTCGTACAGGCCGTAGCCGCTCTTGCACTTGGGCTTGGAGCCGGCTGCCAGGACCGGACGTTCGAGCCCGTCCTCACCCACCGTGTTGCAGGCATCCGCATCATACTTGGAACCGTACGGATACTTGCCGCCGCAGGCGGTCCGCCATTCGAAGTTCTTGCAGAGCCGCTTGCCGTTGGCCGCACAGGCACCGTTGGCGGCATCCCAGCTCACGTTGACCTGGGGCATGCTCCCCTTGCCCGGGTACTCGTGGTAGTCGATGCAGTAGGCCATGAAGGGGGCGGCCTTCTTGTCATCCTTGGCCGCGGGGTTCTTCACGATCATCTTCTTCATTCCGCCCGGGCACTTGAGGGTCTCGAGGAAGGCTTTGATCTGCTTCTCCCCTTCCGCCGCGGCCGCAGCGTCCGCGGAGACGACCTTCTCCTTGAGCAGCTCGTCCCCCTGCTTGCGGGCAGCAGTCACGGCCCCGCTGAGCGAGCCGAAGGCCACCTTCGCATCGTCGATCTTGGTTTCCTTCAGCAGGTTCTGGGTGTCGGCCAGCCCTTCCCGCAAGCCGTCAATCTCCTTGACCAGCGCCTCGACATCCTTCTGCTTGGTCTCGTTCCCCGCCTTTTTCCACTCAGCGGCCTTGTCCTTGAGCTTGCCGGAAAGTCTCTTCAAGTCGTTCGCTGCGTTGTCGACCTTCTGGCCGAGCTGGGCCAGCTCTTTCTTCTGGGCCGCGCCCAGGCCGGTATCGACCGGAGGCGTGGCGGTTCCGCCGTCGTCGACAGCGACGACCGCCTTCTCCACCCTGCGGCTCAGCGCATCCCGGATGACCTCGTCCCGCTTGTCCATGGCGGTGTAGGCCTCTGCAATCCTGGGAAGCATCTCGGCAGCGTTCTCGACCGTCAGCGTCTCGGTTCCTGCGGCCAGATCAGTCCACGCCTGAAGCTCGGAATCGAGCGTCTTGCCCAGATCCTCCACGGAATCCGCTTCCTCCTTGCGCTCGACCTTGCGCCAGGCCGATGCCTTCTCTCCGAGCGGCTTCTTCCTGGCCGCAAGGGAATCCGCCTTGTTGCGAAGGGCGGTCCCATGCTGGGTCTTCACGAACGCCAGCGCTGCGGTCATGTTCTGCTCGGCAGCGGCAGCGGCCTCCTTGGCCCCGGCATCCAGGGGGGCAAAGGCCTCGACCGTGGTCGCTGCGTCCGCATCGGCCACGAGCTTCTGCAGCGAGGCTGCAACAGCAGCGGCCCCGTCCTTGACACGGGTGCCTTCTTCCAGGTTGGCAGCCAGCATCTTGCCCAGGTCGGCCGATGCCTTCTGCTCCTTGGGGCTCAGCGCATCGAACTCCGCCTTGCGCACCGATACCTCTCCCAGCAAGCGCTCGGCCTCGGCAAGGATCGGGGCGGATGCAGCAAGCTTCTCCTGGGCCGGCTTCACCGTCGCATCGAACTGTGCCCTCACCTGGGCAGTCAGGGCCTTCTTCTCTTCCTCGGCCTTGCGGGCAGCTTCTTCCTCGGCCTTCTTCTTCTCATCGGCAGCGACGCGGGCAGCCTCGGCCTCCTTGGCCTTCTTCTCCTCTACGGCCTTGCGGGCAGCATCTTCCTCGGTCTTCTTCTTCCTTTCGGCAGCAAGACGGGCCTTCCTGGCTTCCTCGGCCTTCGCCTTCTCCTCGGCAGCACGCAGCGCCTTGTCGGCCCGTTCCGCGTTCTTCTTCTCCTCTTCGGCCGTGGCGGCCTTGGCCGCAGCATCCTCCTTCTTGCCCTGCTCGGCCTCCTGCTGCGTCGCCACCTTCTTGGCGTCGTCCTTGCCCTTGTCACCGCCCGTCACGAGAACCACGGCCACGGCGATGGCAGCAACGACGATCAGGAGCACCACGACGAGCGCAACCGGGCTCTTCTTTTTCTCGGACTTCTCGAAGCTCGGGCGGATGGGGGCCTTCTCCAGCGGGATCACCGGTGCCACCGGGGGCGGAGCCTCCGGAGCTGGCGCCGCCTTGGCCCCCTTGCCCTGCTGCCCCTTCATCCCCTGGGGCTCATCCTTGCCCTTCTTCCCCTGCGGTTCGTCCTTGCCCTTCTTTCCAGCCTTGCCTTGTGGCTCCGGCCTGGCCTTCTCGACCGGCTTGGACGGCGCCGCGGGCTTGGGTGGCTCCGCCTTTGCCGGAGCGGGCTGCGGCATGGGCTCGGGCTTGGCCGGAGCCGGGGGAACGGGCTGGGGCTTGGGCTGCGCCACCGGCGCCACGGGGGCCGGGGCCGGTGCGGGCTTCTGCTTCCCCTTGGGCTTGGTCACCACTTCGTCGTCGAGCAGGAGCAGACCGTCATCCTCGGCCTCGTGAGCTGCAGCCGAGCGCCCACCGCCGAGCACTTCGTCCAGGTCCTTGTCCTCTTCCAGGTGCTTGTAGGCCCAGAACTCGGAATCCGTGCGGTAGCCGCCTTCCGGGGGCAACGACGACGGCGGGGGGGGCGGCGGCGTCTGGGGTACCAGCGGCGACGTCATCTGGGCAGTGACCGAGAAGTCGCTGCCGGCCGCCTCTTCCGAAATCTCGGCGTCCCCGGCTTCCACGTCTTCCACCACGGCGGCTTCTGCCGCCTGGGAATCATCGGCATCGTCGAGGATTTCGATGTCGGCGGACCCTTCTTCGATCACCTCGACTTCGTCTCCGGCGCCCTGGGCTGCGAGCGCTGTGGCCAGGGCATCCGATTCGAAGCGCACGGTGGCCCCGGCAGTCGCGGTCTCATCGATCACTTCGACCATGGCGGCAACTTCACTGCCACCTGGCTCGACCACGGCCTCCGACTCGTCGATGACGTCGATGTCCGATTCCTCGAGGACCTCCCCGCCAACGACCTCGCCAACGACCTCGCCGCTCAACTCCTCGCTCTCGTCGCTCACGACATCGGCTTGTCCGGAAACCACTTCTCCGGATTCGTCGGCGGCTTCTTGGATCACTGGCTCAACCGGATGAACCGGCTCGGCGGGGGGAGCGGGCGGTGGGGGTACCAGCGCAGGGGGTTCCTCGCCGTCTTCTTCGAGCTGACCCGTGACGTCGCGGGTTTCCTCGATGATCCGCTCGATCTCGCCGATCAGCTCCAGCGATTCTTCGGCAACGGCCGTGACCGAAGTGGGAGGCGCTGCAGGCTGGACAGGAGCGGGCTGGGCGGCCTCGCGGGGGTCGACCACGATGATCCCTTCAGCCTCCTCCGCTGCCATCACCTCGGACAGCCGCACATCCTGGAGCGTGGCCTCTTCTTCCGATGGGCGAGCTTCTTCAGCCTGTGCCTCCTCGGCATCGATGCGCTCGATCACCCCGCGCTCGATGTCCGCAGTGCGGAGGAGGGCCTCGAGCTCATCTTCTTCCGCTGCCTGTGCCGCCTTCTTCGGGGGCGGAGCCTGCGGCCTGACCGGCTTCGGCATGGAAGCGGGGGCCGGCTCGGCAAGGGGCTCGTGAGCCTTGGCGCTGAGAAGCTCGATCGGCCGCTCGGGCAGCTTCTCCACCACGATCTCCACTTCCACGACCGGCTCAGGTTCCGGTGCCGGCGGTGGTTCGATTGCAGCCACGGGCTCGGGAACCGGGGCCGGTGCCGGGGCAGGAGCCGGGGCAGGAGCCGGGGCAGGTGCAGCCACGGGCTCGGGAACCGGGGCCGGT
>Ga0233425_10006015_pt1 | contig 18480 bp, 20 predicted proteins | sample Watercolumn_Towu_2_FD_181712 | JGI IMG/M metagenome (GOLD analysis project Ga0233425, IMG submission 181712) | Freshwater microbial communities from Lake Towuti, South Sulawesi, Indonesia - Watercolumn_Towuti2014_140_MG | ecosystem: Environmental > Aquatic > Freshwater > Lake | place... | reverse complement strand
AAGATCGCGTTGTGCATCGGCGTGTTGTTGTACTTGCTCGAGTACCAGCGCCTGGCGAGACGCTGCGCCCGGAACGTGCCGCCCGGCGTCCCATAGCCGCGCCGTCCCGTCGAGACCAGCCATTCGCCGTGCAAGGAGCCGTTGACATAGACCCGCATCGTCTGGCTGCTGCGATCGATGTGGACGCGAACGTCGGCGCTTGCGGCAGGCGCGAGCGACACGAGTGCGAGACCGGCAAGAGCAGTAAGGAAGAAACGGCGCATCGGACTGATACCCTCTCCTAAGGATGCACGCTGGCGTTGAGGACCATGAGGCTCGGGCCGCGAGGGGCTCGCGCGGCCTCAACATGACACGCCATCAAGGTTAGAATATCCTTTCGAAACGGCCATCTGAAGGATGAAGTTGCGGCGGGACCTCATCCGGCGCGCGTGTTGCGCGCGGCCCACGCCGCGAGGCCGCTGCTCTCTTACTCGCTCACACACTCTCTCAATTCATCTCTCGGTAATAACTCAGGGCCTCATGGACCACAGCTACGGAGCACCAGGGAGAGCCGGCTCGAGCCTGTTCATTTTGGATCTCAGCAGGTCGTCAGCGCGGCGGCTCAGTTGAACAGCAGATCGAACAGGGTCTTCGACTTCTTCTTGACCACGCTGCGCTGGGTGCGCACCTGATCCGGTGGTGGACCCATGCCGCCAGCCCAAGGCTGATCCCAGGGCGCCCATGCGGCTCCAGGCGTTCCAGTGCCCGAGTAGCGGCGCGTGAGGCCATCGCCGGCCGCGCCCGTGAGAGACGCCGGTGACGAGCGCAGTGGAAACTCGTCGGTCACTCCGTCCACGCTGGCGATGATCACCCGCCCCGGCTCCCAGGTCCACTGCGCCGTCCTGTTGCCCTGCTTCTCCGGCTCGACTGTCAGAACGCGCCCCTCCACGAGATCGATCAGGGCGGCGAGCTCGACCTCCTCGGTGCCACTCTTCGTCTTCACGGCGCCGCCGTAGAACTTGAGCACGCCGACACCCTCGACCGGTGGCGGCTTGATCTCCCAAGCAATGAGCCGGGGCTTGCCCTCGCCCAGCATCTCGAGCGGCACGGAGAGCCGCGGAAACTGCTCATTCAGCGCCATGTAGCGGCCCGAGCGCTCCACCACGCGCCACAAGTCGACGCCCACGCCAGGAACGACGACCTCCTGACTGCCGGCGTCGGGACCAGCCAGCCGCACCAGGCTCTCGTCCGCCATCTTGTATCCCGGTTTCACCGCCAGCGCCTTGCGCAGGTGCTGGATCGCGGCGTCCGTTTGACCCTGTGCCTCCTCGAGCTCGGCCCGAGCCCAATAGACCTCGGCCTTCCTCTCGCCGAGCTTACCTGCGGTCTCCAAGTCCTTCTGGGCCACATCGAGCTGGCCGTTCTGTTTGTAGACGAAGGCCCGATAGGCAAAAGCCACAGCCGAGCGCGGGTCGATCTCGATCGCCTTGTTGAGGTCGGCGAAGGATTCGTCGAAAGCCTCCGAAAGACCGTGAGCCAGACCACGTCCCTCGTAGGCCGGCCCGAGCTTCGGATCGAGCGTGATGGCCTGACTGAAGTCCTTGAGCGCGGCCGGGATGTTGCGCATGGCGAGGTAAGCGTCCCCGCGCACTAGATAGATCTCTGCGTTGTTGGCATCGAAGGCGGCTGCCCGCGACAGGTCCTCGATGGCCGCATCGAACTGCTCGACCGCGAGCTGCGCCTCGGCCCGGTTCCGGTAGCCGGACGCGAACCGTGCATCGGCGGCAACGGCTCTCGTAAAATCGCGGATGGCGGCGTGCGGCCGCGCGAGCTGAAGATTGACCCGGCCCCTGCCGCTCAAGGGAGCGGGGCTTTGCGGCATGAGCTGAATGGCCTTGCTGTAATCCTTGATCGCATCCTGCAGCTGGCCCGTCTTCGCCTGTGCGCTCGCCCGGTTGTTGTAGGCGGCGGCGTATCCCGGGGCGAGCACGATGGCCCGGTCGAAGTCCTTGATCGCTTCCCGCGTGAGGCCGAGTGAAAGGAGGAGGTTGCCCCGGTTGTTGTAGATCGCGGCGAGCTCCGGGAAGAGCTGAGCCGCCTTGTTGAAGTCCTCGATGGCGAGCTTGACCTGACCGAGCCGCATGTAGGCCACGCCCCGGTCGTTGAGCAGCGTCGCGCGCCGGTCGTTGCTGAGACCCGCGTCGTTGAGAGCGCTCGAGAGGCTCTGGGCCGCCTCGGCAGAGCTCCCGCGCGCCAGTTGCTGAGCCCCGAGCTCGGCGGGCGCAATCGCCGGCACGGCCTCGGCCGCTCCGCCCTCGGCCTGTGCTATGCTCGACGGGACGACGCCCCAAAGGGCCGCTGCCAGAGCAGCGGCGACCGGATGTTTCGAGAACCGATTCAACATGCCTTGGCCGTGCCTGTCGGCGTCACACTGGTCTAGAGCGTTTTCCACGTAGGTTGGGTCAAGGCCCGCTTCTTCAGCGGGCCGCGACCCAACGACTTTGTGCCCGCCGTGAGATGTTGGGTCGCGCTACGCTTGACCGAACCTACGGCCCAAAGATTCACATCCGGCGAAAAGCGCTCTAGATTAGAGAGCAACGCCCGGTCCGAGTCGGGACGCTCGTTGGCGACAATCGCGCCAAATCTCTGTCCCGGTCAATATTCCCGCGAATTGTGTTCCGCTGACGGTGGCCTGAAACCGCCGGCGCGTCGCAGCTGTACTTGCCCTTTACGTAAAGTAGAGGCAAAATAGCCGCGACTGGCCCGCGCCTTTCTGAGGAAACCGTCATGAATCTATGGCTTCGACTGTTGCGCGTCCTTCTCGCGTCCCGATTTGCGCTCCTGCTGCCGATGCCGGGTGGGGTCTCACGGCTGCGCTTTCGCGTCTGGCCCCACGACCTCGACACGTCCCTGCACATGAACAACGGCCGCTATCTCACGCTGATGGACCTCGGCCGGCTCGACATGATGGCCCGTTCCGGCCTTCTGAGGGCGGCGATCCGCCACCGGTGGACGCCGATCGCCAGCACCATGAAGATCCGCTATCGGCGCGAGCTTCGGCTCCTGGATCGCGTCCGCCTCGAGACGCGCCTCCTCACCTGGGACGATCTCTCGGTGGTGATGGAGCAGGTGTTCGTCCTCGAGACGGGCCGCTATGCGGAGCAGGTGGCGGCGCAGGCCTTGTTCAAGGGCGGGCTCTACGACCGCAACGAGCGCCGATTTCTTCCCATCTCCCGGCTCATGCAGGAAATCGGCGTCTCGGCTGCGAGCCCGCCACCGAGCCCCGATGTCGAGGCCTTCCTCAAGGCGGACGAGGAGCTGAAGCGCAAGGGAGCCGAACGGGGTTGAGCCGTGAGCAGAAGTGAGTTGCAGCGGCGCACACAACGAAGCCCTTGAATGGCCTTCCGCATTACAGCATCTTTTTCGCGGTCTCAGCCTTCACCCGATTCGCCCCGTGACGCAGCCTTTCGATTGCCAGTTGCCCGACGGATCGGCCAGGCGAAGGCGCATCCGCCGCGCGCTCGCGAGCCTCCTCATTGCCGCATTGGGGGGAACTTTTCTCTCGATCCTGGAGGCGCGCGCCGAGATCGTCATCGGGCTGGCGACGGCAGAAACCGGCCGTAACGCGGAAACGAGCGGAGCGCTCAAGAGCACTGCCGAGGCGGCGCTCGCGAAGCTCAATGCAAGCGGCGGAGTCCTTGGAGAGTTGCTCCGCCTCGTCACCGTCGACGATAGCTGCACAGAAGCCGGCGGCGCTGCCGCAGCGGCCGAGCTTGTGCGTGCCGGGGCCCGCCTTGCCCTCGGTCACCCCTGTGACCGGGCCGCTCTCTCGGGCGCTGCCGTCTATGCGCCGGCCGGTGTGCTGTTTCTTGCGACGGCGACGCGCCACGCAGCATTGACCGAGCGCCGCGCAGGCACGACCATCTACCGGCTCTCCGGACGCGACGACCGTCAGGGAGCGGCGGCCGGCGCGTGGCTCGCATCTGCGTCGCCAGCCGGACGCATCGCCATCGTGCAGGATCGCACCGCGTATGCGCGCGGTCTCACTGCCGCGGTCACCGCCGCTCTTGCAGAACGCGCGCTACCGGCTCCCGTCATGTTCCCGATCGTCGCCGGAGAGAAGGCCTATGCCCCGGTCGTAACGGGGATCATGGACGCCAATGGCGAGGCCGTGTTCTTCGCTGGCTACCCCGCGGAAGCCACCATCATTCTTTCCGGGCTGAGACGAGCAGGAAGCAAAGCCCGGTTTCTGGGGTCGGACTCGCTCGCCACGCCGGACTTCACCGCTCTCCCGATTGCACGCGATCCGGGGGTCCGTCTCATGCTGCGCCCCGGCCTCGTCGGCGAACCGGCTCAAATGGAGAGAAACCTCGTAGACCTCGCTGAGGCGACGCAAGTCCCTGTCGCAGCGAACGGCGACAGGCTCACCCCCCTCATGCTCGAGGCGGCCATCTCCATCTGGGCTGAGGCGGCGCGCCGGGCTGGCTCGACCAGCGCTCTCGCGTTGATCTCCGCCCTCGATGCCGGACGCTTCGACATGGGCTCCCTCGGCACGGTGTCATTCGACGAGAAAGGCGACGCCCGCATCCCCTCCTTCATCGCCGCAGCCTGGACCGGCTCGCACTGGCAGCCGCAAGACTGAGGACGCATCAGCGGCTGCGGCCGCCAACGCAAGTCCGCCCCGCGGGTGGCTCACGCAATTGGGGTCCCTAGCGACAGTGGACGATTTGGAGCTCAGCGGCCCTGCGACTCGGCCAGGCACTCGGTCAGAAGCTGACGCTCGAGAAGGGCCAGATCCTGAGGAACATTGGCTCCCGACTGGCGATACTTTCTGATCCGCTCCTGGACCAACGCGTAACAGCGGCGCGGATCGTCCATCGCCTCCATCTGGCGATTGAGATCAGCGATCTCGCTCTGCATCTGCTCGTTCATAAAAATCGGCCCTCATGATCGTGCGCCTGCCGGAACCTCTCTTGCACGAAACTGCCGCTCGAGAGAGGCGCTGGGCATCCAGCCAGCGTACATGTGCAAGCTGAACTGGACGTATACTCGGCTTCGACGTCCCCGTTTTCAAGGGGACGATGACAACATGCTTTGCAAAACGTCCGCACTCCAAGATGACTTGCTTGACGCGAGCGTTTTTCACCCCGCCATGTTCCGCGGCGCATCCTTCACGCGAATATGGCTCGAAATTGGCGTCATAAGCTGATGTGCAAATGCGTTGCGGAATTGCCGCTCATGCACTGCACCAGGCTCGAACAGCGGCAAGCAACGGCGCTTAGCCGGGGCTTGCAGTGTCGTGCTGCACCTGCGAATTTCGCATTGCATCAGAATGCGGTCCGTTGACCGGGCGACCGCTGCAGTCCAGGCTCAGCCGGCCTCTCCGGTGCACTGCATCAAGCGCACGCAGGGAAAGCTGTTGAAACAGCAGGAAAATGAATGACACGATGTCGCAATCTCTTAACGGACGTGCCGGGCCTTCGTGTCGGCTCCGCTCATGACCCCCGACTCATGTCCGGGGTCACGGTCGTGGTCCCAGACCGGCCGGTGGTCGCTGCGCTCGACGTTCGCGGTGGCGGACCCGGCACACGCGAGAGCGACGCTCTTTCTCTCGCCGGCTCGGTCGATGTCTGCCATGCGATCGTTCTCTCGGGGGGCTCGGCCTTCGGACTGTCTGCAGCGTCGGCCGTCCAGACCTGGCTCGCCGCCAACGGCGTCGGCTTTCCGGTCGGCAGTGCTCGCGTGCCGATCGTGCCGCAAGCGATCCTGTTCGATCTCTTGAATGGAGGAGAGAAGCCGCACGACCTTGCCCGTCGCTATGAAGAGCTCGCCCGCGAGGCCTGCGAGACGGCGACCCAAGAGCTCCCCATCGGCAGCCGCGGAGCCGGCTTCGGCGCCACTACGGCGACGTTGAGGGGAGGCTTGGGCAGCGCCTCGGCCGAGGCCGGCGGCGGGCGGATCGTAGGAGCGCTTGCTGCCGTGAATGCCGTCGGCTCAGCGACGATGGGCGAAAGCCCCCACTTCTGGGCGGCGCCATTCGAGGTCGCAAGCGAGTTCGGCGGCCACGGGCCTCTTGTTGCTCGGCCCGACGAGGCGCTCCCAATCCCCCTCAAGGGCACGCGCGGGCAGAGCACGACGCTCGCGGTGGTCGCCACCAACGCCCGCCTCGACAAACGTCAGGCTCTTAGACTGGCTGTCATGGCCCAAGCGGGATTGGCCCGAGCTCTTTATCCCGTCCACACACCCCTCGATGGGGACGCGGTGTTCGCGCTCGCCATGGGCGACATGGCCCTCGACGATCCCTATCAGGACCTCGCCATCCTCGGTGCGATGGCAGCCAACACGCTCGCGCGAGCCATTGCGCGGTCCGTCTACGAGGCGGAGGCAGCGCCACCGGGCTGGAACGGCCCGCCAGCCTACAGGACCCGCTTCGGGCGATCTTTCCGGCACGCGCCATGAAGAGCGCCAGACGAGGTCCCGCATGAGCCGGCCACGCCGCCTTGCTTTCGCAACCGGGGCGCTGCTTGCCGGCACCCTTGCGCTGAACGCCGCCATTTCCTACCGGCACTGCCGGACGGCCGGCGGCACGTTTGCATGGCTCGCCTGGACGTGCGAGCTCCGCGAGCCCCCTCTGATCCACATCGAGCGCGACCTTCGGCGCATCTGAGCCACTTGCCATTGCTCCTTGCATCGATTGAAGCGCCTCGCGCCCTCTGCTAGGCCGTGTACCCAATTGCGGCACAAGACAGGCACACGACACATGATTCCCCGCTATTCCCGTCCCGAGATGGTCCGCATCTGGGAGCCCGACACACGCTATGCGATCTGGTTCGAGATCGAGGCCCACGCTGCGAGCGCGATGGCCGACCTCGGCTTGATCCCGAAAGAGGCCGCCGACGTCATCTGGCACAAGGGCTCGCGGGCGAAATTCGAGGTGGCACGCATCGACGCCATCGAGCAGGTCACCAAGCACGACGTCATCGCCTTCCTCACGCATCTGGCCGAGATCGTCGGACCCGAAGCGCGCTTCGTGCATCAGGGCATGACCTCCTCGGACGTGCTCGACACCTGCCTCAACGTGCAGCTCGTGCGCGCCGCCGACATTCTGATCGCCGGCCTCGACCGTCTGCTCGCCGTGCTCAAGTTGCGTGCCTTCGAGCACAAGACGACGCCAACGATCGGGCGCAGCCACGGCATCCATGCGGAGCCCACGACCTTCGGCCTCAAGCTTGCCTGCGCCTATGCCGAGTTCCAGCGCGCCAGGGAGCGCATGCTTGCGGCCAAGACCGAGGTCTCGACCTGCGCCATCTCGGGGGCGGTCGGCACCTTCGCCAACATCGATCCCAGGGTCGAGGCCTATGTCGCCCAGCGCATGGGACTGAGGCCGGAGCCGATCTCGACCCAGGTCGTGCCCCGCGATCGCCACGCCATGTATTTCGTGACGCTTGCCGTGATCGCCTCGTCGATCGAGCGTCTGGCAACGGAGATCCGCCACCTGCAGCGCACGGAAGTGCTCGAGGCCGAGGAGTCCTTCTCGCCCGGGCAGAAGGGCTCCTCGGCGATGCCGCACAAGCGCAATCCCGTTCTTGCGGAGAACCTCACCGGGCTCGCCCGCACGGTGCGCGCCTACTCAATTCCCGCCCTCGAGAATGTGGCCCTATGGCATGAGCGGGACATCTCCCACTCCTCCGTCGAGCGCGTGATCGGTCCGGATGCGACGGTCACGCTCGATTTCGCCATCAACCGTCTGGCCGGCGTCATCGAGAAGCTCGTGGTCTATCCCGACAACATGAAGAGGAACCTCGACCGGCTCGGCGGCCTGCACAATTCCCAGCGCGTGCTGCTCGCGCTCACCCAGGCGGGGGTCAGCCGCGAGGACGCCTATGCCATGGTCCAGCGCAATGCCATGAAGACCTGGGAGGACGGCAAGGACTTCCTGACCGAGCTTAAGGCGGATAAGGATGTGGTGAAGCACGTCCCCGCCCGAGCGCTCGAGGAGATGTTCGACCTCGGCTATCACCTGAAGCACGTCGACACCATCTTCAAGAGGGTGTTTGGATAACCTTCGAAGGGAAGTCCCATGTACACACTCATCGGCTCGCCAAAGTCGCGGGCCTTTCGCGTGATGTGGATGCTGGAGGAGCTGGGGCTCCCCTACGAGCATGTCCCGACGCCCCCCCGCGATCCCTCCCTTGCCGCGATCAACCCGTCCGGCAAGGTGCCGATCCTCAAGGACGGCAACGACTACATCATCGACTCGGTCGCCATCTGCCAGTACCTCGCCGACAAGCACGGACGCCTCACCTTCCCGGCTGGCACGATTAAGCGCGCGCAGCAGGACAGCTTCACGCAATTCGCCGTCGACGACGTCGAGGGCCCGCTCTGGACGGCCGCCAAGCACACCTTCGTGCTGCCGCCAGAGCTGCGCGTCGAGGACGTCAAGAAAGCCTGCCGTTACGACTTCGGCCGCGCCATGAGCTCGCTCTCTGCCAGGCTTGCGGACAAGTCCTACGTGATGGGCGAGGATTTCACGGTGCCCGACTTCATTCTCGGCCACAACGGTGGCTGGGCAATGAGCATGGACTGGCCGATCCCCGAGGGCAACGTCGGGACGTACATCGCGCGCGTGCGGGCGCGTCCTGCCTTCAAGGCGGCCATGGCCTTGCGCGAGAAAGCTTGAGCCGGCTCGGAGCCGGCCGCGACGCCGAGCCGCCGGCGGCTCGCGGTCACGAATAGAAAGGGTGCCCTGTTCCATGACGGCTCCGATCAGCACGCCGCAAGATGCTGCCGTCAGCTCCGCCCTCGCCCGGCGCATCGCCGTTACGGTCGCGGCCCTCGCTCTCTATTACATCGGCACTCTCGTGCCCCTGCCAGGGATCGAACCGGCGGCCCTCAAATCCTTTGCAGCGTCCACCGGCGGCCCTTTCAGCCTCGAGCTCATCTCGATTTTCGCGCTCGGCGCCGGGCCCGTGCTTTCGGGGCTCATCCTGGCGGAGATGCTGCAGCTCCTTGTGCCCTCGAAGCGCCGGCGAGCGATGGGGCGCGAAACGAGCAGCGCTTTCAATGCCGGAATTGTGGTGGCCGCGCTCGCCTTTGCCGTCTACCAGAGCTCGGAGATGGCCGACGCGCTCGAGCGCATTTCCGGTTTTGTCCACGAGCCAAGCTCGACCTTCCGGCTGGCATGTTTCGCGACCCTGACCGGCGCGACGGCTCTCCTCATCGTTCTCGCCGACATGGTGACGCGGCACGGCTTGGGCAGTGGTATCTGGCTGCTCCTCGTGGCGCCCGCGCTCATGCACGCCCCGTCTACGGCGGCGGCCGTGCTCGACCTCGTGCGAGTGGGGCGGGCGGCGCCGCTCGATCTTGCGGCTCTCATCGCCTATCCGGTGGCCGCCACCGCCGGCCTGGTTGCCTTCGAGCGGGCCAATCCCGGCACAGCGACGTCGGGCGCCTTTGTCTGGCCGCTCGTGCTCGCGAACGCGGCAGTGGCCTTTCTCCTGCTAGCAGCATTTCCGTTCCTGGCCCCCGAACAGATGCAGAGCGCGGCTCAGGCCCTTTCCCCTGGCGAGCCGTTGAGACTCGTCCTCATCGCACTCCTGGTACCTGCATTTGCGGTGTGGCGTCCGCGGTCCATTGCGGGCGCGGTCCCCGAGGCCGCCCGCATCGAGACCCCCATGACGCTTGCGGCGCTGCTCGCGGGCATCGCCATCGCAGGTGAGGTCATAGGAGACTGGACGGGATGGCCAAGCCTGTTGGACGGCCAGACGATCGTCATTCTGACCTCGATCGCCCTTGGTATTCTGGCCTCCGGTGTGCTGCGCTAGTCCGCTCGAGCGCCCTCGCCTTGAATGCAAGGCGCGGGGCGCCCATCTCCCGCCTTCTGCAATTGTCGCGCCCACTGGCTAAGCCTCGTCCAATTGACTATCACCGCGCCGTCCTCGCCTTGGTTCCCAGAACGGCCCCGCGGTCGAAAGCCCGTCATGAAAACATCGGAAGCCGACATCCTGATCGTGCCGGGCTGGTCGAGCTCGGGGCCCGACCACTGGCAGACGCGATGGGAGAAGAACCTCAAGACCGCACGCCGCGTCGAGCAGGCCGACTGGGTCAAGGCCGACCGCTCCCGGTGGGTCGCCCGCATCATCGAGGAGGTAGCGGCCAGTGTCCGCCCCGTGGTGATTGTCGCGCACAGCCTTGGAGTCGTTACCGTCGTCCACGCTGCGGCGAAGCTCGCCCGGTTGCCGGCGAGCCCGGTCAAAGGCGCGTTTCTTGTTGCACCAGCCGATGCCGACAACGGCTCCGCCTGGCCGGTCACTCAGGGTGAGACCTTCGAGGGCAATGCCGAGGGCTTCACGCCCGTGCCTCTCGCGCCGCTCCCATTCCCCTCCGTCCTCGTGGCCTCGGCAAACGACCCCTATTGCTCGCTCGAGCGCGCGCGCCACTTCGCCAAAGCGTGGGGCTCGGCGCTCATCGAAAGCGGAAACCTCGGGCACATCAACGCCGCTTCGGGCCATGGCCCGTGGCCGGACGGCCTCCTCGCCTTCGGCATGTTCCTGCAACGCCTCGGGTAGGGTCGAGGGCCAGAGTCCTCGCTTGCGGTTCTTGGGCGGTTGCGGCATAGCCTCTCTGCCACGCAATCGAGGCGCCCTGCCCCATGCCCATGACCGCCAGTGAAATCGAGCGCTTGATCAAGACGAAGCTTCCCGATGCCACGATCGAGCTCACCGACCTCGCGGGTGACGACGATCACTGGGCGGCTCATGTGGTGTCGACCGCCTTCAGGGGCCTGCCACGCGTGCGCCAGCACCAGCTCGTCTACGATGCTCTCGGCGGACGGATGGGCGGCGTTCTCCACGCTCTGCAACTCACGACCGCCGTCCCACCCGATTGACTTCGGCGGGTGGGCACCCAACACTACGCTTCATCGTTGGGCGGTTTTTGCCCGCTTCAGCACCGGGAGGACCCTTATGAGCGACCCGATCCACGCGGCCATCAAGAAGACCATCGACGAGAATGACGTCGTCCTTTTCATGAAGGGCACGACCAAGTTCCCGCAGTGTGGGTTCTCGGCGACCGCTGCCAAGATTCTCGAGCATCTCGGCGTCCCCTTCAAGGATGTGAACGTGCTCGAGAACCAGGCTCTGCGCGAGGGCATCAAGTCCTTCTCGAACTGGCCCACCATTCCGCAGCTCTACGTGAAGGGCGAGTTCATCGGCGGCTGCGATATCATGCGCGAGATGTACGAGGCCGGAGAGTTGCACGACCTCATCTGTGAAAAGGGCATTCCGCACACCCACCATCACGGCTGAGCGTCGTTCCGGCCATTGCTGGTGCGGGTGTGGGCGGCGGGGGTGTCTGCCTTGGGCGCCCGCCCGTATTCACGAACGGCCCGCTCATCATGCGCCTCAGATTCGCCTTTACCGCCCCTTGTTATGCTCGCCGTGCGGCCATCCACGGCCGCGAGGTGTAGCTTCTTGCGGCAAGGGGTCAATGGCGGCCATGCGTCTCGGTGGACGGCGCTTTCTTCTGAGCCTCGCCATCATCGGCGCCAGCGTCTGCTTAGCGCTGGGGCTGTTCCTGCCCATCATCAAGCTCACCAAGTACGTGTTCTGGACCACCGAGCACTCGCTCGTCTCGACCGTAGAGGTTCTGATCAACGACGGGCAGCTCTTTCTCGGCTTCACCGTGCTCATCTTCTCGATCCTGCTTCCGGTTGTGAAGCTCCTCTATCTCTTGCTCGTCTCGACGCTGCCCCTCTCCGAGATCACACGTCAGCACCGGCGCCTCCGGGCGCTCGAGTGGCTCGGCAAATGGTCGATGCACGATGTGCTTGTGCTGGCCCTCACCATATTCTTCATCAAGAGCCAGGGCGTCTACGACGCGGCGAGCCTCAATGGCGTCTACTTCTTCACGGGGGCCGTCGTGCTGATGATCCTCTCCTATGCGTGGCTCCGGACCGATGGATTGATCGCAGCCGGGCTCGGACCGCACGTCCCAGATGATCCCGGCATGGTGAAGCCGCTGACGCCGTTCCGTAACTTCGTGCTCTCCTTTCTCATCATCCTCGCGACCGTGTTCTTCGCGCTCGGAATCATTCTACCCGTCATTCGCTTCACCACCGTCTACGTGTGGACCAACGAGCACTCGATCGCGACCATCATCTATGCTCTGTTCGAGAACGAGGAGTACTTCCTCACTGTCGTGCTGTTCCTGTTCTCGATCTTTTTCCCGTTCCTGAAGCTCTTCTATCTCTTGACCCTCGTCACCTCGCCCGACATTCCGCCCGAGTTCCGCAACAGATCGATCTCCACCATGGAGTGGCTCGGCCGCTACTCCATGACCGACGTGATGGTGCTGGCGCTCATGATCTTCTACGTGAACTCGTCCGGCTATACGGAGGCTCGCGTCCTGCCGGGCGTCTACTTCTTCGCCGCCTCCGCGCTCATGACGATGATCGCCTATGGCTGGGCCAACACCGTGCCGCCTCGAGCGCGCCAACCTGAGCCGAAGAGAGAGGCCCCACAACAGAGGCGGGCCAATCCGCCGGGCGGCGAGGTCGTAACGCTACCCACGAACCCGGCGCGCCGGCACAAGCCGGCGTGAGCTGTTACCCGCATTCTGCGCACTAAAAAAAATGGGCCGGCATGGCGCCGGCCCATTGCATTCCATCCCTGCCAGCCCGATCAGCGCGAGTAGAACTCGACGACGAGGTTCGGCTCCATGGTGACGGGATAGGGCACATCCGAGAGGGCCGGGACGCGCGAGAGCTTCGCCGTCATCTTGCCGTGGTCCGCGTCGACGTAATCGGGAACATCGCGCTCGGCGCTCTTCAGCGCCTCGAGCACGAGCGGCAGCTGGCGTGCCTTCTCCTTCACCTCGACGAGATCGTTGACGCGCAGGCGATAGCTCGGGATGGTCACGCGCCGGCCATTCACCGTTACGTGCCCGTGCGAGACGAACTGACGCGCGGCGTGCATGGTCGGCACGAATTTGGCACGATAGACGACCGCATCGAGGCGGCGCTCGAGCAGACCGATCAGGTGCTCCGAGGTCGAGCCCTTGAGGCGCGTCGCCTCCTCGTAGACCTTGTTGAACTGGCGCTCCGAGATGTTGGCGTAGTAGCCCTTGAGCTTCTGCTTGGCCTTCAACTGCTGGCCGTAGTCCGAGAGCTTCGAGACGCGCCGCTCGCCGTGCTGGCCGGGGCGGCTCTGTCTCTTGTTGATGGGGCTCTTCGGGCGGCCCCAGATGTTCTCGCCGAGACGGCGATCGATCTTGTGCTTGGCGCTCACACGCTTGGTCATTGTCAGCACTCCAAAGGTTGCATGAGCCGGACCCGGACAATGAGGCCTGAGAGCCGGCGGTTGGAGCGCCCCCTCCTCTGCCGGCCTCCCGTGCGGGAAGCCCTGCCGACAGGCGATGGCCGAACCGGTCCGTCGCCACGGGTGCGCAAACGTCGACGCGGGCCCTGAGGCCCGCGTCGGTGAGGCGTGTGATAGTGGAGTTTGCTCCACCCGTCAACCGGGCCGCAGGGGCCCGATGGTCCTTGGCGGGCGCGGCGAATTCGACAGTCCTACTTCTTCTGGTCCTTCTGAGTTGCCGCAGCGGCGGCAGCAGCGGCCGGGGCGGCGGCGGCGGCAGCGGCGGCGGCACCCGCAGCCGGACCCAGCTTCGGGCCGGCATCGACGTACTGCTTGATGACGTCCTTGACCTTTGCCGACTGCTCCGGCGTGCACGTCTGGGAGGGCGCCTTGCCCTCGTCGACGACGACATCCTTGTCACCCTGCTTCTCGACCACCTTGATCTTGCCGGTGAGCAGCATCACGGTCGTGAGGTGGAGCTGGTTGATGTAGAGGAGCTGCTGGTCCGACCAGCTCTTCTTGTCGGTCTCACGGCGCATCATCGAGCGATGATTGACGGCCTGATCGTCGGGCAGGTTGCAGACCTGGGCATGAGCCGAGATGCGGCCGACCCGGATTATCTCGCGGGCAATGTCGAGCGGGACCTCGACCTGCTCGCGCTTCGACTTGTCCACGATGATGGTCTTGTTGTCGATGTTGGTGAACTGTTGCGGCAACATCGCCCACGCATAATCCATGATGGTGCGGACCGACTTTTCGCTGAGCTCCTCGGCGCCGGCCGGCAGAGCTGTGCCCGCCGCGGCCGCTGCCGCAAGTGCGCCGGCGCCAATCCACGCCAGTCCCGCCTTCATGATCGTCCGCATCTCGATAAAGCCCCTGTTGTGCCCTGTTGCGCCGGTGAACGGCGGTTTTTCAGCAACGCTGCAGCGCCGCAACGGCTGTGTCTGCCGTTGCGCGCTCGGCGGGCATCGCTCGGCTCAAAACTTGGCCACATCATGGCGGCTCATGTGGACGGCTTGCGCCCGCGTCCCTTGCCATGGGCAAGCGTTGCAACAATGCCACGAAGCGTGCGGACCTCCTGACTGGTCGCCCCCATCCTCAGGAACATCGTGCGTAGATTTTGCACCACGGTCGGACGCTTATGCTCGGGATTGAAGAACCCGAGGCGATCGAGCTCGTCTTCCAAGTGGCCGAAAAACCCCAGCAATTCCTCCCGCGCTGCCGGCTTGGCGTCGCCCAGGTAAAGGCCAGGCTTCATCGGCGTCTCGTAGGTCGTCACCCGGCCGAGGCTCGCCCTCTCGCTGCCCCTCATCCACTCGTAGCCCAGGATCAGCACGGCCTGCGCCAAATTGAGCGAGGCAAAGCGCGAGTTCACAGGAATCATCACCAGAGCGTCGGCATTGGCGACCTCATCGGTCTCGAGCCCGCTTCGCTCCCGTCCGAACAGAATGCCGCAGCGCTGTCCCGCGCCGATCCGCCGGCGCATCTCGCCTTGGGCTTCTTCGGGCGTGAGCACGGGCTTGCGCAGATCGCGCTGCCGCGCCGTGGTGGCGCAGAGCCAGTTCAAATCCCCGATCGCCCCGGCGAGGGTGGCGTACGCGGTCGCATCGTCGATGATGTAGTTCGCGCCCGACGCGGCAATCCTCGCCTTCTCGTTCGGCCAGCCGTCGCGAGGCGCGACGAGGCGCAGCTCATCAAGACCGAAGTTCGCGCACGCGCGCGCCACCATTCCGATGTTGTCGGGAAGCTGCGGCTCCATCAGGATGACGGCGGGCGAGGCCCCCTCGGCGGACAGCGGCTCGCCTTTGATGTGCGCGCGCCGGATCCCGTGCCTCAGCTTGCGCAGCACCCGGCGCGCCCAGAACCAGTAGTTCTCCCCGCTCCATGTTCTCTCGAGCGCGGCGAGTGCGGGCGTTCTCAGCGTGCCTCGGCCGCGGCCTCTGAGGCGAACCGCGCCGTCGCCGACGATGATCTCCTCGTGCGCCGCGATGTAGTCGTCGATCGAGTGTATGCCTTCGGCCTCGGTGCGCTTCTTGCAACCGGGGCAGGTGGCGCGCTCCTGCTCACAGCGCAGCTCGGCGCAATAGACTAGCACCGGTTCGAGCGTCTCGCGCGTGAGGCCTGGAACCGCGAGCCCGGCAAGCGCCTCGCCGATGGACTTGTCGTGACAAACGTGGACGATGCGGGATAGGGGCATGCTCGTCCCGCAGATGCGCGGCTCTCCCGAGGTCACTTCAATGGCGATGGTCAGCGGCAAACTCCTCGACATGTAACCTGCTGCTACCATGTGTTTCGAAACGGCGCCACGCCCGCGAGAGACTTGACAAGGTAGCCACAAGTAGCCACTCTAGCGGAATGGATCGTGTCTCGATCAAGGATGCCAAGAACCGCTTCACCGAGCTTGCCCGGCAGGTCGAGGCCGGTAAGACGATTGTCGTCACGCGCAATGGACGGCCCGTGCTCGATCTCGTGCCGCATCGCACCGCCGCAAAGCTTGATACGGGGGCGGTCGCGCGGTTCAAGAAGCGGCATGGCCTCAAAGCGCTCATCACCTCGATTTCGCCTGACTTCGACGAGCCCCTGCCGGAGAACGTCCTTTTGCGGCCGTTGCCGAGGCCGAGGTGAAGCTACTGCTCGATACACATGTCGCTCTGGCGCTCATCGAGCCGGGGATTGCCGCAAAACATGCCGCCCTGCGCAAGCGGCTGTTGTCGTTGGAGGCGGAGTCTTATCTCAGCGTCGCCAGCTTGTGGGAGATTGTCATCAAGCTACAGATCGGCAAGCTGACGCTCGGCTGTGAGCTCGCCGCATTTCCGGAGCTGATGCGGGACATCGGTGTAGCCATCCTTCCGATTGACGCGAGCCACGTGCTTGCCATTGTGGCTCCTGCACCGGCAACACGCGACCCGTTCGACCGGCTCCTGCTCGGAGTATGCGCGGCGGAAGGGCTGCAGCTGGTCACGGGGGACCGGGCCCTGGCGGCGCACCCGCTTGGGACCGATTTGATGTAGCCCCGCTTGTTGCGCCAAAACCGTGCCGCTAAGGTCCGTCCCAATCCGAATCTCCCCGTCCCAAGGCACCTCCTCATGAACAAGATCAAGGTTCAAGGCACCGTCGTCGAGCTCGACGGCGACGAGATGACCCGCATCATCTGGGCCCTCATCAAGGACAAGCTGATCCGCCCTTATCTCGACCTGCCGCTCGAATACTACGATCTCGGCATCGAGCATCGCGACAAGACGGGCGATCAGGTGACGATCGACGCCGCCAACGCGATTCGGAAGCACGGGGTCGGCGTCAAGTGCGCGACCATCACGCCCGACGAGGCGCGCGTCAAAGAGTTCAAGCTCAAGGAGATGTGGAAGTCGCCCAACGGCACCATCCGCAACATCCTGGGCGGCGTCATCTTCCGGGAGCCCATCATCTGCAGGAACGTGCCGCGCCTTGTGCCGGGCTGGACAGCCCCGATTATCGTCGGCCGCCACGCCTTCGGCGATCAGTACCGTGCTACCGACTTCACGTTTCCGGGCAAGGGCACGCTCACGATCAGATTCGCTGGCGAGGACGGCAAGGTGATCGAGAAGGAGGTCTTCAAGGCGCCGGGCGCGGGCGTCGCGATGGCCATGTACAATCTCGACGAGAGCATCCGCGAGTTCGCGCGCGCTTCCATGAACTATGGTCTCTTGCGCAACTACCCGGTCTACCTCTCGACCAAGAACACCATCCTCAAGGCCTACGACGGGCGTTTCAAGGACATCTTCCAGGACGTCTTCGACACCGAGTTCAAGGCCGAGTTCGAGAAGCGAAAGCTCACCTACGAGCACCGCCTGATCGACGACATGGTGGCCTCGGCCTTGAAGTGGTCGGGCGGCTACGTGTGGGCGTGCAAGAACTACGACGGCGACGTGCAGTCGGATACGGTGGCGCAGGGGTTCGGCTCACTGGGATTGATGACCAGCGTCCTCCTCACGCCCGACGGCAAGACGGTCGAGGCCGAGGCCGCTCACGGCACCGTGACGCGCCACTACCGTGAGCATCAGAAAGGCAAGGAGACGTCGACCAACGCCATCGCCTCGATCTTCGCCTGGACGCGCGGGCTCGCGCACCGCGCCAAGCTCGACAAGAACGACGCGCTGGCCCGCTTCGCAATGACGCTCGAGAAGGTGTGCGTGGAGACGGTCGAGGCCGGCTTCATGACCAAGGACCTCGCCCTCCTCGTCGGCCCGGAGCAGAAGTGGCTCTCCACCACCGGCTACCTCGACATGGTGGACCAGAACTTGAAGAAGGCGATGGCGGGATAGCTCGACTTGGCCGAGGGTGCCCAAGCGCCGGCTCAGCCGAGCCGGGCGCCGGGCTTCGGGCCGGCGAGCGGGCGATGGTGGCGCAAATAGCGCTGCTTGGCGAGGAAGCCGGGCGCCAGAAATCGTGTCAGGGGCAGCATGATGGCGATCCCGCCCGCCAGCACCGGCACGGCCGCCTCGACGCCCATCACGGAGAACAAGGCCGCCGCCGCAACCCCTGCGGCCGCAAGAACGGCGCGCGCCGGGGCGCGCAGAATTCCAAGTGATCTCGTGATCATGATCCGCTCCGCTGCCCTCGGCCCATGCTCGGCCGTCGAGGGCGCGATTGATAGGGTTGCCGGCCGATGTGCCGGCCCGTCTGGCGCCTCTTCTGACAAGCGCGGCCCCGTCCTAGACCTGCCGGCCGGGGCGCCGCTATGCGACTTTTGGTCGGGAGCCCATGCCGCGCAGGGTGAAACTGTCTTTCCGGCGCGAAAACATTGCGACGCCAACGAGTTGCAGCAACACTGAAACGCGACCCATAGCCTCGGAGGTTGGTCCTAATAGCAGGATTCGCGTCGAAGCTCAGCCTGTCTTGGCGCTCTTCTTCTTCGCTCTCACCCCCCGGCTCTCGGTCTTGCCAACGAGCCGGGCCGCCGCCTGCAGGGCGTGGCGGAACTCGTCGCGCCTCTCGTGGATCGAGGCGATGACCGGACCGGTCGGCACGCCGAGGCCGACGAGAGCCGCCTCTGAGAGTTGCAGACTGGCCTCGATTGTCTCCGGCACGGCATCCGTGACGCCGATCTCGTAGAGGTGGCGGGCGTGCTCGGCGTCGCGGGCGCGCGACACGATGACAATCTTGGGAT
>Ga0233425_10006014_pt1 | contig 18481 bp, 17 predicted proteins | sample Watercolumn_Towu_2_FD_181712 | JGI IMG/M metagenome (GOLD analysis project Ga0233425, IMG submission 181712) | Freshwater microbial communities from Lake Towuti, South Sulawesi, Indonesia - Watercolumn_Towuti2014_140_MG | ecosystem: Environmental > Aquatic > Freshwater > Lake | place... | reverse complement strand
GTTCGTCGTGCTCGCCTTCCTCTATCCCCGCCTGCGCCAGCGAAGCGGCGTAATCGCCGCCCTCTACTTCCTCTTCTACCCGGCGATCCGCTTCGCGATCGAGCCGTATCGCGGCGACCTCCGCCTGCCGGTGGGCCCCTTCTCCGTGGGCCAGGCCGCCAGTCTCGCGCTGTTCGGCTTCGGCGTGCTGCTGCTCGCACTCCGCCTGCGCCGGCGGCCGGAGCCGGCCGCATGAGCGCAGCCGATGTCGCGGCGCCGCGCGCCGGCGCGTGGCGCGAAGTGCGCGTGCCGGAGGCGTGCGACGCCGCGCGCCTGGACGCCTGGCTGGCCGGTGCCCTCCCGGGCCTGTCGCGCGCCCGCCTGCAGACCCTGATGCGCGCCGGACGGGTGACCGTGGACGGCGCGCCGGCGCGGCCGAGCAGCCGCCCGCGGCCGGGACAGACCGTCGTCGTGGACGTGCCGCCGCCGCTGCCGGCCGCGCCGCTGCCCGAGGCGCGGCCGCTGGACGTGGTGTACGAGGACCCGGACATCGTCGTGCTCGACAAGCCAGCCGGCCTGGTCGTGCACCCGGCGCCCGGCCACGCGGCCGGCACGCTGGTCAACGCGCTGCTGCACCACTGCCGCGACCTGGCCGGCGTGGGCGGCGTCGAACGGCCCGGCATCGTGCACCGGCTGGACAAGGACACGACCGGACTGCTGGTCGTCGCCAAGCACGACGCCGCGCTCGCCGGCCTCGCGCGCGCCTTCCGCTCGGGCGGCATCCGCAAGGAGTACCTGGCCCTCGTGCACGGCGCGCCGCCGCGCCTGTCCGGCACCGTCTGCGCGCCGCTCGGGCGCGATCCGCGGCGCCGGCAGCGCATGGCCGTGGTGGCGGTCCGCGGCCGTGCGGCCACGACGCACTACGAGGTGGCCGAGCGGCTGGGGCCCTTCACGCTGCTGCGGCTGCGCATCGAGACCGGCCGCACGCACCAGATCCGGGTGCACCTCGCGCACCTCGGCCTGCCGCTCGTCGGCGACCAGGTTTACGGCAGCGCCCGCCGCGACCGCACCGTGCCCGGCGGCGCCGGCCGGCCCATGCTCCATGCCTGCCGCCTGGGCTTCGCCCATCCGCGCACCGGCGCGCCGCTCGACTTCCGCCGCCCCCCGCACGCCGACATGTCCGCGCTCCTCGCCCGCCTGCGCGGCGGGCGGCCCGGACCGCAAGCCTCGGGACGCGGCGGCGACGGCGCGCCACCCTCCAAGAAAAAGGAACCGTCATGTCCAACGTCCGCCTGACCGCCAAGGACCGCGCGTTCTACCTCCAGCGCGCGCTCCAGGCCGCCGACTGGTTCGTCAACGCCCAGATCAAGACCGAACGCGTCTGGATGTCCGACCACGGCCGCTTCGTCTACTACTACTTCCTGCCCGAGAAGCGCCACGTGCCGGGCCTCAACTGGACCCACGGCCGCGCCGTCTTCGTGCTGAGCGAGGCCTACCGCATCACCGGCCGGCGCCGCTATCTCGACTCGATGGATCTCGGCAGCCGCTACATGAAGGCCCTGCAGCCGCTCGATCCCTACTACGCCGTGACGTACGGCTCGATCCGCGAGGAGATCCCGCAGGCGGCCCGCGGCGGCATGCTCGACGGCGCGCAGTGCGCCTCCGGCTTCCTCATGCTCTTCCAGGCCACGCGCAACCCGGACTTCCTCCGCCGCGGCAGGGCCTTCTGCGACTTCCTGCTGCGCACCTGGCGCCCCGACCTCGGCCTGCCGTGGTTCGCCGACTACGTCAACGAGCGCGTGGAATACCTCGGCGCCGACGCCTACGCCTGCATCCACCAGGCCACGGCCATCCCGCTCTGGCACCTCCACCGCCTCACCGGCGAGGGGCAGTACGTGCCTCCGCTCCTCGACGCCGCCGACCGCATCCTGCGCTGCCAGCGCGACGATGGCGGCATCGCCTTCACCGAACACCCCGAGTTGATCCGGGACGTGCCGTTCAACCACCATTGGGGCCTCGGCGACACGCACGCGGAGAAGTGCCTGCTGCGCAACGACGACGCCATCGTGGTCGTCGTGCAGGCCGCCTACGAGATCACGAAGAACCGGAAGTACCTCGACGCGCTCGTGCGCTACGCCGGGTGGATCATGGCCAACGAGCCGCACGTGCGGCCGTACAACGCCTTCGGCATCCAGGCCAGCAACGTGCTGGACATCGGCCGCATGGCCGGCAAGACGGGCGAATGGCTGCCGTGGGTGCTCGACCACCTGAAGAAGCACTGCCTCGACCTGCAGGCTCTCGGCACGGGCGACCCGCGAGCCGAAGGCGGATTCCGCGGCGAGGACGAGGAGGGCCATGCCGGCATCTTCGGCGGCAAGGCGCTCGACTACGTGCCCACGCGCAACACCTGCTACATGGCCGGCCTGCTCTACCGCCTGAGCGGCAAGGGCACCGGCGCCGGGTTCAGCGTGTGGGGGATCGAGTAAGGGGAGGGGTCGCGCGCCTGCGCGACCCTCTCTCTTCCGGTTTCTTCACGGCTTCCGGCCCGGCTTCCGGCCCATCACGGCGCCTCCCTTGTCCGGCGCCCGGTGTCTGGGGTACACTGGAAGCCTGGCCGGGGCAGCCGGTGGAGAGCCGCTATGTGGGACTACACGGACAAGGTGCTGGATCATTTCCGCAACCCGCGCAACGTCGGCCGGGTCGAAAACGCCGACGGCACGGGCACCGTCGGCTCGCTGGCCTGCGGCGACGCCCTGACCCTGACCTTCAAGCTGGACAAGCAGGGCCGCATCGCGGACGTCAAGTTTCAGACCTTTGGCTGCGCCAGCGCCATCGCGTCCTCGTCGGCCCTCACCGAGATGGTCAAGGGCAAGACGCTCGCCGAGGCCGAGAAGATCACCAACCGCGACATCGCCGCCTTTCTCGGCGGCCTGCCGGAGCAGAAGATGCACTGCTCCGTCATGGGCCGCGAGGCGCTCGAGGTCGCGATCCACAACTACCGCACGGGCGAGACCACGGTGAAGCACCTGGAGGAGAAGATCGTCTGCACCTGCTTCGGCGTCTCGGAGAACGAGATCCTGCGCGTGATCCGCGAGAACGGCCTCACGGCCGCGGACGAAGTCACCAACTACTGCAAGGCCGGCGGCGGCTGCGGCGGCTGCCGCCCGCAGATCGAGGATCTGCTCGCGCGCGTCAAGGCCGAGCGCGAGGCGCTGCGGCCGGCCGCCGCCGCGCCCAGACGCCTGACGAACCTCCAGCGGATGAAGCTGATCGAGGAGATCGTGGCCCGCGACATCCGCCCCGCCCTGCAGCGCGACCGCGGCGACGTGGAGCTGGTGGACGTGGACGGCAACCGCGTGACCATCGCCTTCCGCGGCATGTGCGCCGGCTGCCAGGTCTCCGAGTTCACGCGCCGCGACTTCATCGAGGCCAAGCTGCGCGAGAGCGTCGCGCCCGACATCACGGTTGTCGAGGAGGGCAAGGCATGAGCGGCCGCCTCGTCTATCTGGACAACAATGCCACCACCTGCGTCGCGCCCGAGGTGCGCGACGCCATGCTGCCCTTCTTCACCGAGCTGTGGGGCAACCCGTCGAGCATGCACGCTTTCGGCGGCCGGGTCGCGCGGCACGTCGAGGAGGCGCGCGCCCTGGTCGCCGCCCTGCTCGGGGCCGACCCGTCCGAGATCGTCTTCACGAGCTGCGGCACGGAGAGCGACAACGCCGCGATCTACGGCACGGCCGAGATGTTCGGGCCGCAGGCGAAGATCGTCACCTCGCGCGTGGAGCACCCCGCCGTGCTCGGCTCCTGCCGCCACTTCCAGGAGCACGGCCACGCCGTGGTCGAGCTGGCCGTGGACGGCCAGGGCCAGCTCGACCTGGCCGGCCTGCGCGCGGCGGTCCACGGCGGCCCGTGCCTCGTCAGCCTCATGTGGGCCAACAACGAGACCGGCGTGGTCTTCCCCATGGAGGAGATCGGCCGCATCGTCAAGTCCGCCGGCGGCGTGCTGCACACCGACGCCGTCCAGGCCGTGGGCAAGCTGCCGGTGGACGTGCGGCGGGTGCCGGTGGACCTGCTGGCGCTCTCCGGCCACAAGCTGCACGCACCCAAGGGCATCGGCGCGCTCTTCATCCGGCGCGGCACGCGCCTCAAGACCTACATGATCGGCGGCCACCAGGAGCACGGGCGCCGCGGCGGCACGGAGAACGTGCCCTACATTGTCGGCCTCGGCGCGGCCGCCGGACTGGCGGCGAAGCACCTGGCCGAGGAGCAGACGCGCGTCGCCAGGCTGCGCGACCGGCTGGAGGCCGGGCTGCTCGCCACCTGCCCCGACAGCCGCGTCAACGGCGACACCCGCCACCGCCTGCCCAACACGACCAACATGAGCTTCGAGTTCATCGAGGGGGAGGCGATCCTCTACCACCTGAGCGACCAGGGCATCTGCGCCTCGTCCGGCTCGGCCTGCTCCTCCGGCTCGCTCGAACCCTCCCACGTGATCCGCGCCATGGGCGTCCCCTTCACCGCCGCGCACGGCTCGATCCGTTTCAGCCTCAGCCGGTACAACACCGACGCCGACGTGGACCACGTGCTCGCGGTCATGCCCGGCATCGTCGCCAGGCTCCGCGCCATGTCGCCCTTCGTCCCGCGGTGAGCGCGGAGGAACCGGCAACCGTCTGCCGTCCACGAGCGGCGCGGCTGCGGGGCGTCAAGCGCCGGCGGCGGTTTGCGGTTGCGGCACCTGCCGTCTGGGCCGATAATCGTCCCGTCTGGACCTGCATAAGGAGGAACGGGCGATGGCGACGTTGAAGGCGGTGGTGGCGGGTGCGGGCGGGATTGCGGGCGCGTGGTTTCCGCCGCTGAAGGCCGAGAGTGTGGAGGTGGCGGGGATCGTGGACCTGGATCCTGCGCGCGCGCGGGAAAAGGCGCAGAAGCACGGGCTGACCTGTGCGACGGACAGCCGCCTCGGCCCGATGCTGCGGCGCGTGAAGCCGGATTTCGTCGTCGACCTCACGGTGCCCGACGCGCACTGCCGCGTGACCTGCACGGCGCTGGCCGCAGGCTGCCACGTGATCGGCGAGAAGCCCATGGCCGCCTCCATGACCCAGGCGCGGCGGATGGTGAGGGCCGCCGAGAAGGCCGGCCGGCTCTACATGGTGAGCCAGTCGCGGCGCTACGAGAAGCGGCACGCGGCGCTGAAGGCCTTTCTGGCCGGCGGCGAGGTCGGGCCGCTGACGACGCTCACCTGCGACTTCTTCATGGGCTGCCACTTCGGCGGGTTCCGTGACGAGATGCCGAGCCCGCTGGTCCTGGACATGGCGATTCATCATTTTGACCTCGCCCGCATGCTGAGCGGCGCCGACCCCGTGGCGGTCTACGCGAAGGAGTTCAACCCGGCCGGTTCGTGGTACAAGGGCGATGTGTCGGCGTCGTGCGTGTTCGAAATGACGAACGGCGTCGTCTTCACCTACTGCGGAAGCTGGTGCGCAGAGGGCGTGCACACGTCGTGGCACGGCGACTGGCGCTTCCAGGGCGTGAGGGGTTCGGTGCTCTACGAGCGCGACCAGGTGCCGCACGGCGCGGCCGTCGCGGGCGACGCGGGGTTCAACCGTCCGAAGCGGACCTTCGAGGTGGCGGACATCGAGATTCCGGCCAACACGCAGCACGGCGCGCTCAAGGAGTTTCTGGCCGCGATCCGGGGCGGACCGGCGCCGCAGGGCGAATGCCACGACAACATCAAGTCGCTGGCGATGGTCTTCGGCGCCATCGAAAGCGCGCGCAGAGGCCGGCGGATCGCAATCAAGTGGTGATCAGAACGCCCCCAGGATGATGCTGGAGAAGGTGGTGACGGGCGTGCTCTCGCGCATGCCGTCGAGCGTCTGGCGGGCGTCGCCGATCAGGCCCTTGAGGTCCTTGTAGAGCGCGTCGTCCTTGGACAGCATGCCGAGCGTTCCCTCCCCCTTCTCCATCCGTTCGGTCACGACGCGCAGGTTGGCGACGGTGTTGGTCAGGTCCTGGTAGAGCCGGTCGTCGCTGGAGAGCAGGCGCCCGAGCGTGCCCTCGCCGCGGTCGATGCGGTCGGTCGTCCGTCGCAGGTTGGCGACGGTGTTGGTCAGGTCCTGGTACAGCCGGTCGTCGCTCGAGAGCAGGCGGCCGAGGGTGCCCTCCCCGCGCTCGACGCGGTCGGTCGTCCGGCGCAGGTTGGCGACGGTGTTGGTCAGGTCCGCGTAGAGCCGGTCGTCGCTGGAGAGCAGGCGCCCGATGGTGCCCTCCCCGCGCTCGATGCGGTCGGTCGTCCGGCGCAGGTTGGCGACGGTGTTGGTCAGGTCCAGGTACAGCCGGTCGTCGCTCGAGAGCAGGCGCCCGAGCGTGCCCTCGCCGCGGTTGACGCGGGCCAGCACCTCCTGCAGGGAGGCGGCGGCGCTGCTGAGGTTGGTCAGCACGCCGCCCTGGTCGAGGGTGCGGCGCAAGCCGGCGACGACCTCGCTGAAGTCGCGGATCAGGTCGTGGGGCGTCTCGCCGTGGAAAACGGTGTCCGGCGGCAGTTCGACGGCGTCCAACGGGCCGGTGTCCACGGACAGGTAGTTGCCGCCGAGCAGCGAGCTGTTGACGACCGCGATGCGGTAGCCCTCGTGCATGCGCACCGGCTGGGTCAGGTCGAGCTTGACCTCCACGCCGCTGTTGTCGAGCCGCATGCGCTCCACCTGCCCCACGGGCACGCCGCGGACGATGACGTTGTCGTGCGCGCGCAGCCCGCCGACGCCCTCGAACTTCACGGTCATGCGCCGCCGCGCGCCGCCGAAGACGTCCTTCAGGCTGGCGCCGGAAATGACGATCGTGAAGACCGCCAGCATCGCCACCACGCCCACGACGAACACGCCGACGATCAGCTCCTGAAACCGGCTGCCCTTCCTCATCGTCCACCGCCTTCCTGCCAGAAACTCCGGCCCGTGATGTACTGCGCCTCGAGGAACTCCTGCACCTCGGGGCAGGCCGAGGCCGCGAAGTCGCGCGGCGCGGCCAGCTCGCAGAAGCGCCCGCCGTGCAGCATGGCCACGCGGTGGCCGATGGAGAGGGCGCTGTACATGTCGTGCGTGACGACCACGCTCGTCACGCCGAGATCGCGGTTGAGGTGCGCGATGAGCCGGTCGATCGTGCGCGAGGTCACCGGGTCCAGTCCCGTGGTGGGCTCGTCATACAGCACGATTTCCGGCCGGCGCACGATGGCGCGCGCCAGGCTGGCGCGCTTCTGCATGCCGCCGGAGATCTCGGACGGCAACTGGCCGGCGGCATCGGCGAGGCCGACCATCTCCAGCGCCTCGGCCACGCGCTTCTCGATCTCGTCCGGCGGCAGATCGGTCTTCTCCTGCAGGGGCAGGGCGACGTTCTCGGCCACGGTCATCCAGCCCAGCAGGGCGCCGCTCTGGAAGAGGTAGCCGAAGCGCTCGCGCAGCTTCTCGAGCGCCGCGCCGTCGGCGGCGCTGACGCACTCGTCGCCCAGCCACACCGCCCCGGCGGTCGGCCGCAGGAGCTGGACCATGTGCTTGAGTGTGACGCTCTTGCCCGTGCCGGAGGGGCCGACGATGACGAACACCTCGCCCTTCCGGACCTCGAAGGAGAGGCCGTCGAGCACGTTGCGGCCGCCGAGCCGCTTGGTGACGTTGTCGAAGCGGATCATGTCACTCGTAGTAGAACAGCCGCGTGACGAAGTAGCCGACGATCAGGATGGTGAGGAACGAGGTGATCACGGAGCGCCGCGTGGCCTGGCCGACGCCCACGGCGCCCTGCGTGGCGGTGAAGCCCTCGTAGCAGGAGATGGTCGTGATCAGCAGACCGAAAAGCAGCGCCTTGAACATGCCGACGTACAGGTCCTTGGCGCGCGCGAAGTCGAGCGCCGCCTGCAGGTACTGCGTCCAGGGGACGTTGAGCTGGGTGACGCCGACGACGGCGCCGCCCAGCACGCCCATCATGCAGGTGTAGAACGAGAGCGCGGGCGTGAGGATCGCCATGGCGACGATGCGCGGGGTCATCAGGAAGCGCACGGGGTCGATCGACATGGTCTCGAGCGCGGCGATCTCGTCGTTGACCGTCATCGTGCCGAGCTGCGCGGCCATGGCCGAGCCGACGCAGGCGGCCAGGATCAGGCCGGTGTTGAAGGGCCCCATCTCGCGCAGCATGGAGACCATCACGGCCGAGCCGATGTAGACCTCCTGGTTGAAGCGCCGCAGCTCGATGCCGGTCTGCAGCGCCAGGATCATGCCGGTGAAGACGGCGACGACGGTGATCACGGGCAGGCTGCCGATGCCGGCCACGTACATCTGGCGGAACAGCTCGCGGCGCGCGGCGGCGCGGCGCAGATCGCCGGCGCGGGCGAGCGCCTGGCCGCCGATGGTGACGGCGCGGCCGAGTTCGGCCACGCCCCACCGCACGCCCAGCGCGAACATCTGTCCGCGCGTGGCATTCTCCGGAAACAGTACGGGTTCGCGCGTGATCACGGTGTGCGCTCTCCGCCGGCCGCGTCGCCGCCGGTGTGCCAGAACCAGAGCCACTGGCGCCGGCCGGCGCCGTTCACGTTCTGGCGGCCGATCAGGCCGCCGAGCACCTGCCACGCCGCGTCGCCGGACGGGGGCGCCTGCCAGTTGAACAGCGGGCCGATGCGGCCGTAGGCGGTATGATCCCACTGTCGGCCCCAGCGGGCAAGCCCCCAGAAGATGTCGGTGTCGCGCGCGTCGCCGCGCCGGTTGTAGACGTACCACGACCAGAATGGCGCCCAGTTGCGCTCGATGCCGCGGCCGTCGCGCAGAAGGGTCAACTCGGGCACGCGCACGCGCGTACCCTCCTCCAGCGCGTAGCGCGAGTAGAGCGGCCAGACGCGCACGTAGTCCATCCGCGCCGCCCAGGCGCCGTTGGTGCCGCGGTGCTCGAAGCGCGCGGCATGGTAGACGGGCGCGAAGCTGGTGCGGGTCTCGCGGGTGTCGCGGCCGAGGATCTCGGACTGCCAGCCGAGGGGCCAGAGCAGGTTGCCGCGGCTGCCGTTGGCGGTCTGCTGGCTGGTCCAGAGCGGCCACCAGGCGCGGCCGCGGGTCCCGGGGCCGTCGCTGCGCGTGTAGAACGGCCACGGGCAGCGCACACTCGTGCGGCCGTCCATCTCCGTGCGGCCGAAGAAGGGCGGCAAGACCATCCAGCCGCGATCGCGGTCCGTGTCGATCGTGGCGTAGACGGGGAAGAGCATCTCGGCGCGGCCGTGCCGGCGGGGCTCGTGGTAGACCGTCTCGGTCCAGAACGGCCAGAAGGCGAAGCGGTTGGTCTTCGTGGGCGTGGTCGTCTCGCCGTAAAACGGAAACAGGCGGAAACGCTGCCGGTCGGGACCGGTCTCGCGCAGGTAGATCGGCCACAGCCAGCTCGTGGCCTCCTCCGGCCCCTGGCGCGTGCGGGCCCAGAGCGGAAAGAGCGCGAAGCGCGCCTCGTCGATCCAGAAGACGTCGCGCACGCGGCCGGCCAGCGGAAAGACGGCCGTGAAGTGGTCGCCGTCGCGGGTGCGGCCGTCGGCGAACACGGGCAGCAGCCAGAAGGTGCGGCGCGAGAGCGGATCGTCAACGTCCTCGTCCTTGCCGAAAGCCGGCAGCGCCCACCAGTCGGCGTGGCGGTCGCGCCGGTGGAAGGAGGACCAGGGCCAGAGGATGTCGGTGACGCGCTCCTGCGCGGCCGGGTCCTCCACGCGGCTGAAAAGCGGCCGGAGCGCGAAGACGCCCACGCCGCGGTCGCTGCGGCCGATTTCGAAGAACGGGCCCAGGCGGAAGCGCCAGGGTTCGGCGCCGGCGGTCGGCGGCGCGAGCGCGTCCGGCGGCGGCGGCTCGACGGCGGCGGCATGCAGCGCCAGCGCCAGAAAGACGGCGGCGACGGCGCGCCGCCCTCCGGGGGTCTGGGAGCCGCGTACCGCCAAGCGTCCTCGTCGTCGTCCTCGTGCTCGACCGTCGCCCTTCGAGAACGAGGACGACGACGAGGACGAGCCGCTACAGATTCTGCCGATGATACTCATGGATGCGTTTGTCGCAGCCGAACGTCGTGGCGATCAGCGCCGTGCGGATCCACATGCCGTTGCGCATCTGGCGCCAGTACATGGCGCGCGGGTCGCGGTCGACGGCGGGATCGATCTCGTCGCGACGCGGCAGCGGGTGCATGACGATGGCGTTCGGCGGCAGCCGCTTCAGTTCCTCCGGGCCGAACTTGTAGCGCCCCGTGTCCAGCCGGGCGCTGTCGCCCTGCTTCTCGTCCCACTCGTCCTGGATGCGGGTCATGTAGACCGCGTCGGCGCGGGGGATGGCGGCGCGCAGGTCGTCGCCGCACTCGAAGGCCGTGCCCCGGCGGCGCAGCACCTCGAGCACGTCGCCGCCGATCTGCAGCGCGGCCGGGGCGATGAAGAGCAGGCGGATGCGCTCGAAATTCGCGAGCAGCAGCGCGAGGGAGCGCACGGTGCGGCCGCGGGCGAGGTCGCCGACAAAGGCCACCGTCCGGTCGCGCAGGCCGCCGCTGCGCTCGAAGCTGCGCACGAGCGTGTAGATGTCGAGCAGCGCCTGCGTCGGGTGCTGGTCCTTGCCGGAGCCGGCGTTGATGATCGGCACGGGCCGCTCGGAGTTGGAGAGCACCCAGGCCATGCGCTCGGCCAGGCCCTGCTCGGGCGTGCGCATGATGATCATGTCGAAGTAGGAGCTGAAGGTGCGCACCGAATCCTCGCGCGACTCGCCTTTGAACTCCGAGGAGGTGGAGGTGTCGCGCACCTCGCCGGTCTGCACGCCCAGGATCTGGCAGGCCGAGAGGAAGGAGAGGAAGGTGCGCGAGCTGGGCTGGGAGAAGTAGAGCATCGCGCGCTTGTGGCAGATCAGCTCGTGCAGAAACATCGTGCCGGCGCGCGTCTTGGCGATGGCGCGGATTTCGTTGGCCAGCGTCACGAGCTGCTCGAGGGCCGCCAGGTCGAACTGCTGCGCGAACAGCGTGTGGAAGAGCGTGCCGTCCTCGGCCCGCAGGTAGGGCGTCTTCTCCTCCACCGGCAGGGCGGAGAAGGCGTCCCAGGCGATGTCCACCATTCTCTTGGGCGTCATGTCCCCCCCTGTTCCGCGAGCGCGGAAACGAACAGCGCCTTCATCGTGTGCATCCGGTTTTCGGCCTCGTCGAAAACGCGGGAGAAGTCGGACTCGAACACCTCGTCGGTCACCTCCAGCGCCCCGCAGTCGCGCGTCATCTGGGTCTGGTCGTCGTGGAACGCGGGCAGGCAGTGCAGGAAGATCAGCGCGCCGCCGAGGTTGCCGGTGGCGCGGCAGAGATCCATGTTCACCTGGTAGGGCCGCAGCAGCTTCAGGCGCGTCTCCTTCTCGGTCTCCTCGCCCATCGAGACCCAGACGTCGGTGTAGAGCGCGTTGGCGCCCGCCACACCGGCCGCGGGGTCGTGCGCGACGCTGACGCTCCCCCCGCTCTGCCGCGCCAGTTCGCGCGCCGTCGCCAGCAGGCCGGCGTCGGGCTGGAGTTCGGGCGGGGTGCAGTTGACGTAGTGCAGACCGGCCTTGGCACAGCCGAGCATCAGCGAGTTGGCCACGTTGTTGCGGCCGTCGCCCACGTAGGCGAGCTTGATCCCCTGAAGCCGGCCGAAGCACTCCTTGACCGTCATCAGGTCAGCCAGCACCTGCGTCGGATGGAAGGCGTCGGTCAGGCCGTTCCACACCGGCACGCCGGCGTGACGCGCCAGGCCCTCCACCGTGGCCTGCGCGTAGCCGCGGAACAGGATGCCGTCGAACGTGCGGCCCAGCACGCGGGCGGTGTCGGCCACCGATTCCTTGCCGCCCAGGTGGATGTCGCTGCGCGACAGGTACTCGGCGCTGCCGCCCTCGTCGCGGATCGCCACGGCCGCGGCCGTGCGCGTGCGCGTCGAGCTCTTCTCGAAGATCAGCGCGATCTGGCGGCGGTCGAGCAGGTGGCCGCGCACGCCCCCGCGGCGGCGCGCCTTGAGGGCGATGGAGAGATCGATCAGCTCGAGCATCTCGGCCGCGGTCACGTCCAGCAGCGTCAGCAGCGAACGACCGCGCAGCGTGGGACTCCAGGTCAGCATGGCAGCTCCGCTCCGGCGGCCGGCCGAAGGACGGCCGCATGGGGCGTACTATAGGCCGTCCGGTGCGGGCGTTTCAATCTCCTTCCGCCGCTCAAAGCCCGCGCAGGACGGCCTCCTCGCTGCGCGCCAGAACGTCGAGCATCTCCGCCGCCGACGCCGCCTCCCGCAGGCCGTCCAGCAGCGCCGTGGCGTGCGCCATGGCACAGAGGCGCGCAAGGGCGTGCAGGTGCAGGGCGTCGTCGCGGCAGCAGAGCAGGAAGAAGAGGTCCGTGGCCCGGCCATCCGCCGCGCCGGCGAAGATCGGCTGCACCGCGCGGCCCAGCACGACGAAGGAGTCGCCGCAGAGGTTCGGGTCATGGTAGCGCGTGTGCAGGAAGGCCACGCCCGACTCGACCGCCGTCGGGCAGAGCCGCTCGCGCTCCTCCAGGCCGTGCAGCAGGGCGGCGTCGTCGTAGAGCAGGTCCGTGGAGGCCGCCAGCGCCACCATGGCGCGCAGCGCCGCCGGCCTGGTGCGCGCCGCCAGGCGCGGCTCGATCCACTCCGGCCGGAAGAGGCGCCGCACCAGGCGCTCGTCGTCGGCCGACTGCCTGCGCCGCGCGGTCGAGGCCGCGTGATGCGCCGCCGCCGGCACCGCCGCCAGCCCCAGCAGCCGCTGTGAAGCCCAGGCGTCCACCTCGCGCCGCACGAAGGACGGCCGGCCCCCGCGCTCGACAAACGGAATCTCGCCGCGCCTCACGAGGTGTTCCACCTCGCGCACGCCCAGGTGCAGGCGCTCGGACACTTGTTCCACGGTTAGCAGGCGAAAGGGCATGCCCTCTCCCCAATGACCACCGACCAGCAACCAATGGCTGAAATGGTAGGCGGTGCAGGGCTCGAACCCGCGACCTGCTGGGTGTAAACCAGCCGCTCTAGCCAACTGAGCTAACCGCCTCTCGCGCCGGCCAGCGTAAACCAATCGGAACACCAAGTTCAAGGCCAGTGTCTAGTTTCTCATCCTTGCGAACATTCCTTCGGCTCCTCCGCCCGTCATCAGAAAGGAATCTTTACTTAGTGGCGCAGGCTCATGGAGTTGCGCAACCGCCGGCATTCGCCCGCTGGAACACGCACGAGGCGTGGCACGACCGGTGCATGTTCAAGAAGGCGTCCGGGCACGACCGCACGGAACGACGACAACGGCTCTCACGGAAAGGACACGCACCATGAAGATCGATCGCCGCGGGTTCACGCTGGTGGAGATCATGATCGTGGTGGCCATCATCGGCCTTCTGGCCTCCCTCGCCATCCCGTCGTTCCTCAAGTCGCGCCAGGAAACGAGGCGCTGCAGCTGCATCAACAACCTGCGCCTGATTGACCACGCCAAGGAGCAGTGGGCGACCACGAACAGCAAGAACAACGGCGATCCAACCGCCGCCACCGACATCCAGGTCTACCTGAAGGGCAACACGCTGCCGGCCTGCCCCGCGGGCGGCACGTACACGCTCGCCGCCGTGGGCGCGCTGCCGGCCTGCTCGCTGGCCGCCTCGCCGGAGTTCCATACCTGCAACTGAGCACAACGGAGCGGCTGCGGGCGGGACGGCCTGTGCCGCCGCCCGCGGCCGGCCGTCCGGCTGGCAGCGGGGCGGGCGCAGGCGGACGGTCACGCCTCGTCCACCAGTCTCGCCGCCAGCCCGGTGTACGTGGCGGGTGTCAGCGCCTGGAGGCGGTGCTTGTCGGCCGCGGGCAGGTCGAGCGAGGCGATGAAGGCCCGCACGGTGGCGGCGTCGAGCTTCCTGCCGCGCGAGAACTCCTTGAGCCGCTCGTAGGGGTGGGCCAGGCCGTGCTTGCGCATCACGGTCTGGATCGGCTCGGCCAGCACTTCCCACGCCTGGTCGAGGTCGGCCGCCAGGCGGGCGCGGTCGGGCGACACCTTGCCCAGGCCGCGGAGCGCGGCCTGGCACGCCACCAGGCAGTGCCCGAAGGCGATGCCGAAGTTGCGGATCACGGTGGAGTCGGTGAGGTCGCGCTGGAGCCGCGAGACCGGCAGCTTGCGCGCGAAGTGCTCGAGCATCGCGTTGGCCAGGCCCAGGTTGCCCTCGCTGTTCTCGAAATCGATCGGGTTCACCTTGTGCGGCATGGTGGAGGAACCGACCTCGCCGGCGACGACCTTCTGGCTGAAATAGCCGAGCGAAATGTAGCTCCACATGTCGCGGTCGAAGTCGAGCAGCACCGTGTTCCAGCGGCAGAGGCCGTCGCAGACCTCGGCCATGCCGTCGTGCGGCTCGATCTGCGTGGTCAGCGGGCTGGCCTCCAGGCCGAAGCCGGACAGCACGCGCCGGCTCAGCGCCGGCCAGTCCACCTGCGGGTAGGCGGCGACGTGGGCGCTGTAGTTGCCGACCGCGCCGTTGAGCTTGGCGGGCAGCGCCGCGGCGTCGAGGCGGGCGGCCTGCCGCCGCAGGCGGTGGGCAAAGACCGCCATCTCCTTGCCGAGGGTGGTGGGCGAGGCCGCCTGGCCGTGCGTGCGGGCGAGCATGGCGTCGGCGCGGGTGTCGCGCGCCAGCGCCGCGAGCGCGTCGGCCAGCGCGTTCTGCGCGGCGCGCAGCACGGCGAGCCCGTCGCGCAGCATCAGGGCGTGGGCGACGTTGTTGATGTCCTCGGAGGTGCAGGCGAAGTGGATGAACTCGCCGCGCGCGGCCAGCGAGGTGCCGGCGAACTTCTCGCGCAGGAAGTACTCGACGGCCTTGACGTCGTGGTTGGTGGCGGCCTCGATCTCCTTCACGCGGCGCGCCTCGGCCAGCGAGAAGCCCTCGGCCAGCGCGGCCAGCAGCCGCTCCTCGTCGGGCGTGAGCGGCAGCGCCTCGGGAATGCCGGGTTCGGCGCAGAGCGCGCGCAGCCAGGCCACTTCCACCTGCACGCGGCGCTTGATCAGGCCGTACTCGGAGAAGACCGCGCGCAGGGCCGCGAGCCGGCCGGCGTAGCGGCCGTCGAGCGGCCCGAGCGCCGTGAGGGCCTCGAAGGGCAGTTCGTTCATGGCGGTTGGTTCCTGCAGCCCAGCATACTCATTTCGCGGTCTCCACGGAAGCCAGGGCGCCGGCGTGGAAGCGCCGGACGAGCTCGACGTGCAGGCGGATGCCCACGGCCAGGGCGGCATCGGGAAAGTCGAAGCGCGGACTGTGCAGCGGCACGACCTCGTCCGTCCCGGACGCCATCACGCCCAGGCGCCAGAGCGCGCCCGGCACGCGCTGCAGGTAGTAGGCGAAATCCTCGCCCCCCAGGCTGATCGCAACCTCGTGCACGTTGCCGGCGCCGAGCACGTCGCGGCCGGTGGCGGCGACGTACGCCGCCGCCGCCGGATCGTTGACGAGCACCGGGTAGCCCTCGTTCAGGGTCACCTCCGCCTCGGCGCCCAGCGCCTGCGCGGCGTGCGTCGCCACGCGGCGGATGGCCGCCATGGCGGCGTCGCGCGTGCCGGCCGTGATCGTGCGCAGCGTGCCTCCCAGGGTCACGCATTCGGGGATGACGTTGTTCGTGGTGCCACCCTCGATCCGGGCGATGGTCAGCACCGCCGGCTGGCTGGGATCGATCGTGCGGCTGACGACGCTCTGGAGCGCGGTGACGACGTGCGCCGCGGCCAGGATGGGGTCGGCCCCGCGGTGCGGGGCGGCCGCATGCGTGCCGCAGCCGCGAACCGTGATGACGAGGCCGTCGGTGGCGGCCATGGCCGGGCCGGCACGCACGCCGATGCGGCCGATGGGCAGCCCCGGCCAGGCATGCAGCGCAAAGGCGGCGGCGACGGGCGGGTCGTCGAGCGCGCCATCGGCGACGACCAGCCGGCCGCCGCCCTTCTGTTCCTCCGCCGGCTGGAACACGAAGCGCACGGGACCGGGTAGCTCGTCGCCCAGGGACGCGAGCACCGTAGCGGCGCCGACGAGGCAGGCCGTGTGGCCGTCGTGCCCGCAGGCATGCGCGCGGCCCGGCACGCGCGAGGCGTACGGCAGGCCCGTGGCCTCGGTCAGCGGCAGCGCGTCCATGTCCGCGCGCAGCAGCACGCAGGGGCCGCGGCGGCCGGCATCGAGCGTGGCGACCACGCCGGTGCCGCCCACGCCCGTGCGCACGGCCATGCCGGGCAGGGCCCGCAAACGCTCGGCCACGGCGGCCGCGGTGGCGTGCTCCTCCAGCGCCAGCTCGGGGTTGGCGTGCAGGACGTGCCGCAGCGCGGTCGCCGCCGGCAGCACGCGTTCGATCAGAGGGGCCAGGTCACGCATGGGAATCCGCCTTCCGGATGCAAGCGCAGGAGGTATGCTAACAGCGTGCCGGGAGCCGGGCAAGGACCAGCCGTCACGGCCTGGAACGGCCGGGGGAAACCGCCTGCTCAATCTTGCCTTCGCGGTGAGCGCGGAGAGCGCCGGCGTTCCCACCCCGCCGCGCTTGACAGCGCGCGCCGGCGTTTGGGAACATGCCGGCGAAGGAGAGCAGGCTCCATGGAGTTGACCAACGAACAGCGACAGGCCGTGCGCAAGTGGGTCGCCGACGGCGCCGGACTGTCCGAGGTGCAGAAACGGCTCAAGGACGAGCTCGGCCTGAGCATGACCTACATGGACGTGCGCTTCCTGGTGCTCGACCTCGGCGCCAAGGTGAAGGACAAGCCGGCGCCCAAGCCCGCGAAGCCGCCCGCGCCGGCCGCCGAGGAGGACGTCGCGGAAGAGGACCTGGGAGAGGCCGGCGAGGAGCCCATCCCCTTCGAGCCGGACGCCGGCGGCAGGGCCGGCGCGGCCAAGGTGTCCGTGTCGCTCGACCGCGTCGTGCAGGCCGGCGCCGTGGCGAGCGGCGAGGTGGCCTTCTCCGACGGCGTGAAGGCCAAGTGGTATCTCGACCAGTTCGGCCGCCTGGGTCTGGACGCCGCCAAACCGGGCTACCGTCCGCCGGCGGCCGACGTCCAGGAGTTCCAGCTCCAGCTCCGGCGGCTGCTCCAGACGCGCGGTTACTGAGCGCGGCGGAGGCGACATGCGCATCGCTTTTCTGGGCGCTGGCAAGATGGCCGAGGCAATCCTGGCCGCGCTGCTGCGCCGCCGGCTCTGCCGGGCGGACGCCATCCTCGCTTGCGACGTGTCCGCCGGGCGGCGTCGCCACCTGCGGCGGCGCTACCGCGTGCGCGTCACGGCCGACGCCGCCGTCGCGGCGGGCGCGGCCGACGTGCTCGTGCTGGCGGTCAAGCCGCAGGATCTGGACGCGCTGCTCGCCGCCGTCCGGCCGCACCTGACGCCGCGGCACGTGCTCCTCTCCATCGCCGCCGGCAAGACCCTCGCCCGGTTGCGCCGCCTCTCCGGCCACCGCCGGATCGTGCGCGTGATGCCCAACCTGGCCGTGACCGTCGGCGAGGGCATGAGCGCGTTCTGCGCGGCGCCGGGCTGCCGGCCGGCCGACCGCCGCCTGGCGCAGCGTGTTTTCGGCGGCTGCGGCCGCGCGGTCGAGCTGCCCGAGCGGCACTTCGACGCCATCACGGCGTTGAGCGGCTCTGGGCCGGCGTTCTGCGCCTGGCTGCTGGCCGCGCTGGCTGACGCCTCCGCCGCCGAAGGGCTGCCGGCCGGCTGCACCCGCCTGCTCGCCGCGCAGACCATGCTCGGCGCGGCGCGCGTGCTGCTGGAGACCGGCCGCGCGCCGGCCGATTTCATCGCCGCGGTGGCGTCGCCCGGCGGCACGACCGCCGCCGGCCTCGCCGTGCTCGAGGCCTCCGACGTGCGCGCCGTGCTGGCGGGCACGATCCGCGCCGCCGCGCGGCGCAGCCGCGAACTGTGCGCCAGTTGAGGAGACCGCCATGGCAACCGTCGAGGAACTCGTCGTCCGGAACCGCTCCTGCCGCCGCTTCTGCGAGGCCCGCCGGGTGGACCCGCAGACGCTGACGGCGCTGGTGGACCTCGCGCGCCGCACCGCAAGCGCCGGCAACCGCCAGCCGCTGCGCTACATGGCCTTCACGGCCGCGGCCGACTGCGAGGCGATCTTCCCCCACCTGCGCTGGGCGGCGCTGCTGAAGGACTGGAGGGGCCCCGCGGCCGGCGAGCGGCCGGCGGCCTACGTCTTCGTGCTCGCGCACACGGCCGACGGCGGCATCCCGCAGTGCGACGCCGGCATCGCCATGCAGACCCTGCTGCTCGCCGCAGCCGAGCGCGGGCTGGCCGGCTGCATGCTGGGCGCGGTTGACCGGCCGAAGCTGGCCGGCGCCTGCGGCCTGCCCGCCGGGCACGAACTGCTGTACGTCGTCGCGCTCGGCGAGCCGGCGGAGGTGTGCGTGCTGGAGGACGCGCGCGACGGCGATACCGCCTACTACCGCGCCGCCGACGGCGTGCACCATGTGCCCAAGCGCCCGCTGTCCGCCGTGCTGCTGAGCGGCGCCCGCACGGCGGCCCTGGCGGCGCTCCTGGCCGGGACGCTGCT
>Ga0233425_10006013_pt1 | contig 18483 bp, 15 predicted proteins | sample Watercolumn_Towu_2_FD_181712 | JGI IMG/M metagenome (GOLD analysis project Ga0233425, IMG submission 181712) | Freshwater microbial communities from Lake Towuti, South Sulawesi, Indonesia - Watercolumn_Towuti2014_140_MG | ecosystem: Environmental > Aquatic > Freshwater > Lake | place... | reverse complement strand
CTAAACGATATCTGCGATTCTTTAAATAACCATGCAAAAGCCCTATTGACAGTAAGAAGAGTGACACCGCCTAGCAAGAATGGCTTGTCCTATGCCAACAAGGTGCGAAACTGCGATATGGCTGAGAAGCCGTTGATCAGCATTTAGCCCTTGAAGCACATAGTAAATGTCTGAAACGACAGAGCGATTTTCTGCAAAATATGAGTGTCCTATAAAACTTGTATCCACATTTGTCGCGTCAATTGTTTTTCGATGCCTGGAACTACTACAATTAGTCTTTCTCCGGAGTCTCCTGCTCTCGGATATCCATGAATTCCTTTTGATAAAGCAAGTGCTTTATCTTTCGATGAAGCATAGAGTGTGGTAATAGGATTCTCTTGCACAGATAATGCGGAGGCAATATCTCTACGGAATACATCAGCATCTATATCAGGAGCTGCAAGAATTATTTCTTTTAATCTGGGTTTAATTGATGGTTTTTCTGCAAGAATATCAGCAATGGCCCGCGTTAATGCGCGGCTCCCCATACTATGCGCAATCAGATAAATATTTTGGGCATCTGATTTTTCAAAGAAGTCATTAAGAAAATTTTTCAGATCAGTTTGAGCCCATTCGACATTTTGTTCGTCTGTGAAGTAAGCACGAACAAAGCTCAGCCATAGATACTGTCTGTAAAAATCTGGTACTTCATAAGCCTCAGATGGCCAACTATAAAAAACCGGAGCTCCATTAAACTTTAAATCGTATGCCATCTGTGCAGTTCTTCTTGCTGCATCTTCAAAACTAACATTATACCCATGGATAAAAATAAATGCTTTTTTACCGCTAGACTTGCGAATTATATCTGCCATTTCTGTAAAAAATTGCTTTTTCTCTTTCGGAAGAGTATTATGCAGTACAATATGCTTAGAAGGGTCAGCTGAAAACTCCAGTTTCAATATTGAAGGTGACTCTAATTCTCCCATTCTATGGTCATGCGGAATACTTACTTCGCAAATCCCGTAACTCATGGCGGCACGCTCATTCCCAAAACTACAATTATTTGTCCCTCCTTTAATTAGATTGCGATCTGTAGCAAAAAATACTTTTACAACTTTTTTGTATTCTTTGGGAGCATCTATATTCGGAGAATATTCAGCTTTATTCAACACCTGTTTTGAAGGACAATGCATTATTGCTTTTGCATCTGAGTATATTTATTCAGTTTTACTTATTGATGGAGCAGGAAGAGGTCGCATGTCTTTATATTCATATTCTGGCTCAGCTTTGCCCGGGAATATAACAGTTTTTGTTTTGGAGACTGTGTATCTGTATATTTTGGTTCAGCTTTGCTCGGTATTTGTTCTGAAGAACAAGAGACAAGAAGCAAAACTCCAACTATTCCAAGCCAATATGTCAGCGATATTCTCATTGTCTTTTCACTCCTTTTAAAAAGGCGGCGAGTTCCAGGAAGATCACAGACCCTCAATAATTTTTCACTATTGAATATTAGTTTTTATGGTTTATAGGCTATTTCGAAAAATGTTGACGAACCTTTGCTGCAATTTGTTTATCTGTCATTTTATCAACTGTTTCAACACCTACGATGCGCTCGCCTAAGCCGGATTGTTCAAGATGTTTTTTTAGTTCGCCCTTTGCTTCTCCATGCCCGAATATAAGAATAGATTTTACATCACGAAGATATTTAATTACTTCTTTGTAATAATCGTTGAGGTGCTCTATATATGCTCTCGTGCGTCTGTCTTCCGGAGGCAAACTCAAGGGGTCGTGACGTCCTTTTAGAGGCGAATCACCAGTACGCCGGAGCTGTTTTTCAACATTAGACTCTATTACTTTTATTTCTTCTCCCTTATCAGAAAGTGTTACGATAATAGCTTTCCTATGATCAATCCATAACCCCATTTTTGTATTCATTAGCAACTCCTATATTTAGCGGCTGAATTTATTTTATATACGAACTTGTATATTATGACATTCTTATAACGATAGATAAAAATTATACTCCATCCACTAAACTTGTTCAATACAATCAAAAAATATTGCAAACTGTACCATGATTGAGTTTAGGCAAGTTCATATATTCTGCAATAGTTTGACCTATATCTGCAAAGGTTAGACGCTCACCAAATGCAAGCGGTTTAATTTCGGGTCCAAACATGAGCACAGGTATATGCTCTCGTGTATGATCTGTGCCTTTCCATGTTGGATCGCAGCCATGATCCGCAGTAATAATTACCATATCTTCCGGCTGAAGCATTTTTTCAAGTTCCGGTAATCGTCCGTCAATGTACTCAAGCCCCCAGGCATAACCTGTTACATCTCTTCGATGTCCATAGTTTGCGTCAAAATCTACGAAATTAGTAAAAATTAATGTATTATCTTTTGCTATATTTAGTTCAGCAATTGTCTTATTGAAGATGTCCTCCAGTCCTGTTGCCTTGACTTTTTTTGTTATTCCGCAATTAGCAAAAATATCTGCAATTTTTCCAACAGATACAACTTCTCCTCCATTTTTTTTCAAAGAGTCGAGTAATGTCGGTTCTGGCGGTTCGACAGCAATGTCGTGTCTATTTCCTGTTCTTGAAAATTGCCCTTTTTTTTCTCCTACAAATGGCCTGGCTATAACTCGTCCAATACATCCGATCTCCTTTTCGAATTCATTTAAAATTTCTCTTGCTATTTCGCAGATGTTATATAGCCTATCGAGTCCGAAGTATGTTTCATGACACGCTATCTGAAATACACTGTCAGCAGAGGTATAAACTATAGGCTTTCTTGTTTTGATATGTCCTTCTCCTAGTTCATCAAGAATTTCAGTTCCGGAAGCATGTTTATTCCCAAGTATTCCAGCCACATCTGTTCTTTTTATAAATTCATTGATAAGTTTATCTGGAAAACAAGGAATTATGTTGGGGAAATAACCCCAATCAAACATTACTGGTACTCCTGCTATTTCCCAATGTCCGCTGGGAGTATCTTTGCCTTTGCTTTTTTCTATGCAATATCCGTATGCTCCTTTAATATTTCCCTGATAGCCCAAGGTATGGGCCAGAGGTTTTCCTCTGCTTGCTTCAGCTGCTTTTTCAAGGCCGAGCCTTGCCATATTTGGAAGCGTAAGCGGTCTTTTTTCTCTTTTCACAGTTCCTGTAGCTGTTCCTTCGGCACACCTTTCTACTATATGTCCCAGAGTATCTGATCCTTTGTCTCCATATTTGTCAGAATCAGCTGTAGAACCGATACCAAATGAATCGAGAATTAGTATTATTACCCTTTTCATAACCATGTTTTTGTATGAATTATTGAACTGTTTTTTATGTAGTCAAATATAAAATACTGAACTCTGATTACAATTTAAGAAATAAAATTCTGTTAGTCTAAATTTATGATTATGTAAAAATCACATTTATTCTGTAATGACGTAATGATGAATTTGTATTCTGCGCGGAAGCAGTTATTCTTTTTGAATTCTAACGAAACTTTATATAGGAATAAAGAATGGCTCTACAATGTGAAGATATAATTAACATTTACCCCTTTGATGTTAAGGAAAAGCTAGTCAAGATATTCAATTCTTCTGATTTTGCAGGAATGATAGTTCATGACGATGTTGGAGAATTGGTAGAATTGTTGGAAATTTCAGAAGAACAACTAATGCAAGAATTGGTTTATATAGCACAACAATATGCTATTCCTCCTATATCTAATTTCCGGGTTGGAGCAGTTGTAAGAGGAGAATCAGGTAATTTTTATTTTGGCGCAAACTTGGAATTTCCCGGAGAAACCTTAGCATTTACTTTACATGCTGAGCAGGCGGCCATTGTAAACGCTATGACACACGATGAAAGAAAAATAACTACAATTGCTACTACTTATATTCCATGCTGTCTCTGCAGACAATTCATGCTTGAGCTTGAGAGCGCAGAAAGACTTAAAATAGTTTTGCCTGATATAGTTTATTCGTTACTTAATATCGTTCCTCACTCTTTTGGACCGGTAGATTTGAAGATAAATGTAAGGCTTATGCAAAAAATGGATAATAGCTTACTTAAAAATGGAATTAACTATTCTAATGACGAACTTGTTCTAGAAGCTCTTTCTGCTGCAAATAAGTCGTACGCTCCGTATTCGAAATCCTATTCAGGCGTTGCTCTTCTAACAAAAGATGATAGGATTTTTACGGGCAGATATGCAGAAAATGCTGCATTTAATATCAGTATGAATCCCATGATGGCTGCTATTTCAAACCTGAATATGTCAAATCTAAATTTTAAGGACATTAGTAGAGCGGTAATAGTAGAGCCGAAAAATAATACAGTTTCTCAGATCAAATCAGCAGGAAATCTCTTATATGTGGTCAATCCTAATGTAGATTTAGAAATTGTAAAAGTAAATTAGAGGCGTAGCCTCTAATTATGGGAAATTTCTCAAAGAAATATCCTTTGGTTATAAATAAGTTGTAAATATAATGATAAGTTATCAAATATTTTTAAATTCAGTTTTAATTTAAACATTTTATGGTATTCTTTACTGTAAATTCTTAATTTTTTTGAAAAACTTTTGAGATTAACAAACCCTCTCACCACAAAGCATTGTAAAAATGACTATTTTGAGCATAAAATCTAAATTTCAGATAACGGATACTTTTTTGTGGAGGGTCTGTTAATGAATTTTCTAACGGAATTATTTTTAGCATGGCGATATTTTAAGCCTAAACGAAATGCGGTTTCGGTAATAACGGTCATTTCTCTAATCGGTGTAAGCGTAGGGGTATGCGTGCTCATGGTGGTTTTGGCTATAATGACAGGATTTACTAATGAGATAAAGACAAAATTGATTAGCACGTATCCTCATATTCAGATCCAGAATTATGCTAAGCCTTATATAAAGGATCCTGAACCGATAATAGAGGGTATCGATATTATGGGTGCCAATGCTATTAGCAGAACAGAAGGTTATGTTTTATCTCAGTTTGGCAATAATATTTCTCCTCAATATGTTATCGGCATAAATCCGGAACAGGAAAGCGATTCAAACTTTATTTCCAAAAGTATAATTTCCGGAAAGTATTCTTTGAATAATGGCGAAGCTGTTGTGAGCTATGTCATGGCCAATCAGCTTGGGTTTTCTGTCGGCTCGAAAATAATGCTTCACTCACCTGCTAAGCTCAAGGCTATGGTAAATATAGATAAAGACGGGAAGGTATATCGGAGTAACAGGAATGATAACCTGTATTTACCATCAGAATTTACTGTCACAGGAATTTTTAATGTGGGAGAATATAAGTTTGATTCTAAAGTTATCATTACTAACATAGACGATGCGAATGCTTTGTTTGGCTACCCTCTTGGTTCTGCAACAATGATAGCCGTCGAAACTAAGGATCCGTTTAATATTAGTGAAATATATAAAACCATAAAAAATGTATTTCCTGGTTATCAGGTTATGACATGGATGCAAATGAATAAACAGTTCTTGGATGTCCTTGCAGTAGAAAAAAACATGATGTTTTTTGTTCTGGTTTTTATTGTTCTTGTTGCCGCTTCAAGCATTACAAATACTCTTATTACTGTCGTCGTTCAGAAGACACGGGAAATTGGACTTCTTATGGCTTTAGGTGCTAGAGGCTTGACTATTATGAAAATTTTTGTTATGCAAGGATTTTTTGTAGGCAGTATAGGTACAGCTGTGGGACTTGTTCTGGGAACTGTCGTCATTTACTGGAGAAATGAACTGCTGCATTTCATGTCAGATGTTTTTAATATAGAAATATTTCCGCGGCAATTTTATTATTTAAGTCAGCTTCCGGCAATGGTTGTTCCTGGAGATGTAATTTTTATTTCAATATGTTCGGTTGTTCTTTGTACGCTCGGGGCGCTTATTCCTGCTTATAGGGCTGCAAGACTTGATCCTGCAAAGGCTCTCAGATATGAATAAGCTTATTTCCATAAAAAATGTTTATCGTACCTATAAGCTGGAAAAAAGTTTTATTCCTGTTTTGAGAGGGCTAGATATTGATATTTATAGGAATGAATGGCTCTGCCTTCTTGGAGCATCAGGAAGTGGTAAAACTACTTTACTTAACCTTATCGGATGTCTTGAATACCCGGATCAGGGTGCCATTACCTATAATGGTGTAGATGTTTGCAATATTTCTAAAAAAGCGAGAAATGAGCTAAGAATTAAAAATATCGGGTTTATTTTCCAGGCTTATCATCTTCTTCCGGAGCTTAATATACTTGAAAATGTTAAACTCCCTGCAATGCTTAGCAGTTGTTTTGGGAAAAAAGCAACAGAAAAAGCGGAAGACTTGCTTGTTAAAGTTGGATTAAAAGAAAGGCTCAGGCATAGACCGGCTGAACTTTCAGGAGGGGAACAGCAGAGAACTGCTATAGCAAGAGCATTAATTAACGATCCAGAGCTTGTCCTGGCAGATGAACCTACCGGGAATTTAGACTCCAAGACAGGCGAAGGAATACTTGAAATATTTAAGGAGCTACATAATAATAGGGCCAGAACTATAATAATGGTTACTCATAATCCCGAAGTAGCCAAACTTTCTGATAGGATTGCTGTTATAAAAGACGGAAAGATAGAAAATAATTAAGAATTAAAAATTAAGAATTGATGAAAGAGAATATTGTTGAAGAGAAGAGTTTTGCTTTTGCGATCCGTGTTGTACATAGCTTACAAAGAGTCCCGGGAAACGCATTATTGGATGAGGTTACTTAAGGAAACAGGTTATTTGTCAGAATCAGAGGCAAACAGCCTGCTAAGTGATCTTGAAGAGTTATTGAAGATTATTTCAAAAATAAAAATGACTACAACTGAATCAATTAATAATTCTTAATTTTTAATTCGTAATTCGTAATTGATATAGCATGCTTTGTTTTATTTGTAATAAAAACCCAGCTACAATTCATATTCAGGAAATAGTTGATGGTGTCAAAAAAACTATCCACATTTGTCAGACTTGCGCAGCTGAAAAGGGACTTAATATTTCAGTTTCGGAAGGAATAAACTTTACTGAATTTTTGCAAAAAATTTCTTTTGATAATGATAAGCCGTTTCATATCGATGAGGATAAAATAAGAACAACAGATATTCTTATTTGTCCAAAATGCAGATGGGATAGTGAGAAAATGAGAAAAACTGGCAGACTGGGATGTCCTGAATGTTACCATTCATTTAAGGATAAGCTTGTGCAGTCTTTAGCTGCTATGCATAGAGGAATTATTCATTGCGGAAAGATTCCTTCGTCTGCTGCGGGCGGGCGAAATGTTTTTATGGCTAATATCTTAAAATTACAGAGAATGCTGGAGAAACATATAAAGAATGAAGAATACGAAGAGGCCGCAAAAATAAGGGATAAGCTTAAATATCTAAAATAATTAGAGCCGTCGCACAAACTTACCTTTTTGCACGGGCTCTAATTAAGGAGTTAAAAGTATGAATGATTATTTGTTTTCTAGCATCCTGATAGCCTCGAGCCTTATTATTGGCTGGATACTTTATTGTTCCGCCGCATTTTTAATAGAGCGGAGGGGTATTTTCTGTTTAAAAAGGTTCGGGGCCGATGTGAGGCGTATTAAAAGTCCGTTACGTTTTTTAATGCCAGGTTTGTGTGTTTTGCTGGTTATGCCGTTATTGCGTTTGCCAGAAGACGCTGGAAGCTTTATCGGCCATTTTATTCAGATTCTGCTTATTGCTTTTTTTAGTTGGCTTACCATGCAGATTGTTTCTATGCTTCGCGACGTATTTTTGAGCCAGTATGATATTAATTCTCGAGACAATGTGCGTGCTCGTAGTGTGCATACACAAATGCGTCTAATCACAAACATCATAGGAGTAGTTATAGTTGTGCTAACTATTTCTTTCGTATTGATGAGTTTCGCAGAAGTACGGCAAATTGGAGTAAGCATATTGGCTTCGGCAGGAATTGTAGGAATAGTTATAGGTTTTGCCGCGCAAAAAACACTCGGAAACCTTATTGCCGGAATTCAGATAGCCATAGCCCAGCCTATTAGATTAGGTGATGTGGTTGTTATTGAGGGTGAATGGGGATTGATTGAGAAAATTACTCTTACTTTTGTAGTAGTGCGTGTTTGGGATCTACGACGACTGGTAGTCCCGATATCCTATTTTCTCGAAAAGCCATTTCAGAATTGGACGCGGACTTCAGCAGATTTATTGGGAACTGTTTTTATCTATGCTGATTATACGGTACCCGTAAAAGAAGTTCGTAACGAATTAACGCGTATTCTGCAAAACAGCCCACAATGGGACAAAAAGGTTAATGAACTGCAGGTTACCAATGCAACTGACAAAACGGTTGAATTGAGAGCATTGATGAGTGCAGAGGATTCTTCAACTGCATGGAACCTGCGTTGTGAGGTCAGGGAAAAGATGCTTGAGTTTTTGCAACAGCGCTTCCCGAACTGTTTGCCACGGGTGCGCATAGAAATGAACAATGACGGGAGCCATCCTAAATGATGAAATCTGAAGATGACTTGAAATCACTTTTTTTGTTGTAGGAAATATGTTATGAACAAAACAAGATTATTAATTCTATCGCAATTACAGTGCAAGTGGTTTAATTAATGAGTAGTGCTGGTTCTATACAAATACTTGCTGAGAGACCTGTAGGATGGTTAAAAGAGGATTCTTCCGAAGAGAACATAGCTTTAAGCTCAAGGATAAGGCTGGCAAGGAATATTTCAGATTTTAAATTCCCTATTAATTCTTCCGATACTGAAAGAGAATATGTAAAGGAAGTTATTTCTTCTGCAGTAAACAGTTCTGGAATTATTAAGGAAAGATTGAATTTCAAAATATTCGAACTTTCCAGTGTAAACAAAAGATTTTTGTTAGAACGTAATCTAGTTAGTAAGAATTTTTGTGCAGGGGATATTGGAAGCGAGCTTATTTTGGATGGTGATGAAAGCTTCGGTATTATGGTCAATGAAGAAGATCATATAAGAATGCAAATTTTCTCGGCAGGCTTTCTATTGAAAGATCTCTGGGAAAAAATAAACGAAAAAGATGTTGCCCTTAGTAAAGAGGTGCCGTTTGCGTTTGATACAGAACTTGGTTATCTAACCAGTTGTCCTACTAATGTAGGGACTGGTATGCGAGCATCGGTGATGCTTAATTTACCTGGACTTTCTATATTGGGACATCTGCCTGGAGTTATACAAGGTGCAGAAAAACTTGGCATGACAGTGCGTGGACTGCATGGTGAAGGATCTGAAGTAATAGGATATATGTATCAGATTTCTAACCAGAGTACTCTTGGCGAATCGGAAGAAGAGATTATAGGAAGGCTGGAAAAGTTAATCCAACAGATTGTTTTATTCGAGAAAAATGCGAGACAAATACTACTTCAAACCAGAAAAAATTTTGTACTTGACTTTGTGGGAAGAGCTTACGGCGCTTTGAGATATTCCTATCTTATTTCTGAAAAGGAAGCTTTAACCTTTCTTTCAGCTCTGCGTATGGGAGTTGATATGAAGATGTTTAATTCATTGAATATTGGAAAAGTTAATAAACTTTTTATATCAGTTCAAGATTCTCATCTTCAAAAAATATATGGCCGAGAGCTTACTCCTACTGAAAGAGATAGCTGGAGAGCGGAACTATTGAGAGAGAAATTAAGTAATTAACAATTGACAATTAATCATGGAACTTACCATAGCAATAGTATTAGCTTTTCTTGAAACTACTTTCATTATAGCTGTACTGCTTCTTGTTCATGGACTTAGGAATCAGATAGGAAAGGTTCCTTTCTATCTTTGCATAGGCGGACTCTTTATTTTCATGCAGATCGTATCAGCAACTGAATTGAAGATTGTAATAGGATCTCATGGTACTGACTTTTACTTATCAAATTCTGTTTTTTTTATGCCTTTTCTTGCTGCCGTGATGCTTGTTTATATTACAGAGGGGACATTGGCAATGCAGAGACTTATAATCGGCATAGTTATTTCTTTTGCTGTCTATATTTATCTTGGCTATCTTACTTCAATACAATGCACATGGAAAGGGTTCAGAATCTCACAAGGAGCGACTATTGCTTCATTTGAATATTTCCTAGGCCAAACCTTAAGGAATATGACAGGATCAACATTAGCTATTATTGCAGATCTTTTTCTTCTGCCTATTATTTTTCAACGGCTTAGGAACCTCGGCGCTAGAATATTTTTTTCCGTTCTTGGCGCATTAATTTTTACCTTAATAGCTAATACTATGATTTCCGTTACTGTCGTTTATTGGGATAATTCACTTTGGTGGCCCAGGCTGAAATCTTCTTACGCGGCTAAGGCACTAATTGCTGTTTGGATAAGCCTGTTTGTCAGTATCTATCTTAGGAGAATAGAAAAAGAAATTCCGGGAGAAGGGAAAGGTTCTCTTGACTTATTGTTTGCTTTTCTTGGCAGTTATGGTATGACGAAAGCGCTTAAAAAAGATATTACGGAATGGGAGGACCGGTACAGAGTAGTTATTGAGAGCGCAAGTGATATCATTCTTATAGCTGATGTTAATGGGAAGATTTTGGATGCAAATCCTTCTGCGGTAAAGACGCTAAAAGTTAGCAAGCTGAAAGGCAGGCTCTTTTCAGAGTTTGTTGATGATATTTCTATTTTACCAGAATTATGGAAGAAACTATGGGAAGATTCGGAAAAAAAGTCGCGAAAGGAAAAGGATTCCATTTTTATAGCTAATAAACAGCTTACTCTTAATTCTTGCGAAAATGAGAAAATAGAGGTAGATGTGGCTTTTTCGAAGACATATATGCATAACAATCCGATTTTTATTATAGTTTGTAGAAATATTACTGAACAAAATAAGCTTAAACGGGAAAAAGAAGAACTTACCAGTCAGCTTTATCATACACAGAGATTAGATTCTATAGGGAAATTAGTAGGAGGTGTTGCTCATGAGTTTAACAATATTATCCACGCCATTCAAGGGCATATAGATCTTATTTTGCTTTTTAATCATATTGAAAATAAGGACGTTACAAAACATCTTAAAAGCGTAAATGCAATGGTAGAGAGAGCTGGGGCCATAATTTCACAGTTACTCGGGTTTGCCAGAAAAAGTAAACATGTTGATAAAAATGTGGAACTTGGGAAAATTTTAATTCATACTCGTGATATGTTTATGCCTTTGACAAAAAAAGCTCTTATGATGACAGTGTCAATACCAGAATTTCCATGTATGGTTAAGGGAAATTCAGTACAGCTTCAACAGATTTTTCTTAATATTCTTATTAATGCCATGGATGCTTTAGAACATGTTGAAAGAAAAGATAAGATAATAGAGGTAAGATTAAGCAGGCCAAGTTCTTTCCCACAAGATTGGAAACCTCTTAAAATTGATGCGAAACCTGAAGATTATTATGAGATATTTATAAGAGATAATGGGATAGGAATGGAAGAAAGTATAAAAAAAAGAATATTCGAACCGTTTTATACCACAAAGGAAATAGGTAAGGGGCTTGGTATGGGGCTTGCTCTTGTATATGGTGAAATTTACAGCCATGAAGGATTTATTCATGTCGTTAGTCAGCCTAATGCCGGAACTACTTTTTATATTTATTTGCCGATCATTAAAACTACTGCAAACTAAAGGATAAATAATGAATATTGAAGGCAAAAAAGTTTTAGTAACGGGCGGGGCCAAGAGGATAGGGAGAGAAATATGCAGAGCCTTTGCCAAAGCCGGAGCAAAGGTTATTATTCATTACAATTCTTCAGAAAAAGAGGTCATAACTTTACTTCGGGAGATAGGAAGAGCTAGTAAAGGTCATGATTTAATCAGAGCTGATCTGAGTATTAGAGAAGAGCTATCTGAGATACATAAGATACTTAAAGGAATAGATATCTTAGTAAATAATGCTTCTGTTTTTAATAACGAATGCCTGATAAAAGAAAATATTTACGATGCGAAAAAACAATTTGATATAAATTTTTGGGCTCCATTTGAACTTATGTGTGAATTGTACCGGAGGCGAGAGAAAGAAACTGTCATTATCAATATGCTTGATTACAGGATTAATAAGTATGGATTAGATGATGGTTCTTATGCGATCTCTAAAAAGTCGCTCGAAATCCTAACTCTTATGTCAGCGTTACAATGGGCACCGAAGATTAGAGTAAACGGCATAGCTTCTGGTTTTATTATTCCTCCGGTGGGAATGGAATTATCGGCAATGGAAGAATCGTTAAAAAAAGTACCGACAGGTAAGGCCGTTTCTGTAAAAGATATATGTTCAACATGTCTCTATCTGGTAAAAACTGACAGTATAACAGGGCAAATTGTTTATTTAGACGGCGGTGCTCATTTATAAGCTGATAATTTTCGATTAATAAGTTATTTAGTCACCTTAATTCTTTAGTAGTTCAAGTACCCCTACGCTGAGCCATGGAACATAAGTAACAAGAAATACTACTAAAAGAAAAATAAATAGAAATGGTAGAACATACAGGGCAACTCTCATTAACGATTTATTAAAACGAAACGCGGAAAGGAAAAGGTTCATTCCGACAGGTGGATGTAAATAACCCAGTTCCAAATTAACGAGGAAGATTATTCCTAAATGAATAGGGTCGACTCCAAACACTGCAGCTATAGGTAATATCAACGGAACTACTATTATAAGGGCCGAAAATATATCCATGAGAAACCCTGTCAACAAAAGCCCCAGATTGAGAACAAGCAAAAATTCCCATCTAGGCCATGACTGATGCATAGCCCATTCGGTAGCGCGTGAAGGTATTTGAGCATCTACAAGGTAACTTGTAAGCCCCATTGCAACTCCAATGACAACTAAAACCCCACCAACAAGAACAGAACATTTTATCAGCAAAGAAAAAAGGTTTTGGATAGTTAAATCACGGTAAATACAGGTTTCTATAATGAGTGTATATACAACCGTCAGAGCTGCCGCTTCAACTATTGTACAGAATCCGCCAAATATCGCTGTTAACGCAACTACAGGGATAAGCAATTCCCACTTTGTCAGCCATATTGCTTTTATTGCTTCTGTGGCCCGGAATTTTGTTATTACGCAAGCAATGCGATTTTGTCTTGCCTGCCATACGCACATAACGCAAATCGGAAGTATTAATAAAACCCCGGGGAGTATTCCAGCTTTAAACATATCAATTATTGACACTTTGGCAATAACCGCATAGAGAATTACAACTAAACTTGGAGGAAATAATAATCCTATGCTTCCCGTTGCAGTTAGTAGCCCGACAGAAAATTTTTCGCTTGACCCACTACCTATTAATACCGGTAAAAGCAAGCCGCCAAGTGCCAAAATAGTAATTCCCGATGCACCTGTAAATGTTGTGAAAAATGCACAAAGCAAAGTCACAGCTACGGGTGTACCTCCTGGTAGCCATCCGAAAAGAGTTTGAAACACCTTAACAAATCTTTCGCTTGATTTACTTTCGGACAGAATAAAACCTGCAAGAGTAAATAAAGGAATTGTAGGGAAAACTGGAGAAACAACTATGCGGTACATTTCCGTCGGAATCGCCGACGTGGTTACTCCGTCTGTCCAGAACAGCAGCAATGCTGCACTCCCAAGGAATACAAATATCGGTGTGCCTAGAATAGCTGATACAATCAAACCGCCAATTCCAATCCAGACAAAACCAGATGGTGCTACAGGATATATTATAGATACAATAATTACAACAGGAAAGCTCAGCGCTAAAATTAGTTTTGACCAGATACTCTTTTTTGAAAAACAGATAATAAAGCAGAGCGCCATAATACCAAAGCCCACAGGTATTATGCTTTCAGCTATCCACTGGGGAACCAGCCCTCCTATTTTTGTGGTTCCGCCCGGCTCAAAAAGGCCAAAAGGTCTAAGCCAATTGACAATGAAAGCAGGAAGAAAATTGCCGACCTTTTCAGGCAGTGCTGGAGCTTCTGCAATAACTAATTGAACACTTGCTCCACATAAAGACCAACAAAGCATTGCCGCAAGAAAATATGCCCAGTAATCGGCAAAGATTTTTAACGGGCTCGGAAGCCATTCAAGTACTCCAACAATTTTCAAATGTTTATTATCACGTGCAGCAAGAATAGCACCAAGAAGTCCAACCCATAATGTCAAATGCTGCAGATATTCAGGCGCACCAGTAATACCCACACTGAAAAGATGCCTACCTATGAATTCCATACATGGTATTAGAGCCATCAATAGCAGCAGCATGGAAGTAATTCCATTCCCAACCCAATTGGTAAACTTGAATATCTTCAACTGAAAAACCTTTCTGCAACAAAATATCGAATAATGAATAACAGAATAATTTACATAAAAAAAACAATTTAACTTTAATATTCGATATTCTGCAGTTCGATATTCAATCCTTCTTCTCTCTGTACTCTTTTAGTGCTGTATTTATCTTGTCAAAAATTTCGCAGGAAAAGCGGTGACCTACAAGAACAGGCACTCCTACATTATTAATCAACTTTTCCCATTTTGACAAAGCATCAGGTGTTATTTGATGAACTTTCAGGTTATGTTTTTTCATTACTTCAATCGATTTATTGTCAAGTTTAACAGATTCATTCCAGACTTTTGCACCAATTTTTGCCGCACATTTTTCAAATTCCAGACGTAATTTTTCAGAGATTTGTTCCCATGCTTTATCAGTAATAACAACTACTCCTGGTAATGGTTGCCAGCGCAAATTACACATATTCGGAGCTGAGGCGTACCACTGAAAAGCCAGAGCGGCTTGAGGCGGGGAAGCAAAAGCCGTAACCAAACCTGTTTGCAAGCCGGGAAGCAAATCAGTTACGCTCAATGCTACAGGATTAAACCCGGATCTTTTAAGGAGTTCGAAATAGTTCGATTCTGACCCCCAAAAAAACAATTTTTGTTTTTTCATGTCATCAGGAGTAACAACAGGGTTTTTCGAAAAGAAGTGGACCCAGCCGGCATTACTCCAGCAGAGAATTTTGAATCCTTTTTTATAAATTTGTTCCTCATAGAATGGTCCAACGTTTTTAATTACATACCTCAATTCATCATCAGTTTTGATATTATTCGGAAATGTGAGAGCAGTGATGTCAGGATAAATATATGCTATTCCTGACGTTGCCAGTGCTGCCGCCTGAAGCTGGCCAATACGCATTTTCCTGATAAGATCAGGATCGTCTCCAGCAATACCACCTGCATAAATTTGGATAACTACTTTTCCGTCACTAAGATTTTTCCATTCGTGAGCAAGTTCTTTGAGTGCCTTGTGCCATTCGGAACCATCAGGAGCCACTGTACCTAATTTTATAATCTGTGCATGCGTACAGGTTAGCATAAGTGTCATATATATTACAATAAACTGGAGCAAGAAAGGAACAAATGCCTTAAATAAACCACGCATAAGAATGGTCCAACATTGCAGGATGGCATTAATTCCACAGATATGAAACCATAAACGGTAAACGGCAGACGTTAAACGGTTAACGATCATATTCATCCTTTTTATAATCTAAAAAGAGTATCGGAATCCGGCCTTGCAGCCACCGGGCCTGTTCCTGAGCTATTGTATTGACAAGGCGCCATTTCTTTACCTCATTGACATTTACTGCGAGCGCTTGGTTCAAAAGCTTTTTAAATAATGACAAATCCTGTTTCTTGACTGCAACAGATTCGGCAAACAAAACATAAGGATATGCTTTTTTACCTTTAGTATATTCGATAACTTTTTTGAAATGCATCTCAGCTTTTTTCATGTTTTCATTGTTAGCATTGGGCTGACCTGTTTCATAAGCAATAAAGAATTCATGGACTGCTCCATCACGGTAGTTTTCATCCAGTTCAAGCACTCTGCGCATCATAGCTACAGCAACGGGAAGTTCAGCCATATTTTCCATATCGCTCTTATTAGCGCTAATAGCTCCGGCCCAACCCGCAGCCGCCCAGTAAAGCAGAGGAACATCTTCTTTAGACGTCTTAGCTAATGTAGACTTAGTATCTATTCTTACCTTTTTACTAAAATCAGGGTAACGATAATCCAACTCCGACAAAGCATAATCTCTTCCCCTAAGGCTGAGGTTGTAAACTCTGTTCCATAAATGCCGCGATTTATTATAGTCAATGTCTTCAGTTATCCTGGCTTTCCAGGCAAGGTGTCCGTAAGTATACTGTATATATCCGCTTGCTAATGCAAGCTGCAGGTTATCGTTTAAAGGGTCTTGCGCTAGCATTACTTCCATAGTCTTAAGCGCAAATGGCATTGCTTCCCAGACTAGATCAGGATCATTATCTGAGCTTAATACAGCCATCGTTTTTTCGCTGGAGAGTGTATCACCGATTTGTTTAACAGCAGCACGACGTATAATTCCGCACCCGCTAATAAGTAGGAATATTATTATCAATAAAAAAATATTAATATTAAATTTCAACTCCATAGGTCTGTAACAATAAACTGAACGATTCATTTGATTTTTGAGTGATTATATCTAGAAACATGTAATTTTACAATCACAGTTACTTCCCTGATGAGTTCGCTTTTGATGTTAATGTGAATTATATATTTCCTATCAAAGTCTCCAAAGGTTTTAAAAAGTTTGTATAAACTTCTTTTACTGGATCAGCAATGCTCTTGTTTATTGTTGATGAGAGTTCAGTACAGATAAAAAGATTTAGCCATAGCCATTGATCTTTATTAAGCTCATTAATTGCTTCAACAATCTTATGCCAGTCCCAATCTTTGTTCATAATTAAGTTTCTGGCCTGTTTTGATGAATAAACAGGAGTTAAACTTTCACCAAGTCCTTTTTCTACATACAATCCACAGTTGATTACTTCTTGTTTGTTTTTTCCCCAATTGAAGTAGAATTTTGCATATTTATAATAGAGAATATCTGTTGATGGAACAAGCCACCATGGACTTATATCGGGCCTGAATCTGTCCCATGGTCTTTTTATAAGTTTTATATCTGATAAACTTGATACTTTTTCACAAATGAAACGCGGTGTTAGTTTTGGATATTCCATAATAATAAATCATGTTCTGTTTTCTTATCTGCATAAAGGAATGAACTTTTCATACAGCTCTTCGATTTTTTTTATGTAATATGAACTGTTTTCATCTCGTGTTTTTATTTCTGACTTAAAGAGTTTGCAGTTGTCTACTACTGATACATTTTTCTTTATGCCTGTTACATAATATGAAAGCTGGTCCCCCTGTTTATATGTTTTTTCTGAGGCCAGCGCAAGTTCATACACAGCTGAACGTTTGGTAGTTCCTTTGGCAATTTTTAATTTGTAGGTGTCTGGAGAATCATTAAGTGTTTCGGTTTTAGCCAGTTTGCTTAATGGGATAGTTTTCTCTTTGATTTCTTGCTTATATTTTTCAGTCAATTCGTGTATTCCATTGCCATTGTTTTTTAACAAAAGCAATAACAATTCTTTTATGTAGTCACGGATAAATGGTTCTACTCCTCTTGATTTCAAAGCGGCTCCAGTAACCGAGAATTCTCCGTTTTCTGCTATTAACGCGTAGTTTTTACTTTTATAACAGAACATTTTCTTATATGTTGCGTCAATATCTACTTCTATTCCCTCAGGTAAAGCTTGTTGAATATCTTTTTCGAGATTTTCTGTAGAAGTTAGGTGCTTTGGCGGCTGGAAATATATGCCATCGGTATCCATTTCTATTATTTTTGCACCTATGCTTTTAAGGTGGTTTAGCATAAGTGTAAGAATTTCGCGCCCCCTTGTCGTTACATATTTTGCCGCATTGTAATCGTTAAAAGTTCCTTGATTAAAGGCAAGATAGCCGTAAAACGAGTTTATCATTATTTTAAAAGTGGTTTGCAGAGAATTGAAATAGGTTTTTTCCTGCTGATTTTCTGTCTGTTTTTCATTATCTCTTGCTGTCAGTCTTATTTCTCTAAGTTTCTTCAGAAATGTGTAAAATTTTTTGAGAGAGTCACTTGACGGAGAAATATTTTCAGAAATCATTATAGAAGGGTAGAGAGACCTTATATCGCAATGCCAAACATTTTCAAATACGCCCGATTCCAACGCCTCTGTTAGTGCTCCGGCAAATTCTTTTGACTGTTCAGGTACTGGTATAGATTCTTTTTCTGACAAATAAGAAGAGACTAACATTGCATCTATTTTTGTAGCATTACCTCTTACTACTATGTTTTGATACGAGAATGGCTGGAGCTGCGTCTGATAAAAATAACTAGGCGAAAGTATTTCTGATATTGCCTTTGTTTCTCTTACATCATCAAGTGCGTATTTTATCAAATCTTCCTGCTTGGTGTTAAAATAATATTGGATATTATCAGCATCTATATAAGTGCGATTTTTAGACTCGACATTGAAATGAATAGCCAGAGATTTTAATCCGTAACTAGCCAAATCTCTATGGCTTATATCATATAATTGAGCCAGAAAGTATGTGTCTACTATGTGACGGCCGTAAACTTCATACTTTTTGTATG
>Ga0233425_10006012_pt1 | contig 18483 bp, 16 predicted proteins | sample Watercolumn_Towu_2_FD_181712 | JGI IMG/M metagenome (GOLD analysis project Ga0233425, IMG submission 181712) | Freshwater microbial communities from Lake Towuti, South Sulawesi, Indonesia - Watercolumn_Towuti2014_140_MG | ecosystem: Environmental > Aquatic > Freshwater > Lake | place... | reverse complement strand
GCGAAGCAAAATTTCGGTATCCGATGTGCCCGCAAACTTTTCGCCGGTTTGTTCGAGCGCGCGGCGCAGTTCGACATAGTTGTAGATTTCGCCGTTGAACACGATGCCGAATCTGCCATCCGGTGTAAACATCGGCTGATGCCCGGTCGCGCTCAAATCCAAAATGCTGAGCCGGCGGAATCCCAGCCCCCAGCCCGCACCGCTTTGAAATCCCCGATCATCGGGACCGCGATGATGCAACATCCGCGCAAGTGTAACAACTAGTTCGTTCGGGTCTGCGGGCGCGTGACCGAACCAGCCGAAGATGCCGCACATTATGCTGTCGCGACGCTCCCCACCGATTCTTTAGCCAGTCGCGCGGCTACTAAAATGAGTCCCATCAGGAACCAAGTCAGACTAAGGTCCCACCAATTTCCAAATGTATACCATATCACAATCAGCAAAAGCAAAGTCGGTGCACACCGCAAAATCCAACCTTCTATACTTGTTACTTGACTTCGGAATTTGATTGCTTCCCGGAATACTCCCCACAAAATTAATCCCACTCCAAGTAATCCGAAAACCCCTGCCTCAACCGCGATCCAAATGAAGACATTGTAAGGCGAATATTCCCAAGACCGCCGTCCCACCCCCAGAATCGGCGCAATCGCACTCCTATACGTGCTGGGACCGTGTCCAACTACCGGCGATTGAAGAAACGCTTCTACGCCAGCGCGAAAACTCGCGATACGCGGTTCGGTGCCTTCGACTACGAACTGGGTCTCATTGTCGAGACGATTTTGTAGCACACTTGAAAAGGGTAAGATGACAAAAAAGAAAATGAGGAGTGAAACAGATAACAACCCAAGCGCAGGTCGGCGCAAACCAGCCGGTTGATCCAAACTGAGGAAAATTAATAGAGTAGGCACAACAATTAAAATCTCGCGGCGATACTGCGAAGCGAATGCCATACCGAATAAAAAGAGAACTAGGATCAAAACAGCAATTTGAACGACTCGGTTTTTAATCAAAGGATACAGCCCTAACAACAACACGGCAGATGCGGTACCAAAATTAGCCGCTGTTACAATCGCCTGACCAAGGGACCCCAACGCCTGTGATGCCGCCAAACTTGCTTCAAACTCCCGCGAATAGCCAAAACCGAATATCAGACTAACGCCTAATGTCAAGATTGCGGCGACAAGTGTTGCCCCAATCAGCAAAGTAATTGCCCACCGCAAGTGTTCGGCAGTACGTACAAGATAATAAATTACCCCGAAGAAAGCCACCCGCGCCGTTAAACTGATCATATATTCTTGCGCTCTCGGAATATCCGTGTGTAGTGTCCATGAGATCCAATAAGTCGTCAGAAGAATGAACAAGCCGGCAATTACTAGTGGTGGCATTGGCGCAATTCGGATCTCTTCACGCTTGAGGGCAAGCAAAGCCATCCCCGCAATACCTAATATTCCAATGATTCGTTCCAAATTGCCAATTCCCGGAATAGTGTATGCCCAAAGAATCCAAGTCAGTGGATACAAAACGACAGCCGGCAACGAAGGCCAGCGGAAAAATCCTGTCAAAGCCAAACCACCAAACAGGATTAGCAAGAAAATCTCCTGCCCGCTAGCAACAGCATACCCAGTAAGGACTGCGAGTAACACCGCCATTAAGACACTCAGGACAAGCACGAGCGAAACATTAGGCGCGCGCGCTTTCTGCCATTCCATCTTCAATTAACCTCATTCCAAGCGCATCAGCGAGAATGTGAACCTGCCGCCGATCCTCAAAATATTGTGCAGTCTCTACTGCCTTTCGCGCGTAATGCGTTGCGAGTTGCGGCTTGGACAACAAATCTACAATAGCTTGACACAATCGCTCCATATCCGGTTTTTCAACCAAGTAGGCGCACTCGTGCTCCCTAACAAATCTAGCTAAAAACGAGTCCGCAGGTGCATGAACGATAATGGGCTTGCCAGCGCACAAATATTCAGTGAATTTTGTGGGAAATACTGTATTCGCTGTCATCGCATTCAATTCAAATGAAATACCTACAAAAAGCAAATCGGCATTTTGCTGAATGTATGGAATTTCTGCCGAAGAGACAGTTTGGATCGTAACGCGATCCTTCTTTGTAATCCCCAACCACCGTGCCAGTTCTGCGGATGTCTGCGCGGTGCAAAAGTCAATTTGAATGGGTATATCCCGGATATGCCGACCTGAATCAATCAAATTTCTGACCGTATCGCAATTTAATTGAGATACATTGCCCGTATAGACGATGTGATACAAATTTTTACTTGCGCCATCGTAGCGAACTTTTGGTAGAAATATGTGGAATGGAATCGGATGTCGCACCACAATACATTCCACACCGTATTTTTTTTTGAAATGTTCTCTCAACGCGTCAGAAATTACAAAGACGTGCTTGGCTTGGCGAACAAGCCGTGGCTCAAATAGCCGGGCGATTTTTTTTTGGATCGAACTTTTCTGCGCCTCTTCCCAGACATCGTGTAGATAAATCGAGTAGGGCAAGCATAACAGACACGCAACCCAATACGCCGCAATTGCAAAGAAATCGAAGGGGTAAAGAGCCAGGATATGACGCGGGCGATACCGAAGGGCAAAGAGTACCGCTACCATACAGACGATCGGCACAAATAAAAATCCAAAACGACTATAAATGTAGCGCGCCGGAAAAATATCCACCACGGCAGTGGGCACATTCAGGCGAGTTACCGGGTCTTGCGGTGGCAGATTGCCGGCCACAACCACGAAATCGCGCGGATCAATTCGACCGAATAAATTTCGCAAAACAACACTCCCCCCGGCTTCAATGGAGGGGGGGAAACTGCGCGCCATGACTATTACAGGACGTTGGTAATTCATTGCTCACAACAATCGTAAGATTCTATAATGCATAGAAGCATAAATGGGTGTACGCTAAAACAGTGAACGCTCGCTATCGCAATCAATGATTGGTTACCCGATATTCACTTGCCAACTTGATGATTTCTTCTACTCTGCTTTTCCATGAATTTGCAAGAACAAAATCCCATGCCTTTGCTTTCCATATTGGATCAGGTGGCGCGGTGTACAATCGCTCAATTTGAGTAACGAACTGTTCCGGGTCTTCGCACACCTGGATCAAGCCGGAGAATTTTCCATCCAAGTGCGGTTGAAAATTTGTTGACACTACTGGTGTGCCAGCGGCAAGATATTCAAAAATTTTCATCGAGTCGCCAGTACTCCCTTGGACAACTTTCTTCTCGTACGGAACAATAGCAACTCGACACTTGGAAAGGAATGTAGGTACGTCTTGTGGTAATAAAAGCCCATGCCAATGAAAATTTGGATATAACATTAACTTCCGTAGCGACGATTCAGCCGTCTTGACAATACCATAAAAGTCGAAATGAATGCCTGGCAATCGTTCAAATAGGGTTTGTAGCAATCGAAAATCAATCCACTTAGATATCACGCCAACAAAGCCAACGTTTTGGCGACAAGTGCTTGGATCATTGTTGTGGAAACGTTCTGGGGTCACTCCGTTCCGGATTAGGACACATTTGTTACCTGCATATTGACTGAGTTGCTGATGCGCTGTCTCACCATTACACGCAACATAATCCGAGCAGAGACAAGCCGACTCCAGTTCTTTATGCCACAAATAACGTTGTAATCCAGTAAGATTCTCATCATTTACCCGATAATCTACAACATCATAAATCAATGAGGCATTAGTTATCGTTTTCAATCGAGCCGCTAATCCAACCGAGTAACTCCAAATCAATTCTGGCGATTCTTTTTGAAGCATCTCAATTGCCGTTGTCGGTAGTTGATAGTTGTGTTTCAGAATGTGTTGCCCAAAAGGGCGAATGACTACCTCCGGCAATCTACTGGTAATAGCAATCTCAATAACTTTGGTTTCCAAGTTAGAGATTTGAATCTCTTGGATTTTGTGGTTGCCACGAAAGCCAGATTCCACAACCAAAACCACTTTGGCGAACTGCCTTGTCTCCACAAAAGTTTTTAGCAACGCCCCCTGGCGTGTTCGGAATTGATCTCTAACATAACCATCCCAGCCAGTTCCAGAAACAAATACAAGAGATTTGCCGCACTCTCCCGTGGGATTGGAGTTATTAATTTGATCCATAAATCAGATTTCGATATAGTTGCGCCAACTCTTGATATTCTTTTTGTCGCGAAAAGTGTTCCTGCACCAAAGCTCTTCCCGCGCGTCCCATCACATCAAACAATTCCGGCTGTTCCACAAATCGCTCAAGTGCTTGAAATATTGCTTGGGGAGATTGGGGATCAACCAAAAAGCCCGTCTCGTTATGTTTTACACCTTCAGGAATCCCGCCTATATTTGTTGCAATCACAGGTGTGCAAGTCGCTTGGGCTTCTTGTAAAGCCAATCCTTGTGATTCTGCCAAACTCGGCAAAATCATCAAATGGGAACGCCGTAACTCGGCGACAATTTCGTCGGGCGATTTACGTCCGAGAAAAAATACTTTGGATTGAATACCACACTCGCGCGCTTGCCGTTTCAATTCCGATTCTTGCGTGCCGATCCCGATAATGCGTAACGCCCAGTTCGTCAAACCCATCTCATCCAGCAACCGACACGCGGACAGCAGATAGTTCAATCCTTTTTCGGGATGAAGCCGCGCAATACTCAACAAGCGTAGCGTTTGATTTTTATTCCAGGGAGTTGGCTCGCCATTGAATAAATCTATATCTACGCTCACAGGAATAACACTGATCTTGGTGGCTGGGCAACCCTTATCCAGCATAATGGATTGCATCTCTCGGCTTGAACAAACGAACCACTCTGCCTCCACAAACATTTTTTTATAGCGCGGAATCCAAAATGGATCGTGAAGGTGATATTTCGTTTCAATGCCGTAAAAATTGATGACGAGCGGAATCCCCAATCGCTGAGATATCCACAAGCACGCTTCGCCCGCCCCCGAAAAATGGGCGTGAATGATTTGCGGGCGCACCCGGCGGATGACCTGATAATAATAGGGATACCAATGCCAGTGATTGCCGATGCCCAATTCGATACGCCGCCTGAATCGGTTCAAAGTGTCGAGCGCGAAGAATTGGATCTCTTTGGTGTTGGCATACTGCGGAGTAACGTGATGCGTGATGACCGGAACAGGACGTTGGCAAACTGGGTTGAGCACGCGCGCACCGACGAACGTATGACTCGGCGGCAGGTATTCCGGGTGGGCGATGTGAATTACCTTCAATAGTTTTGAGCTATGAGTGGAATCGCTCGACATCAACCCGACTGCTCCGTGCAACGAAACAGATATGACCGGCAAAACGAAGTTTGAAGGCATTAATCGCACAATGCCTCTTCTTTCGTATTCGTCCGATACCGCCAATGATCACATTCAAAGGCGATTCATTTTCAAAAAAACGATCACAAAACGATCCACGCAAGCCCTGCGCTCGAATCGCAAGGGTCAACCCATCAATTCCAGGTCGCAGAGTCAGTAACTCAAAACCATTTGCGTCTAGACATTTGTAAAGACCATATGGCGTCCAATTCCAAGTCGAGTACGAATGATACTGCTCCAGGTATGACACAGAGCCGACGAAAAATCCTGTCGGCTTTATGATGCGGCTCACTTCATGAATCAAATGGATCGGATCCAGAACATGCTCTAAAACCTGCCGGGAGTAAACCAAATCGAAGCATGCGGTCGGGAAAGGAAGATGGACGCCATCATACGCGCAAATTTTCTCTACAAGCCGCCGCCGATCTACTTCCGGTGATGAAAGCAAATCAATGCCAAACCACCGAAGGTTCACATCGAGTTGGCTGAACGACTCTTTTGAATCTGCCAGGCCACAACCAAGGTCAAGAACCGTACGAAAGGAATTGCTCTGCGAAAGTATTTCGCGCGCTAACTGGAATGCGCTACTCTGGCGCGAGTGATCGTTGGGGAGAATTTCTTCTAATAATTCATCGGACGGAAAATTCGCTTTCCGACTGGACTTGGGCATAAACAGAGCCGACGAGGAACTAATGAGAAGCCAAGGGAACCAAAATGGCTTGGTTGTAATGCAAAACCCGGGTTGGTTTTAACATAGAGATGGCAATCTTTACTCGTGATTTCCAAGTCTTTCGACGTATCTGGGTCACCCGCCAGGTGCGCCACTCCCTCACTGGCAACATTTGCTCGAACCTGCCGCCCGGCTCGGGCACACTGACCGCGTGAATTTCGTAGGGCGTGTTGACGTGCTGTTGCACTCGACCAACTTGCGATGCCGGCACTGACGCGAGCAAATGCACGCTCGCATCGTCCGCGCAGAGTTGCCGCAAAGAGGCGTCTAACTGTTCAGAACCATCCAGTGGTGGGCATACATCAGCCAACACAAGAATGCGTTTGGGCTTGGCGAGAATTTCAGCCAGTCGTCCAGCAGTCGGGTCAAATCCTAGACGTGTGACCATTTGGTGAAATGCCAAGTGACGTGTCTTTATGTCCTTCCTAAACAATGCATGGGGCGCACGCGAAGTCTCTAGTTCTCGAATCCATAGTGCAGGTTTCGGGCAACACCAGATTTTTATTTCACGCTTTTGCAGAGCGTAGCCAATCATCATATCGTCATTCGTATGAAACCCCGCGACCGGGAACGCAATCGCGCCTCTAACCGCGCTAGCGTGAAAAAAACTCGTAATGCCGGTCGGAAGCGCGGCTCGATGTGGCACATCAAGCGCAGTTTCCGGCAAAGATTGCCAACGGTCATTGGAATAAGAAAAATGATCAAGAAGGGGATCCCAACGGATGCCGGCAAAACACGCCATCGCTTTTAGCCCCAGGTGTTCGAGTTCCCGTAATCCAGTCTCGACATAGTTAGAAGGATAGAGCATATCGTCATCAAGCGTCACCAAATAATCATTATCCTGTAATGTATCGGCGACCAAATAACGCGCCCAAGGACCGGCGGTTGGATATTCTAGGTGATAACGCACTCTGGGATTTTGCGGTATATCCGATGGGATCTCGGCATAACCATACAAGTAGACGTGAAGACAATCCACTGGACAGGTTTGCTCATCTAAAATGGAACGCGCGGTTTGTTTGAAAGTCTCCTTGCGGATTGGGATTGTGGACATCGAAGCGACGATCATTTATTCGCACCCGCTCTTTATTTCCGAAGCATTAAAAGCGCAACCCCATTGACAGGTAATCGCTCCGATGCTACTTGCGCTAAATCCTCTTCTCGGCACTCGCGCCATTCAAGCAATGACAAACGCCGAAAGAACTTACTTTCGACTATCTGATAATTCGCGACCAGTTGTGCTAACCGTTTGGAATCATAGACGCGGAACCACGCGCCTTCAAATGTGCGTCCGAATGGCATCGTCAGGTAAATAACACCGCCCGGTTTAACGAAACGCGTAATCGTTTGCAGAAACTCACGATCGCTTATTCTTTGTGCATCGCCGTAAGCCCCCAACCCCATATGCTCAACCGTACTGATCAAGATCGCGCAATCATACGCTTCGTTATCAAGCGGGACTTGTGTAATGTCTTGCCGTAAGAAGCACAGATTCGGATGGCGAAACGGATATTCGCGCACATCTACACCGGTCACTTGATAACCCAAACATGCCAATTGAAGTGACATCGCGCTACTTGTGCACCCCACATCGAGAATCCGTCCAGTTTTTGGCAACCGCTGAAGTACAAAGGGAATTTCAAGTAAACGTTCATTGACATGAATCTCGCGCGGATCCAACGAACGCCCAACCGATTCCACCCAATCTACGAACTTCCACCACTGTTTTGCGGCTTGGGCAAACATCCAACGTTTGGAGTATGGCAGAGAGAGGAATGTGTCCATCAATCCGAATTCTGCCGAGGCATTCCAGCTAGTGTTCGTATGCTTCATCCGATTGAACCTGATACGAGTCGTCTCAATCGTCCGCCAATTTGTGGGCCCAACAAGGCGCGCACCAAACTGTCCCGCCCTTGCTTGGATATACAAACCCCGGATGAATTTTGCCAAGCCAACCCGAGTGCGCGCTTGCGCTGGGCGCAATTTCCTAAACCGTACGCCAAATCGCTCATAGCAAGATAAAACCCAGCCACTAATCGGTGCGATTCACTTGGAGACAACCTTTTGTCAGCCGATTTCAAAATGCCGGTAATTCTCTTTTCGAACCATCGTAGATCGCGCTGTTGTTTCCAGCATGCGCTTTCTTTTAATGTCAACGAACATTCAAACAACCGAACAAAAGACTGTGGCTCTTGCCAAAAAGCTGGGAATTGTCGCACCGCGGGAATCAAATTTTCAACCGCCAAATCTGCGCGGTTGACGCGCATCCCCACTGCCACACGCTCCATCTCAACGATTGCCGCCAATCGCTCGACGCGTGCGCGATGAATTTGCGCTTGCGGATGTTGGCGTAACCAATTCACCACGCGCCGCGCGCCATCCAAATGTTTGAGCGGATTGGCGCGGATACTGCCGGGACGATTGCGATATTTGCACGTTGACTCTGGGACTGAAGAAAACTTGACGCCATTCAAAGCCATATCCAACCACAACTGCCAATCTTCTTGCGATTCGTTTGTATCAATGTCTTCGGGGAATAATGGCGACGCTTCTAAAACAGAGCGGCGAATCACAGCAGTGTGCGGCGGAAAAACCTCGTGGTTGAACATTCGCTCCAACGCATCACGATCCCAGTTTTTCTTGACCGCGAGAATTTCCGTTTGCCCGTCCTCTTCCACGTCAACGTAACCGCTAATCACCACACCCAGGTCTGGCTCGAGTTCAAACTTGGATAACTGCAATGTGAATTTATCTGGGAGCAAAATGTCGTCGGCGTCGAGAAAGCACACAAATTCGCCGCGACTCGCGCGAAAGCCCACGTTGCGCGCGGCAGATAGCCCGCGATTCTCCTGCTTGATGTAGGTGATGCGGTCGAGGTACGGCTGCACAACCTCATCGGTGTTATCGGGACTGCCGTCGTTGACGACGACGATTTCGACGCGCGGGTGCGTTTGGCGCAACACGCTGACGATGGCATCGGGCAAATAGCGCGCGCAGTTGTAGGCGGGGATGATTATCGAGATCAAGAGAAAGTCCGAGTGATTTTATCCTGCGACATATTTGCCGAAGGGAACCTTGTTCAATAGATATATAACTATTCCAGAACCGGCGAGACAAAATAATGCTGTAACAGGAATTCCGATTACCGGGGTAATGAAGCCACTATTGATACCAATCCAATCCAAGAACCTTAGAATAAGAATGTGTACCAAATAGATGCCATAACTGTATGTACTTATCCAATCCCTCATTTTGACAAGCAACGGACTCTTGAGAATATTTTTATCCTTGACCAAAAGAAACACCCCAACCGACATTAAAACAACATTGGGTGTCAAGTAATCGTAGAATGTTTGAACTAACGTGCCCTCCCGCACAGAAAGCACATACGTTCCTATCAAAGTAATTGTGTATCCGATAATATAAAAAAGAATAGCAACACTGTAAACCCTAATGCCACCGAGAGATTTCTTCGATAAATAGTATCCCAGCACCGCATATCCTACGAAACCCGTAAAGTACCGAAGATCTATCTTAAACTGAAATCTCGATTTGACCGGTTCTATAATCAGGGTAACTAGCCAGATAACCAAGAAATACAAGATCTCTTTTTCATTGCAATTGCGAACCCATTTCCCAATGATGGGTAAGAATAGATATATACCAACAATCATATCCACATACCACAGGTGAAAAGCCGGATAACCCGTCAAGAAACTTCCACCGATAAATTTGATCGCACCCCAAAAATCAATTTGGTTTCCTTTACTGAGTCCTTCATAAAGTGCAACACCAATATAAATTGCCCCCCAAAAAATAAAGGGAATCAGCACTCGGGTTGAACGACTCTTCAGAAAATCAAATAATTCGTATTTCTTTGGAAGTAGCAAAGCACCCGTAAGCATAACAAATAACGGTACACTAAAACGAACCATTGAATTAAAGATGTTCCCGGTCCACCATACTGAGCTTGATACTTTACCGAACTCTTGGACGATATTCGCCGAAGCGTGCAAGAATATTACTGCGATTATTGCAACAACTCTCAAGTTATCAGCCCAAACCAGTCTATTTTCATGAACTCTGAGCATAATTTTCAACCCAGTTTTAATCGGTGGTGTCCCTGTAACGGGTGAAGACAAGCAGTACATCAATTTTGGGTAGTTCGAGGGCGCAATGTTACTATACGTTGCTACATCTTGCTACACGTTACATAGCGGAAAAGTAGGTCTGGTTGCTCGGAAAATTCATTGAGCATCGCTCTCCCCCGTTACAGGGACACTACCTTTTAATCGTACAATGTAAGTTTGTCTTTCATTTATTTTCGGTGGTGACGAAGAACAACGACTTGCTACTCGAATTTATTGACTGCCGCCACAACCATCTCCACCATCACCTTCCGCGCGCTCTCGGCGCAATGTTCGCACGGGTCGCGCCGCCAGCAACCTTCGCCAGCATTTGGGTCGCGCAAATTGATGTTTTCTGCATAGCCCGTTTCTTCAGGGCGCGTATAGCCGGTGTAAATCACCACCGCGCGCGTATCCACCGACCGCGCCAAGTGAACAAGCCCGCCTTCCAAACCGACCAGCAAGCGCGCGTTCGCCAAGATCGCCGCCGATTCGCGCAGAGTTGTTTTGCCGCGCAAATCCTTCACGCCATCCAACGCATCGTCTTGCGCCGCGCCCAGTTGGACGACTGCGTATCCCATCGCGCTGATTTCATTCACCACTTGTTGCATCCGCCCGGGAATCCAATGCTTATTCATCGTCCAGTACGTCGTGCTACTACTTTGCACCGCGATCCATCCTTGCGCCCAACTCTGCGTCGCGCGTTCGCGGTCGGTGAGATGAAGAAAAGGGCGACGTTCACCTGGTTGCAATTCGATGCCAAGCGTTTCCGCCATTGTGTCAATCAAATGCTTGGCGCGACAAGGGAACGGGTAGGTGGGCTTGAGCGAGTGTTTATTAAACCAGTGGTTGACACGATTCCCCACCCGCCAAATAAAACGATGGTCGAAAAGTTTCGCGGTGAGATTGGGGCGAGTATCTGCGCGCCAAATCGCGCGCACGTATGGGTTATGCTGGAACAGTTCGGGATAACGCGTCTCGACGATGACGGGCTGATTGTGGAGACGCCGCCACGCGCGGAGGATGCCGGTAGCGAGGAGCACATCGCCGATGCCAAGACCGGTGCGGAGAACAATCATTTTTATTCATGCTCAATTGGTTCAAACCAATACGCGTTATCATAACCAGCAACCGTTTTACCGGCATATCCAAGATTTGCGAGAAAGGTAACAAGATCATTCGAGTCATAGCCATACCTTCTAATCCACCTATCCTCAATCTCCAGTAATATAGTGGGTTTCTGCTCTATTAATATTCTCTCCGCTCCTCGCAATACAAATAACTCAAATCCCTCGACATCACATTTGATCAATCGTACATTTTTAATTCCATTCTTCTGGCAATAATTATCTAATGAGATGGCATCAACCTCCGCCACGTTGCTTTGTGAATCCGTCACGCTTTGTAGAATATGACTTAGCTGTCCATTCAAGGCAATCGTCGTTGTGCCGCATTGATCACTCACAGCCAATTGGTTCAATACAATTTTATTCCTTGTCGGATTGACCCTAACATTTGTTTCCAAGACACGGAAATTATCTGGCACAGGTTCAAAAGCGTGGACTATAACGTCCGGCAATGAACCTGCAAGAATAATAGAATAAAAACCTACATTTGCCCCAATATCTAAGAATGTTCCACTAGCATCCCGTAATTTATCTAGGCAAAGTTGCATCAACTCTGGTTCCCACTCATGATTCTTTTCCAAGCCCCAAAGTTTTCCATAATTATGCCTGGGATCAAACCAGAAAAAAAATCCTGCTGTCGTACGGACAAAAATACCATCCTCGGTTACAAGCAACTGGCGCAAACCAGAATTTCGAACAAACTCTTTAGAGTAATCAATAAAATCTGACAGCGCTAACCCTTGAGCCGTATCTGGAGATTGACGATAACGCCATTGCCTAAGCTGATCGTACCATCGGCGAAAAGAGGTAAAGAAAGAAGTTTGCCTACCTTGCGACGAATCCGCTTTATTTCTCATGTGTTTCAGAAACCTGTTTGATTCCATTTCATATTGCCAACGCTTTTTACGCAACCACGAGGGCCAAAAACGCCGGGCAACTAGACCGCGTTCCTTTAGAAAAGGGAATAATTCACTCACGCTTTTTGAGGTTGTGTGAAGCCGATAAGTAGCGAGCGTTTCACCGGTCATTTTGTGAAACGGAAATTGCCGAATTAACCGGCATTGCCACTCATAGTCCATGTTGTAATTCAAGTCTGTTTCAAGCAAACCTAGCGCTCTGACAAGCGGCCATCTAACGAATAACGCTTGTTGAGTTATCCCGCGATCCAGTTCCCAATATTCTGAAATTGCCTCAAGCGTACTATATTGGGGGTCAACTTGGCGATCAAATGTCCCATCTGCTTTGACATATCTAAAACTGCCGTAGCCCACTTGCGCCTTTGGATGTTGCGCAAACCATTCGCCAACAACCGCCAATGCGCCCGGTAACAAGGTATCGTCAGAATTGATCCAATTAAAAATTTCTCCACCGATCCGTCTCAAACCTTTATTGATCGCATCGCTTTGTCCATTATCCTTTTCGCTCACCCAGTATGTCAGCCACTGTTCATACTTGCGAATAATGTCCACGCTCCCATCCGCGCTTCCACCATCAATGACCATGTATTCCAGGTTAGGATAACCCTGCAACAAGACGGAGCGAATCGTTTCCTCAAGAAACTGCGCTTGGTTGTACGAGGGCGTGACGATGCTAATCTTGGGCCAAGGTTGACCATTGGGCATTACGTTGGGCAATTGTGAGTTAGCTTCCGTCCAGGGCCAGCCGGTTTTGCCGGACGACGGAGGAGGCAATTCGTTTAAAGTTGAACAGGGCATAAAAATCCAACTGGTATTCAGTGTTGGGCAAACCTGCGGTAACGCACCTTACGGTACCATGCTTGGATCGTTGCATAGACTTGGCGTAAAACCGGTAAATAATTTGTTCCACCAATAACATCAAATTTTTTTTCCATTACCGCGCGCAATTTTGAAAAAGGCAGATTGTATGTTGGTGTTTGAAAATTACGCATGACACGTTTAATCTTCCACGTCGCCTGATTAAGTGCCACTATATATGGCTCATAGAGCCAACGCTTGTGGTTGGCGGCGATTTGATAGCCCCCGCTAACAGGTTGGTAGAGCCAAGAGCTTGATTGTTTCATACCATGAAAGTGATAAAAGATGAGTTTTTCATTGTCAACCCAGAGCTGAACATCCCGCTTGACAATCGAATATCCTGTAATATTCCACGGTGCTAACCCAGCACCCTTGTGCTGTAAAACAACGACATCAGGGAAGCGCGTAGTCCAATCATCTAAATATTTTTGATCGCCAAATTTGCCCAATTCATGCCGCGCATAGCACCATTCAATGCAACGCTCAGCCCACCAACTCAAAGCAGATAATCCTGCAGCATCTCGACGAAAAGATATCCAACCTACGTTGAAAATACCATTAACTTCCAAATATCCCATGCCTGGCGGAAAACGATGCTCGATGATAAGAATCGAGCCGTTACCAAACTCATCATAGATCGGTTGGGGATCACTGAAAAAATAGAGGTCGGCATCAAGATAGGTGATCAGGTCAACTTGAGAGTTTTGTTCAAGAATATATAACGGCAACACCGGAGTACAAGTCCAATAGTATTCGACCAGAGTGCGTTCACCCTTGACTTGCAACAATCGCGCATTCGTTGCTTCAAACTCTTGATACGAAATCAGACAAACATTCGGCAAGGCAAGCCGAGAAAGAATGTCATACGTTTCATCATCAAAACAAAGCACCCACAGGCGAAACGGTTGTTTACAATGTTGAACCAATGAAGTATAGAGCGCCAAACCGCGTGTTAAATAGTTGCGGTCAAAGTAAGTGCAAAACGAATACATTCTAGTTCATCCAAGTGCCCCTAGACTGGTTTACGGGCTTCCATAAACAAGGAATCAGGTTTGATTATTGTATTGTCAGGTTGCGTGTCCAGATTGAAATCAAGCCAATTCGCGATCCAACTTTGAGTTGCAGACTGAAGCATTGGTTCTACAAACCCAGCTTGGCGCACAAGTCGAGCAAGTGAGTAGCGATCATACATCCACTGATGCACTTCGCCACCCAAGCGAAACCGGCCAATTTCGAGTGCTTGTATCCCATTTGCCCCCAACAACCATCGCAACAAATAACGCTTGGCTGTACCTGGCAAGGAATAAAACTCTCTTCGTATTCTATGAAGAAAGGATCGGAATAATAGTCCGGTGTGGTTGTCCGGCATTGAATGAGTGGGGCTGGTACGTAACGCCTTTACCAATTGGCGTCCCTCTTCACCAATTCGCGCATAGACAAACGATTCATTGGGCAACGGATTCTGTCGAAGATAGTCTAACATCCCGCCGCCACTTTTTTCGCGCACAATTTGATCATACAATTCCAAGAGAATCCAATCATAATCACAAGCGGCGGAGGCATCGTTGTTTACAGCCCGATCCAATTTTGCTAAATAGAGTTGACAGATTTTTTCCAGATCGGGCACACCCACCCGTATAATACCGCCGGGTTTCAACACTCGATGACATTCAGCTAGGAACGATTTAACATCGGAACGTCGTATATGCTCTAGCACTGCTGAATGATAGACCACATCGCAACTTGCGTCGGGAAGCGGAATGCCAAAACGAAGATCATGTTGAATAACTTGGGGATCGTGGCAGACGATGTCGATATTGATCCAAGCCGGATGATACCGCCCGCCACAGCCAAGATTAAGATAGGTGGTTTTTTCGGACAAGTATCAGCCCCTGATAAGAAAATTCGATTGGACCTGCTAACCTATCTGGATTATCAAATGTCACCATCACTTGCCAGTCTTTAGACAACCATGCATAAAACTTTGTCTGTGAAAAAATCCAACTTGGATAGCTAGCCGGATAGATGCTAGGTGGCACATGCTGAACACAAAGGCGATCAGAGGGACCTGACCAGAAGGGTGTCCGATCAATAATCAAATGCTTGCAAGGCGTTTTCAGCAATTCTGCGAATATCTCATACGGCTTTTCTAGATATTGAAGAACACTACTCAAAAGAATCACCTGTGGCTTTGTATCAGCCAAGCACGCTTGAATACTTGGATAAAACTTGAGGTGATCGTCCTGAAACCAGCGCTTACCCGTTTCCACTTGCCGCACTTGCTCAACGATATTCCATCTAACTGATTCAAGCCCAGCAAAAAAACGCCGATTCTGAAAATAGGTACTACCTAGCGAGCCGCCAAAATCGAGTACGTTGAGATTACCACCATTACTCGCCGCCGACCACATCAATCCGGCTAACACGGGCCAGGCATATTGAATCTGATCGAAAAGGACAGAATCCCGTTCATAAACTGCCTCGCCGTTCTTGACTTTTAGCAATGCAACCTTTGTCTTTTCTAGAATAATCTCACTGTCATAACCAGTACTGGCAGCCATTGCCTTGTCCCAAGATGGGTAATCGCCGTCAAGATAGAGTTTCTCAACCGAGTGGCTATTGTTCCCTTTCTTTCTGGTCAAGTGGTGATAGGATCGCGCCAAAAGAGGTGGGATCAGTAATTTGGCAATTTCACGTGGTTTGATCTGCATTGAGTTTTTATTTAAAACCAATCGTTACTACTCAGCCCATACAACTTTTTAGTGGTGCCAAGCGACTCAACCACAACATACGGTGGTACCGCCTCTACAATTCTCGAACAAACATGGTGACGACCACAACATCTTGTAGGCAAGTGCGTGGTAGCCACTAAAAAAACGAGGTGGCTGAGTAGTTACAACCAATCAAACGCTTTACTTTTGATTTGACACGATGAGCGCGCATGAAATCATCGCAACGTGTTGGCGCGATTCCACACATTTTCTGATGTAATTTAGCACATTGGCGGTTTTCAACCGGCTCGGACCAGCGATGAGGAACAGGTGGACACGTTTTAAGCGGGGGATTCTTGATCCATGACTCGCTCTTGACGTTTGTACCCTGCGCGTCAAACCCAATGTGTTCCACCATGCTCCACGGAGGGCGGAGACAAAGACCTTTATTTAGAATGTGCCAGTAAAGAAATCGCACTGCCCAAATGTTACGTACCAATTCCATCTCTGCCATAGCGGGCAAATCTGTGCCATAACGGTTGACATCTATCCCATGCTTCTGACACATTTGCATCATTGACTTGGCGTCTTGATCCATCCCTTGCCACGCCCTTGCCCACGTGCCCCAAACCAAACATTCAGCTCGACCATCAAAATAGGGTTGATCAGTCACGCCGCTCGGCGTAACAGCGGGATGCGTCCAACCCGTCACACTCATCACTCTGGTGTCATCCCGATATTGATTCATCGCTGCTACGAGGTACTGGTATGTTCCAGGGACACAAATCAAGTCATCTTCAAAAACAATTACCGCCTCATGCTTGCTCAAAACCTCGGTCACACCAGCGCGAATAGAACGTCCTAATCCCAAGTTTTCCGTTCGCTCACACAAAATTACCTGACACCAGTCAATGGCATGCAAAATTTCGCGTACCTTGGCAACGGTTGGCTCCTTATCCAGTGTGCGGGGGCCATCACTGAAAGCATAAATCTGCGGCACCTGGTTCTCACGCAAACATTCTAACGTACGGCGCAAATGCTCGGGGCGAGCATAGGCAAAGAGGACGATGGGGATATCGGAATTCATCATAACAATGGTTTCTTCCATATTGTTGTAGCTGTAAAGATTCTGTTATACGAAGATGGACCATAAAATCTATGCCTAGCCCAGCCTGACATTAGATTTTTCCCCCTCTCGTATTCTTCTCTATCCGAATCATCCAATAGGAGAAATCCCCCAATACGCACTTTACTCAACGCATGATTGATACACCCAACTCTAGCGCGTCCATCAACAACGACTAAATCGAAATTGCTATCTGGATAAACGTCAATGGTTTTGGCATACCGATGAAAACTCATTCCTTGATAGCGTTCATCGGTTGACGCGTATATCTTCATCAACGCATCGGTTCTTTCTGGCTCGCAAAGAATGCAATTGACATTGTTAATATCGAATTGCCCAAGTCGCTGAGATACTACAGTGTGCCAATCTGGATCGTGTTCCACACTAACTACTGAACGAACTCTACTAGCAAAGAATAAACTAGATCCACCTGAACCCCACTCAAATACTTGCATTTCTAGATTCAAATAGCTTTCGAGCCAATCAACAGCTCCGTACACCATCCATGGAAATTTGTCACTAAGAGGTGAATGCTCTTTTTTTAGCGAATTTCTCCAATGGAAATAATAGCGAATCATCTTTGGCTTGCGGATCAAGTAACTTAGCCAATTCCAAGTTACAGGAGATAATCTCTGTCTAAAAATCATATTTGACCGTTAGGTATCAAATCCCAGGTTTGCGATACTAGGAATCCGCCATGACTAGCTGGCGAAGTCTTGCCCGATCCATAGTAATCACCTTCGACAACAGTAAGCTGACATGCTTCTTGTACCCAATCAGCCACAACACCATTGACTTCGCAATAGAGATTCAGGTTATATGTTCCTGGCGCAAAAGGCAATCTTGGAATTGAACACCGGATTTGCCCATTCTGAGGCAATGACTCAAAAGAGTATCCAGCCATCTCATTATTGCACATAAGCAGAAACTGTCCGTACAAACCATAGAAACCAATGGACACCGAGACGTTTCGTAGATTTCTGTTTGCGCTATAATCAAGAACGATACATGCATCCTTGCCAGATACAAGTGTATCCGTATGCACTCCATCACTTTCATATCCTACTCTAGTAATGACCAGATTCCCATTACCAGCACGATCCTTTCGATCACCGAGATTGGAAAACGCGATTCCTCTAACACTGTCAAGATATTTACTTATGACCTCACTTGCTTTCCCAAGAGTAGCAATTTGTCCATTGACTAGAAGACATCCCCTGGAACAGAGAGCATCCACCGCCGCCATATTATGGCTCACAAACAAGACCGTTCGCCCTTCCTTCGCCACGTCACCCATTTTGCCCAGGCATTTTTTCTGGAACGCCGCGTCGCCGACCGCCAGCACTTCATCCACAATCAAAATCTCCGGCTCCAAGTGCGCCGCCACCGCAAACGCCAGCCGCACATACATTCCGCTCGAATAATGTTTGACCGGCGTATCAATAAATTTTTCCACTTCGGAAAATGCCACAATCTCGTCAAACTTGCGTTCGATTTCGCGCTTACTCATTCCCAGGATCGCGCCGTTCAAAAAAATATTCTCGCGTCCAGTCA
>Ga0233425_10006011_pt1 | contig 18487 bp, 18 predicted proteins | sample Watercolumn_Towu_2_FD_181712 | JGI IMG/M metagenome (GOLD analysis project Ga0233425, IMG submission 181712) | Freshwater microbial communities from Lake Towuti, South Sulawesi, Indonesia - Watercolumn_Towuti2014_140_MG | ecosystem: Environmental > Aquatic > Freshwater > Lake | place... | reverse complement strand
TGCAATCCTTGCTAAATCAGTAAGAGTGCAACCTTGTGAAGAGCCACAAAACGCTTGTTCTGCATCAGTCAATAATACATAAGAAGAAACATTGACATTAACAGTGCCATTGTTGGTAATCAAATGCATATCATTCACAGGGAATTCAGTTGTATTAATCCAGCAATCTTTGCTAGAGTTTGAATTTATCAAAGCTAAGTTTGAAGTGCATGAAGCATTATAGTAACCAGAGCCAAATGCAATTGAGTCATCATCCAAAGTTATTCCAACAATTGGTGGAGAACTTTCTGAAATGATTAAAGAATTACTCAAACTAGCAAGGCCATCAACAAAACCATCATTAGGAGTTGCTTGGACTGTCCAATTTTCACTTAGAGAAGTTTCTTGGGATACAATCAAATCTGTACGATTGTTGTATAATGCCTGAATTTGTTGAGGAGAAAGTTCATAGGGATAAATAAAAACATTATCAATAGTTCCATTGGCAATCCAATCATATGCTGCACCAGAAGTGTCACAGCCACCAATTCTAATTGGATTCGTACCATAATCTTTTAAAGTTCCAGAATAAGATGTAGAGTTTACTAACTCACCATTAATATAAAATTTTAAAGTTCTTGTAACATTATTTAATGAACCAACAACATGGTACCAGTTGTTAGAGGGATAAATTCCATTAGAATTTAAACCATATTCAGTATTAAAAGTATTTCTAATAGCCAAATAGAAATAACTATCATTTTTATAAAATAAGCCTGTAGGAAATCCTTTTTTACAGATTAGACTTTGCCATTCATGTGTTGGTAGACCAGAGCCATAAGATAATGGATAATACCAAGCACCCCAAGTATAACTTCCTTCTGTAACATCTTGCAATGAAGCAGAATTTGCAATTGTCAAAGGAGTGGTTGTACCATTGAAATTAAAAGCGCCTTTGCCATCGGCACCAGATGTTGCATTCCAAACTGCACCACCAGTAGAAGAGATATTATTACCAAAAGAAGAATAATCTTTATTAGAATTATTGGTACCATTATTTTCGAAGGGTAAGTTTAATACAGCAATGGAATTACCATTTTTTCGCCAGTCATAAATAACTTTTACAGGGTCACCATTTACATCAGAAGTTGTGGCATAAGCAGTTAAGTTTTCATCAGTTGTATTAGTACCTAAAGAAGAATTCACAATAAGACTCGAAATTGTTGGTGCGAAGTTTGCTGAAGTAATAATCAAAGTTCGGTTTTCAGTAGAACTTGAAATACTATCAGTATTCAAAGCAATTGAAGAATAGGAATAATTTCCATAAGAAAGAGTTTGGTTGTTATTAAAATTCCAGGTTGAGGAATTATATTTAACTAAATGGGAATTATAAATTTGTTGAACTTCTGTAGATGTTAAACTTCGGTTCCAGACTTGAATTTGGTCTAGAGTTCCATTGAAATAACCTTGATCACCAACACAACCATTTCCACCAAAGCCTAATCGAATATAATTCGAAGCACCACTAGCAGTATATGCTGCCTGAGGAGTTGTTGTTCTTAGAATTCCATTAACATATAATTTTAATCCATTAGTAGAATCCCAAGTACTAGCTGCATGATACCAATTTCCGGTTGCAATAGAAACATTGTCTGCAGCAGTAATTGTAGCACTATTATAACTATATGCTGTTATTTTACTTGCATCAATTGCTAATGGAGGTAAACACCAACCATATCCATTATATAGAGAAGCTAATTGAATCAAATTTCCATCAGTTTCTCCAGATGCAGCATTGAACCAGAGAGAATAGGAGTATGGCTGATTTGTTGTTCCAAGCTCTGGAAATACTCCCCCAGAAGTGAAATAATTATCGCCATCTAAGTAAAGGCCATTTCCATTTTTACCGGAAGTATAAATATTATCTCGAATATTGAAATTATCAATCCAGAGGTAATAGTTAGGAGTATTACTACCCCAATCACCGATTATTGTTTGAGAAATTGTACCAGAACCTGCACTTAAATTATGATAAGCATGTCTCCAGGTATTATCACAGACTATGGCAGGAAAAAATGAACCTATAGATGGAAATGCACCTCCACAGGTAGCTGTACTTGTACCTTGAATGCAATTCCAAGAACCATCATAGACCATAACACCCCATTTAAAATCTGAGCTTTCACATTTATAATCAAATTCTATCCGAGAATTCATCTTTGAATAAGAAGAAGTGTTTATGAAACTGCTCCCCCAACCAGAAGTTGTAGTAAGCATAACAGAACAGCTACCAGCTTGAGAAACGGTACAATTACGAACAGGAGTAATAAAGAAACCATCTCTATAACTCCAACCTCCTAGATTAGCTTCAAAATCATCAAACACACTAGTAGAAGAAACAATTGTGAGATTTCGGCTATATAATGAAGTATCAAGAATAATGTTTTGATTTTCAAGAAGTGGAGTATTATTTTCAAAATTCAAATGCCAAATAAGATTATTATCATAAATTGAATAATTAATACCATCCCATTTCCAAATAAAATTTCTTAACTTTGAAACGCTATTTAGAGATACATTAAAATAATGTGTAAAATTCCGACTAATAGTATTATTATTTGGAGTTGGATCTGTAAAATTGATATAAATAGGATTAGAATCCAGGGTGGTAGTAAAATCTTCTTGTAATGAGAATGAATCTTCAGAAGTGAAATAACCTGTGTATGCACTAAAACTAAAAAGTGCAAAAATAAATAGTGCAAATAACGAAAAAAGAATTGGCGCCTTAGAAATTGAAGGGTGATACTTTTTCAATTCCTGTTGATAATATTTTATACAGTCATCATAATAAGAAGTCCATTGCTTTAGAGTTTTGTCCTGCAAAACTTTATTTTTTGCTAGGTTGTATTCCTTCTCAGAAATTTTTCTTGATTTATAGAGTTGGTCTAACTTGGCATTATAATCTATTAAAGTTTCTTTAATTCTTTGTGTATAAGAGATAGCTTCGGCTAATTGTTTTTTCCTAAGTTCAAGCTTTGATTGTTTAGGTTTCATTTTCGATGATATGCCGTCCAAATTGTTCGTTCATTCTTGTTTAAGAGTAAACCAATATTATGATAAGAGAGTAATCTTTTTTCATGAAGATATTTTACTATAGTTTTCATGGGGGGAATTGTTGAAGAAAATATGTTTAATGGAATCTGAATTTCTGAAGTTGTTGTTTTGAATCTCTTTGGAAATTTCTTTTTTGCAGTATGATAAGTTTGCCAAATATTTTTTTCGTTTCTTTTTATCAGTAGAGAAATCTGATGAAAATTAAGTTGTTTTTCTTCTTTGAGATACTTGACAATAGATTCCAAGGGGGTTAATTTATTTGTGAAAATTGAAGTTGGAATTGAAGGCTGGATTAGGTCTTCAAGAAGCTTTTGTAAACTTTGTTTTAGCTCTTTCTCATTAAGATTAAGGTTAGAACTTAAATTAGCAAGTAAAGAATCAGATAAATCCACCTCTTTCATGGTTGTTTTTAGGTTTCTGAGGTTTAAATAGTTTTTTGTTTAATACTTACATGGGGGATAATTTTTCTATTTATGTAGGTTTAAATACTTACATTAAGAGTATTACTCTAACTCTTCATCATTCTCAGTAACGGAATTGAGTCTTCTTTCTTTAGGTACCATGTTCCTTAACACATTATCTTTCAAAATGCCACAGCCAAGAATATCTTTATCTTGCTGAACAATAACAAAACCATTATCACCCACAAAAGGAATATCTTCGCCCATCATCCAATTTTCAATTTGAGATTTGGTTAATTGAATAATATTTTTCCTTGCTTGGATTAACTGTGAGCCTTCAATCGAAGGACGAAAGCCACCAAGTTCCATTTTTCCAAAATAAAGACCTTGATTATTGATTCTTAGTCCTTGAAGATTTACATTAGCATAATCTTTGCTCAGCAAATAAATCTTGTTATCAGAAGCTTCAAAGAAGATATAATCCAAATCAGCTTGGAAATCGAATTGGGATTTTAATTGATTGAAGAGTTCTTTCTTATCCCGAGTGTTTAAGAATTTGATTGGCATAAATAGATTTAGATTCAGATATATTTGTAAACTTTTCGCTTTTTAGAAGTATTTGTTCAAAAGACTCCTATGAAATTGCCCCTAAACAATTTATTTTCATTGTTTGAGACATATGGCTTGTTTACAGCAGCCTGCTATACAAAAGTTATATAAAGCTTGATTCTAAATTTTAAGCTATGGAGAAGGAAATAAGGAAGTATGCTTTACAGAATGCTTTGAAGTTCAATGGAAAAGCGAATCCTGGAGCTGTGATTGGGCAGTTATTTTCTAAAGATCCAGAATTGAAGAAGAAAGCTGGAGAACTTACGAAAAAAGTTCAAGAAATTGTTAATCAGGTAAATAAGATTAGTGTTGATGAGCAAAAAAAAGAATTGATGAAGATTGCACCAGAATTATTGGAAGAGAAAAAAGAGAAGAAGAAGAAAGAATTGCTAGAATTGAAAAATGTTAAAGGTAAAGTCATTACAAGAATTCCACCAGAGCCTTCAAAGTATATTCATCTTGGGCATGCTGTTTCGTTCATGATTAATTATCTCTATGCAAAGAAGTACAATGGAAAAGCTGTATTGAGATTTGATGATACGAACCCAGAAAAAGCGAAGAAAGAATATTATGATGCGACTGAAGAAGATTTGAAGTGGTTAGGAATTAATTATGATTCAAAGATCATTGCTTCTGAACACATGGAAGAGTTCTATAAGATTGCCGAGGGATTGATCAAAAAAAATGAAGCATATGTTTGCTTTTGTGAACAGGAAACAATGAGGAATTTTAGAGAGAAATCGAAAATTTGTGAACATAGAGAAAATACTGAAAAGAAGAATTTAGAATTATGGACTGAAATGCTGAAAGGAAAGTTCAAAGAAGGTGAAGCAACGTTAAGATTAAGAGGGGATATGTCAAATGCGAATGCTGTCATGAGAGATCCAGTATTATTTAGGATTGTTGACAAGGCGCATACATTAACTAGAAAGAAATACAAAGTTTGGCCAATGTATGATTTTGAGACTGTTGTAGGGGAAGAGATTGCAGGAATAACACATATTTTTAGGAGCAATGAATTTGGAGCAATGAGGATTGAGTTACAAGATTATATCAAGGATTTACTGAAGTTCAGAAAGCAAGAAGTCTTGCAATATGGAAGAGTTTCTGTGAAAGGGTATGAAATGCAGGGAAGAGTGATCAGAGAAAAGATCGAGAAGGGAGAAGTTAAAGGTTGGGATGATCCAAGACTGATGACTATCATGGCATTAAGAAGAAGAGGAATCGTACCAGAAACTTTTCATGAACTCGCTTTGGAAGCAGGATTGTCGCCTACTGAAACAAACTTGGACTGGAGTGTAGTTGCATCTATTAACAGAAAAATTATCGATCCAACAACAAAAAGATTTTTCTTTGTAAAAGGGAATCATAAAATTAAGATTGAAAATAGTATAAAGGAAGTTACAATTCCTTTGCATCCAGAGAACAAAGATTTAGGAATTAAAAAAATAAAAGTTGGGAAAGAATTTTATGTGCAAGATGAAATCAAATTTAATGAAACCTATAGATTCATGCATATCCTGAATTTCAAGAATGAAAAGTTTATTTCTGAACCATATGAACAAAATTTGAAGGCTAAAATTATTCATGCCGTGCCTGCTGAGGATGCAGTTGATGTCCAAATATTAATGGATAATGGAGAGATTATCAAAGGTAAAGGTGAAGGGGCATTAAAGAGTTTGAAAGAAGGAGAGATTGTACAGTTCGAAAGAATGTTCTTTGCTAGATTAGACGACAAGAAAAAAATGTTGTTTGTGTATACACATGATTAAATTATTTCTATAATCTCACCAATTTTTTTTGAGCATTTGTATAATCTTGCGGGTCTATGAGAAACACCTTCAGTAAATTCATTCGTTGGTTCCACTAGATCCAAAGCAAATATTTTCTTTCTAAAATTTCTTTTATCAAATGGTTTGTTGAAAATTATCTCATACAATGCTTGAAGCTGTGTAAGAGTAAATTTTTTAGGCAGTAATTGGAATGCAACTGTTGTGTATTCGAGTTTCCATCTTAATCGTAAAAGAGCATAATCGAAAATCATTTTGTGATCAAAGGCTAATTGTGGAAGATTATATGCTGAAAACCACTTTGCTTCTGCAACATCTGAACTTCCTTTTATTGAATGAGATTCAGAGTTTATCAATGCAAAATATGAGACAGTAATGATTCTGCCCCTAGGATCTCTTTTAGGTTCGCCAAAGGTATACAGCTGTTCTAAATAAACATCCTTGACACCAGTCTCTTCTTGAAGTTCTCTCTTTGCAGCTTCATCCAAAGATTCTGATTCTTTAATAAAACCACCCGGGATTGCCCACATATTTTTGAATGGATCAATTGCTCTTTTAATTAACAAAACTTTTAGATCATCATTCTGAACTGAAAAAATAATAATATCTACAGTCACTGAAGGCTTAAAATATTCTTTAGGCATTTTTCACCTCAAAAATATATAATGTTTGCCAATATTTATATCCTTTTTTGTTAACGACCTTAAGATTATGTTTTTTTATTAAATAATCTAACCAAGCTTTATTATTATGAATATTGTTAACTTTAAGTGGGACTTCTAGTTTTTCTAATAATTTAACTGGAAGCATGGGTTTTTTATCAAAAGCAATATCCATAGATAATGAAGAAATATTTATGACCAGAATTCCATTAGGATTAAGATAATTTTTGGCATTATGCAATAATTCATACAAGAGTGAAACACCTTCATAAGGATTGTCATCAATACTCTTGGGTCTTGGAACATAAGGAGGATTACAGATAAGTAAATCAAACTTTTTCTTGGAGGATTTAAGAAATTCTAGTGCATTTGCTGTTAGGAATCTCGCGCGAATATCAGTAATGTTATCCTGTGCACATTGAATAGCATAAGGGCTTATGTCGAGTATATACATTTCTTCCAAAGCTTTTAATTTTTGCAAACAGTATTTACTCAAAAAACCTGAGCCTGTGCCAATCTCCAATGCAGTTTTGAAAGAATTATTTTTTTGGAAGATTTTATTCAATGCTTTTGCAAATAGGATAGTATCAATAGATGGACACCAGACACTGATATGCTTTGTATCATTCCACCAAACACTAGTGCCATCATACTCGACAATTCTTGGCCTGGACATATAAAGAGAAAATAAAGTATCTCTAAGTTCGCAAGGAAGCTTTGCAATGGCTGCAGTATCAGTCATCAAAATAGGATTATTGAAAGTTGCAACAAATTGTTTTTTGGTGAGGGGATAAGAATAGATTCTTTTATTTTTTATTCTATCCTTGCCCATAATTGTAGCTAGCTCATTACCATTAGCATAAACATCCATTTTTTTTAGATCGTTGCTTACTTTGATTAGCATTTTGAAAATGAAGAGCTGGGAGTTTAATTATCTTTTGGATTCCCATTCAGTTATTTGATTTGAGAGGTCTATCAATGAGTAGACAATAGTAATCTCTGGACGAATATGCTTAAGCTGAATTTCAACATCTTTCTTTCTTTTGTAATTAGGATGGATGCCAACAAACAAGGGCTTATTGATTGTGCTCTGCTTGCCAAGTTCATAGAGAGTAATTGGACAAAGAGTTTCCTCAGCAAACCAAAAAGAAACTGCAGAAGCACGATTCAAATGATCAAATTCCCAAGCAATCTGTTCTTGATCAATATTAGGATTATCCTTTGGGAAATATTTTCTTCTTGGATTGAGTAATACTAACGAAGTTTTTTTTAATAGTGCAACAAGTTTTGACTGCCAATCAGAACAATTACTTATTCCACCAGCTAAAAATAATGATTTGCTGTTTTCTTTGTAGACTTTTGGGCATTCAATATATTTCATTTGAAAATCACCACATTCAAAGGTTGATCTGAAAGCTTTACTTCAATCTTATCGCCGAACTTCAAAGGATAAGTTATGTTTGAATCAATGGCTAATAAAGCATTGTCTAATCTCCTGGATTCTAAAAATAAAGATTGATCTGCGGTTATTTCACCTTGGATTAATTTTGGCTTAAATAATCTTCCAAAAAAAGGTTCTCTAACTAAAAAACGAATAATATTTCTCTTATCCTGGAATGGTTCGCCACCAGCAGACTTGTACCATGCACCAGAACCTGAAGGAGTTGCAATCAAAACCCCAGAACTTCTGTGCTCTTCTTCATGATTATCTAATTTTATTTTGTATCTTGAAGTATCAAATTGATATAATGTTCCAATGTAAACTTCATTCAATGCTAATTGTTTTAGAGAAAGATTATTTTTTAAGACTTGAATTCTTTGAATCTCTTTAACTTTGAAGTTGTCTTTTAGAAGGGCATTAAGAAAATCTATTTCAGATTCATTGATTGAAGTCAGAGCGCCTTCGCTAAATTCGGGTTCGGAATTAATGCCCAAAATATATTGAGAAGTTATGAATGAGGCTGCTTTTATGAAAGTACCATCACCACCAATAGTAATGATTAAATCTTTATCCTTGAAATGCTGTTCTTTCAAATCTGTTATCTTCACCATATCTGCATTTTTTAGAATAGCTTTTACTTTGTCTACTGTGGCCAAATGTTTCTTAGTTTGATTTTCTTTGTAAATTATTAAGATTTTATTGAACATTTTTACCTCCAACTAAAGATTTAATCTGATTATTATAACTATCTACTATTGAGCTTAATAGATTTAAACTCGAAACTACAGAATCTCTTGCCATACAAACATCATCGCCGAGCATGAAAGTCTTATAGCCCATCAACAAAGAGCCATAAACATCAGTAATATCCGTGCACGAAGGTTCAAGGTTTGTTGACAAAGAGTTAAATATTCTGGAGGCTAGTATCGCATTAGGATCTTTGCGAACAATAGAATGCATAGCTGGAGCAATAAGATGAGGCCTTGCAACTTCAATGAATAAATCCCCACGAGCAGTCATTAATCTTGTATCATTAGACCAGTCATTCATTACATAAAACAAACCTTTTGGGGATTCAATCTTTGCAACAAGATTCGCATCAGGAATTATTTTTTTGAAATCAGAAACATCTTTTGCGGACTCGACAAAAGAGAGCATATAATTTTTCAAGTTTAATTTTTCTGCGGCTTCGATATACCTCTTGTCAGTATCAGTCAGAAAACCATTAATTACTAATGAAGGATCAGGAATATTCAGAGATTCACCTGGACCAACAACTCTCTTAGGGCCTTCTAAGAATATTAATCTATTTTTGTCAATAGCAACCAATGTTGCGCATTCTTTACCATCATGGAAGTATGCTTGTGTTGGAACATGGACTTGAATCGGATGACTTACTTCTATTTCAGTGAATGGTGGCACCCAATAGCCTTTAACCCTTAATTGGCGAGCCTTGAGATCAATCCAAATATCTTTTGTGCCACAAGTATCCTGAAGTCTTTTCAATAAATCTTCTAGGGGTTCTTTTGTTGGCATGACTGTATTTAAACGAACACCAGAAACCAAACTATGTGAAGCAACCTCTTTGATGAATGGGGCATAAGGTGGAATTGTGACAATTGCGTTGTGTTTCATTTTCTTGACCTCCAAAAAATAAAAAATTAAGGTGTCAAAAGCTTACTTTTCTTTGAAGCTTGAGCACCAATAATTTGCGACCTTGTTGAACCAGCATCTGGGACATATCTCAAAGACTGCATTACAGCATTGACTGTTGCTGGGTCTTGTCTTGCAGACATGCTTTGTGTGAAATCACCAAACTGACCATAGTGCTTGGCAATAATTCCCATTGCAATATCAACAGCTCTCTCTGCAGAAGGAAGTTGGATAACTTTTTCTGCGCCCAAAACAGATTCCCATTGCTGGCGAATATTATCCTCTGCACTATTTTGGTAAGGTTTCCTGAGCATGTACATATTGAATTTTTTGCTGAGCTCATACCACATTGTTCGAGATTCTAGTTCTGATTCTATTTTGTCACCAATCAATGCACTAACTTGATCTGGGCGAATCTTTTCATAGAAACCTTCGTCACCAAACATTATCAAAAATGGCAATCTTGCATTTGGCATCCGAACATGAGTATTCATGAAGTGTCCAAACAATTCGTAAGTTTCTTTAGATTGACCACCACCACCACCCTCTGCTGCAAGAGCTCGAATATGATCATCAAGAGCTGGGCCTTTTCCAAAATTGTTTACTTGCAGTGGAAAGTTGTCAGAGTTTGCGTCGCCTATTGCACAAAAAGAGATTTCTAAATCTGGCTTGTATTGGCTCAGTGTCTGATAGAGCAATGGTAATCTATCAAATATTTCTGCTGGCCAATGAGCCATTGAACCTGTTACATCAATGCCAACAATCAATGGATGTTCACTTTGTGTCTCAATAATTTTGTTCAAAGGACTGACAAATGACATGTCTGGATCTGTCCTTCTACTATAAGTCCTTGGTTTTGCAGTCGCTGCATTCTGATCTAAGTAAGCTCTCCTTGCAGGATCATAATTATATCTCTGCGGATTTTTCCATGTGGATGTGTCATTTCCCCAACTATACATTTTTGCCTCCTGACATAGCTCACGCTATATCGATCTTCATAATTTTTTTCTGGTTAGATTGAATGGCGTCTTCCGAAGACACTCAATCTTATGTCTGACAAGCGCCCAACCAAATCTGTTTTTTCCCAATTAGGGCGCAAGGTGGGATCATTCTGGATTAATGATTCACAAAAATCTGTGATTTGTTTTGGAACATGTTGTGGAAAAATTTTGCCAATTGGATCTCCGCCCAATGCATAAATCATCACAAGCCCAGCACCATACAAATCCGATTCTGGAATTGGTGGAGAACCTGCTTTCAATTCAGGTGCTGCAAATGCTTCAGTATAACCAATTGCTTTTGTTGAGCCATTAGGTCTATTTGCAGAGAGACCAAAATCTATCAAAACTGCGTTGTGGATCTTTGGTTGAACAATAAGATTTTGGGGCTTGACATCAGAATGAACAATACCATTCGAATGCAAATAATGAAGAACACCAAACAACCTCTGCATAATCCAGCAAGTATCTTCAGGATGGATAGCTTTATGTTTATCAATAACTTTGTCTAAAGTTTTTCCTTCAACAAAACTCATTGCAATTGCATAACTGCCATCACCAACTGCAAAATAATCTTTCATCGAAGGCAAAGAATAATGATTAAGAGTCCATAGCAACTTGGCTTCCCTTCGAAGAAGCTCTGCATCCGCAGAAGTAATGTTTATGTTTTGTTTCAAGCAAACTCTTTCTTCTAATAGTTTATGTCGAGCTTCATAAGTTCTTGCGAAGCCACCTTCACCAATTTGTTTAATGATTTCATAATTACCAATGGTTGTCATTTTGCACCCCCAATAATTTGCATTTCTTCAGCAATATTCTTAGGACTGGAATAACCAGAAACCAAAAGGGATAAAGTATAAAGTCCAAATTCTCGTCGGAATCTTTCGTCTAAAGAATGAGATTGCAAATATTCTGAAACTTCTTTGGGAACTAGATTTTGCCAGTTTGAATTCTTAGCCATTTCAATTCTTACATCTGTTCCTGAGAGAGGAATTCTTTTTTCTAAAGGAATAAATTCTACTGGATGTTTGCAAATGTAAACATCAGAAAGAAGTTGTCGCACATAATCATTGCCTGAAACAAATAAATCTAATTTTCCAAGCTGCGAAATAATTTCTTGCTTCCATCTTTTTCCATCTTTGAATTCTGGAATGTGCCCAAAATCAGGAATGAATCTGAAAGAATAATTTGTAAATTTAACTGATAAGAAAGAATCGATCATTGCTTTGACTTCTTCAGCAGTAAATGGATTTCTCTCATTATAACGATTAATGCTACCTATGCCAATGACTAAGTGTTCTGAAATTTCACAAAGTGATTCCAACATTGTAGCAGAACCATTATGCAGGGGGCGAAATCTTCCAACTACACCGACTTTGGAATAAAGTTTCATTGTGCCTCCTTGTATTTCAAGTATTCCTCGATGATTCTTTTATGATCAAACACCAGAGAATTTTTTATGGACTTTAGTTCATGAAGAGAATATACTCTTGCTTCTTTGGCATCATCGCCAGCTTTTAGAGTGCCATAACCAGTTGCAATATAAGTTACAGAAATCATGTGGCATCTTGGATCTCTGATTGGAGAAGAAAAAACACAAAGAGGATGCTCAGGATTTTTTATTCTTACTTCCAAACCTGTTTCTTCCAAAGATTCTTTTATTGCATTCTCCTCTAATGTCAAGCCATACTCTGCATGACCACCAGGAATTGCCAAACCAAATGGAGGATATTTTCTCTCGATCAGAACAATTCCATCTTGATACTCAATAATTATGTCTGTTGCTATGCAAGGGAACTTATTCATTTTGGGACCTCCTATAATTTATCGTAATTTGTGCAATTGGAGGGTGAATTATCTGGGACTTTGCCAATGCAACATTGTGTCTTCTCAAGATATCATCAACCATCGATTCTATTGAAGAAAATTTTTCTCTGTGAAATAGATTGAAATATCTCTGTGAATCTTTTTTTGCCAAATCTGTTACTTGATTATTTGTTAGCAATGAATCTCTTGAATATCCTTGAGAAATTCCTTCCAAGACAAGTTCAACAAAATCATAACTATAACCTAAATCGCCAAAGTCAGTTTGATTAGGTTCAAGGCCTGCAGTTGGTTCTCGTTGAGCAATTTCTTCAAAACCGAAATATGAAGCTAGAGATTTTACATGACGCTTTGAGAGATTTCCAATCGGGCTAATATGGACTGCACCATCACCAAACAAAGTATAATATCCAATGCCAAAATCCTCATCACGATTTCCAGTTCCTGAAAGAATCTTGTTTTCTGTTGCAGCTTTTGTCGAGAGAACATTTGCTCTAATCCTTGAAATCATATTGCCTCGATCATATTTATTTTTGAAAACTTCAGGGTTAGTTGTTATATGTGCTTCAACTAATGGTTCTAGACTATGGACTTCATATCTAATTCCTAATTTTTCTGCAACCTTAATTCCATCTTGTGTATCCTTGTCATCATTAATTTTTGAAGGAAGAATATATCCCACTAATTCAAGGCTTGTTTTGTGGATTGTATTGTAAGCATCAAATGCTCTCTTGATTATTGCAGCAGTTGTAGTCGAATCGACACCACCAGATAGACCCAGAACACAACCAGTACTATTTCTTTGAATACAAGTGTTTACAACAAAGTCTCCAATCTCTTGAATAACTTGTTCAAGATTGATTTCTGAAAGATTAATTTGTGACATATTTAGAACCCCCTATTTCAGAGATCATTTCATCTAGTGTCATGTGCTCAATTCCAATATCTTTTTGAATTCTTTCACAAGCCAATCTAGTTTGATTCCTTTCATCAAAGCCAAGACCAACACCAAAAAGTTCAGTGGTTGCACCGATTATATTAACAACTCTAACAGGATATTTTTGTTTTAATCCAGTAGTTGTATAATGCCTGCAGATATTATCAACAACACCAGTTCCAACATAAACAATTTCAAAATCTTTGCCAAATTTTTCTTGAATTAAATCAAAAATTGTATATTCATGTTGAGGTATACCAAGAACATTTGATTCTGGAATTAACCTTTCACTCAAAGTTGTTGATGCATCAAAATGTACTTTTGGAGAGATTATATAAGTAAAATTTCTGTGCATAAATTCTTCAGGTGTTATTATTCTATGATCTAAAGCTTGCTCAACTAAACTTGGAAGAAATAATAATTTTCCCCCTTGAAAATAAACATGTTTGGGAACAACTATTCCTGAAAAAGATTTATTAATTTGCCTATCAATAATTTCAGTTTGCTCAGGACTGATTGTAGTTCCAGAATTTAATCCTAAATCTTCAACATTAATACTTTGGTACTCAGCAACATTATGCAAGGGCCATAGCCCATTATTTTTTTTAAACTCAGCACTAGCGATTGAATGAAAATCAGTGGTATAAACTACTAGATCCATAGAGGGCATTAATCTTGCAGCTAAATTTTTTTGTTCATTTGTTGTGCCACAATAAAAAGCACCATTTGTGTCTACAAAAGATTTACTCCAATCAATATTTACACCAATATACATTTTTCTCATTTTATTGACCTCCAAATTGTTTTGATAATGATTCTGTTAGTGCGACCAAGCCTGCAGAAGGAATTGTTTCATACTTACTCTGCGAGTCAATGCTTCTCTTCTCTTCAGGCAGCAAAGAAACTTGATGAAGTGCATAATCTCTAATCTCGTGAACAGATCTCCTTGGAGAAACTCTTATTCCATTCTCTACAACTTTTTCCAATAAAGGAGCGCCTTCAATAGTTTCAGATTCTAATGCTAAAATATCATGATCAAATAATCCATCTGCATCGAATATTCTGTAAACTTGTTTTTTTCCAGGATAAGTTTTCTTGCATTTTGATAATTTTATTTTTGCACCATCTTCATCTTCAACTAATTTGTATACTCCGGATATTGCTGATACTGGCTTGCAAGTAATGTTCTCTGTGCCAACACCATAACCTGAAACATGATGACCCTGCAAGGAATTTATCTTGTATTCGTTCAAATCATTGGTTGCGAAAATTCCAACATACTGCAGATTTTCTTCATCCAAAATTTTTCTTACTAAATCCGAATTTTCAGCTAAAGGATCTGAATCAATTCTTACTGCTTTTAATTTGAAACCTTTTTCTTGAAGTTCATGTGCAACAATCGCAGCATTCCTTGCACCTTGTTCAACATCATAAGTATCTATTAGTAGAGTAGGATTATTTGGGAAAGTTTTTGCATATGCCCTAAATGCTGAGAGTTCGTCCTTGAAGCTCATGACAAAACTATGCGCATGCGTTCCTGAGAGGGGAATATCAAATTCTATTCCTGCTTTGACATTGCTTGTTCCTGAGAAGCCAGCGATGTAAGAAGCCCTTGCACCAAGCAATGCAGCATCTTCGCCCTGCGCTCTTCTCAAACCGAATTCAATAACTGGTGCACCCCTTGCAGCATTGACTATCCTGTTAGCCTTTGAAGCAATCATTGTTTGATAGTTGATTATGTTTAAGAGTGCAGATTCCAAGAACTGAGCTTGTGATAATGTAGATGTTACACGAAGTAAGGGCGTATTTTCTGAAATGATTGTACCTTCTCTTACTGCACAAATTTCTCCTTCAAACTTGAAACCTTTTAATGATTGTAAATATTCTTCTGGCAATGCAGTTCTTTTTCTTAATTCTTCTATATCTTCATCTGAAAATTGTATACTTGTTGCATAATCAATAGCATCTTCAATCCCACAAGCAATGAAGTAGTTCCAATCCTTAGGAAGTTTTCTTATGAATAAATCGAAAGTTGCTTTTCCTTCTTTAGCATTATCTTGATATGCTGCATTCATTGTTAGTTGATACAAGTCTGTTAGTAAAGCTTTATTTGGTGTATTTCCCACACTATCTATCCCCGAAAAAAAGTTTTTGTTATTTTCTTTTGTTGTTTTCATTTTGTTTTACCTGATAGTGTTAATGTTACACTAATATATAAACCTTTCGAAAGGATGTAGACAAAGTTTAAAAACAAAAATGGATATGAAGTATTTCATGCGAATCCAATTTTCAAAAATAGAATTGCAAGACCTGGGAAAAGCATGGCTGTTTATCTCGATAGCATTTGGGATAGTGTTAGCTGAAGGAGTGTTAGGTGTTTCATTATTTCGAAGCTTCATCCTCGCTGCATTAACTGTTGGAACTGGATTTTTGTTGCATGAATTAGGACATAAGATTGTTGCACAGAGATATGGATGCTTTGCAGAGTTTCGCGCGGATAATTTTATGTTGTTCTTGGCAGTATTGACTTCATTCCTTGGGATTGTGTTTGCGGCACCTGGAGCAGTGATGATTGCTGGGCATATCAGCAAAGAAAGGAATGGAAAGATTTCGATTGCAGGACCATTAGTAAATATTGTTTTAGCATTGATTTTCTTGAGCTTGAGTTTTTTTATTATTGAAGGGTTTTTAGGAGAATTGTTTATGTTTGGGTTTATGGTGAATTCATGGTTAGCATTGTTTAATATGATCCCATTATGGGTTCTTGATGGAAAAAAAGTTTTGGATTGGAACAAAGGTGTTTATTTTATTACATTGGCTATGACCCTTGGATTGTTTATTGGTGGAATGGTGTTGTTCTGAACAAAAACTTTTTTAAATAAATAGGCATTAGAAAAATAGATGGGTTTTATCAGTGCATTCAAAAGGTTTTCAAGACTGAGAGTAATCGTTGAATTATTGATCAAGGAAGGATTTGAAGATGTTATCTCAAGATTGCATTTTAATACTCCAATGCATTTTGGGGATAAATTAGCTATTAAACCAAAAGCCAAACTTCAAGGAACAACAGCTGAAAGACTGAGAATTGTTTTAGAAGAAGCTGGAGGAGCTTTTGTGAAATTAGGACAGATGCTCTCACTAAGATCTGATTTGCTGCCACAGGAATATTGTGATGAATTCGCAAAACTACAGGATTCAGTAAAACCATTTCCTATGTATCAAGTTAGAAAGATTATCCAAGAAGAATTTGGGAAGTCAATAAACAAAATTTTTGAAGAGTTTGATGAGACGCCGATTGCTGCGGCATCAGTTGGACAGGTTCACAAAGCAAAGTTGAAGACTGGAGAGGTTGTTGCAGTAAAAATTCAGAGACCTGATATACAAAAAACATTCGAGGCGGACATTGACCTGATGTATTATATTGCTGAGGAAGTTGAAGAGCATTGGCCAGAGTTCAAGGTGTTCAAGCCAAAAGAATTAGTGAAGCAGTTTGAGGATTATACCAAAAAAGAAATGGATTATTTGGCTGAAGGTAAGAATATAGAACTATTTTATAATCAATACAAGTATCATTCGCACATAAAGATTCCAAAAGTTTACTGGGATTATTCTACAAAAAGAGTATTGACAATGGAGTTCATTGATGGAAGAAAGATTTCTGTCATTGATGATTTAAGTGCAGAATTAAAAAAGAAAATTGCATTGTTGGTGTACAAAAGTATGCTGACACAAGTTTTAGAGATGAGAGTGTTCCATGCAGACCCGCATCCAGGAAATATATTCTGGACAAAAGATGCGAAGGTTGCATTCTTAGATTTTGGGATAGTTGGAAGGCTGTCCCCAGACATGGCTGAAGACATTGAACTTATGATGATTGGGTTAGTCAAGGGAGACTTAGATTCTTTGGCGAATGGGTTCATTGAGATGGGGGTTGTGGATGATATTGATGAGAATAAATTCAAAGAAGATTTGTTTGAAGCCTGGGCAGAATTCAAAGGAAGCTCGTTGAAGCAAATGAACATGAAAAGATTCTTTGAGAATACTTTTGCTTTAGCAAGGAAATATGAGTTAAATCTGCCAACAAATTTTGTATTACTCTCTAAAGCAGTCATTACTACTGAAGCTTTTGGAAAGCAGTTGTATCCAAATTCGAACTTTGTTGAAGTGTGCCAGGAGGAAGTAGACAAGATCATTGCGAAGGAAAGAGATCCAAAAATTGTTTATGGGTCATTGAAGAAAAAGTTCTTTGATATTGGAATAAACCTAAAGAGATTTCCAGGCGACTTAAGGAATCTTATGAGGGTGTTCAGAAAAGGTGCAAAAGTAAAACTTGAAGTGGATCACAAAGAATTAGGAGAATTGAATCAGGAATTGGATGTTTCTAGCAAGAGGTTGACCCTGGGGTTGTTTGTAGGAGGATTATTGATTGCTACTGGACTTTTTGTTGCAACAGGAATGGAGCCAAAGTATTATAACATACCATTACTAGCTATTATTAGTGGAAGCATTGCAATCATTATTATGGGTATAATCATTATTCAAATGATGAAAAAAAAGGAGGGATAAAAAAATGGGAAAATTAAGAGACTTGGAATTGGTCGGGATTGGTGCAGCTGCGACTGTCAGAGACAAGGTTAAAAAAGTTGGAAAGAAATTGTTAAAGAAAGGGGCAGATAATGAAAAAGAGTTCATGAAAGGAAAAGGGAAGATTGTGAAAGATGCGAAAGCAGCAAGCAAAGAAGCACTGGCCATCTCGAAAAAAAGCCTTTTGATGTTAGAAAAAGAGTTGAAGAAGCTAGAAGTGGAAGCGAAAAAAGCTGAGAAAGCATTGAAAGCAAAAGTCAAGAAAAAGAGACTTTAAATTTCAATTAATTTTATATATTTTATATTCTTCTTATATTGTTGAGGTGGTAGTATGAAAAAATTGTTAGTTGTAATTTTGTTGTATTTAACTCCAAACACCAAGCTAGTGAGGCTATTTTTTCTCTTATTTTAGAATAAAACCTAAATTTCTATATTGAAGATCATTAAATTAAAGTCAGGACTAAATCAACTTTTCTAAGAAAATATTTAAAAAAG
>Ga0233425_10006010_pt1 | contig 18492 bp, 18 predicted proteins | sample Watercolumn_Towu_2_FD_181712 | JGI IMG/M metagenome (GOLD analysis project Ga0233425, IMG submission 181712) | Freshwater microbial communities from Lake Towuti, South Sulawesi, Indonesia - Watercolumn_Towuti2014_140_MG | ecosystem: Environmental > Aquatic > Freshwater > Lake | place... | reverse complement strand
CTAAATATAATGGTTTCTTTACTTTTTCTTCCATATTTAGGCTATATATTTTATAGAGAAATAATGTTTATAAAGATGCCTGGTTTGGATGAAAAATGAATCAAGGAGATAAAATACTGGTAACTGGCGGCGCTGGTTTTATTGGGAGTCATATTGTTGATAAATTAGTTGAAATTGGATATGATGTGACTATTATTGATAATCTCTCATCAACTAAGACAAAGCCGGATTATCTTAATCCAAAGGCAAATTTAATTGTTGGGGATATTGCAGATTATAATTTGCTTATGAAAATAATTCCGAATGTGGAAGTTATTTTTCATCTTGCTGCGAGCGTCGGTATTGCACAATCTAATTATGAAATGGACTCTTTTACTGATAATAATTGCACTGGGACTGCAATTTTGCTTAAGGCAATAGTTAATTCTGGGAAAAAGCCTAAACTTATTGTCTCTACATCCAATACGACGTATGGAGAAGGACTTTATTATTGTAATAAATGTCAAGTCAATTTTCATCCTAAAATACGAACTAATGAAGAAATAGAAAAATATGGATTTGAACCTATTTGTGATAGATGTAAAAGTCCGAGCAAATCCGTTCCAACTGATGAAAATACTAGTTTGGATTGCAATTCAATTTACGCTTTAAATAAAAAGTATCAAGAGGAATCTTGCCTTATTACTGGAAAATTGTATGGATTTCCTGTTGTTGCGTTAAAATACTTTAATGTTTTTGGACCAAGGCAATCTTTGAATAATCCATATACTGGAGTTAATGCAATTTTCATAAGTAGAATAAAAAATAATAACCCTTTAATCATTTATGAAGATGGTTTGCAGACAAGGGATTTTATATCAGTTCATGACGTTGTTGAAGCAAATATCCTTGCTATGAATAATGAAAATGCTTCTGGGAAGGTTTTTAACATTGGCTCTGGAAAAGCGATAACGATAAATGAACTTGCCTTGAAATTATATGAAATTATGGGGAAGGAACCTAAAATTGGAGTTAATAGACTTTACAGGAAAGGAGATATACGGCATTGTATTGCGGATAACAGAAAAGCTAAAGAATTTTTAAACTGGGAACCAAAAATTTCATTTGAAGAAGGATTGAGAGAGATTGTAAAATGGTCTGAGAATGAAAAAGCCGAAGATAATTTTGAGAAAGCAAATAGAGAGCTAAAGGAAAAAGGATTGATTTGATTATTTTTCCGCTGTAAGGATGATATGAATTGCTCCTAAGTGAAATGGCAGAGATTTTAAAATAAGTCTTTTTATTGCATTTCCTCCACCGTAAAAATAATTAATCTTGATGTTCTTGAATTTCTTGAAAAGTAATCTTAAATGGCTTTCAACAAACAAGTGGTAGTGCGCATCTTCGCTGTTCCAATTGTATTTAATATAGTTATTATGCTCATTTTTCTTAGATATAAAAAAAGGAATATATCCTGCAAAATCTGTCAAAATATAAATCTTGCCTCCTTTCTTTAAAACCCTATATGCTTCATCGACAAAAATTCCGAGATTTTTTATATGTTCTATTACTGATTTAGAATAAACTTCATCAAATGAGTTATCTTTGTAAGGAAATTTTTTATTTAAATCTGAAACTTTTGTAGTTGTTTTTGTTTTAACAAAATCCAATCTATCTGTGCCATAATTATCATTTCCACATCCTAAATTAAGTATCTTTTTCATTTTATTATTTAATTGGAAGAGACAAATCTCCTTTCTTTATTTTTTCTTTGTTCTTATAGCAGTAATATAATGATTTGATATAATGTTTAAATCTTAATGAATTGAATGGTGCTTTATTAATTTTCAAAAGATTGAATAGTTCAAATAATGAAATTCCTATTAAGTTCCAAATATAACCAAGAGCCATATCTTGGAAAAGTTTGTAATAGAGATAGAGGTGATTTATATGGTTCATGTATATTCTTCTAATTTCTCTTTGAGGATTAAGTTCCTCTGGAGGATTTTCATGAGTTATATCTGCTTTTACTATATATAATGGTCCAAATTTCTTTTGAATTCGATATGCGATGTCTATATCTTCTCCAAGAGACCAACCATGAAAATTCTCATCAAATTTTAATTCCTTGAAGACTTCTGTTTTGTATGATGGGTCTGTGCCTGGAAACCATTCTGTTTTGTACTCTTTATTTAAGTCAAGTCGTCCCCGGTTATCATATGGTGCCTTGAAAAATAAATCTCCTCTAACTAACGCACCTAAACGAAAAATTCTTTTAATTGAATTAATAATCTTAAAACTAATTGTTCTTTTTTTCTTTGAAAAGGGCGTTCCGTAAATTCCTGCTGCTTCTGGGTGAGTTTTATATCCTGAGATTATCTCTTTTAAGTAGGTTTTACCCACATAAGCGTCGTCGTCCAGAAAAATAACTACCTTTGATTTATTGGATAGCTTTGAAACTCCCAAATTCTTGGCGATTGCTATGGATGGTTTTTTTGAGTAATAATATTTTAGATTTCTGATCCTCTTTTTATATTTAAAATAAACTTCTTTTGTTTTTGAATCTGTGCTTTGGTCGATAATAATAACTTCACCGGCTTGAACTTTCAATTTTGACAACTTTTGCAAATTGAAATCTAAATACTTCGCTCTATTGAAAGTTGGAATTACTATCGCGATTGATTCTTCTGAAACATTCATAATTAATGAGGGCAATATTTATTATATAAATCTTTCATCAAAGAGATATCTTTATAATTATGGATTTTCTTTAGTTGATATGAAAGATAATAATCATGGCGGGGCTGCTCCAGAATTCATAAGAAATTCTATTTGGAATTTTACGGCTTCTCTAATGACTAGAATTGGAGCTTTTATAGTCACAATAATCCTCGCAAGGTATCTTCTTCCCGAAGGATATGGATTATATAGTCTTGCATTTACGGTGGCTTTATTTTTTGCAACATTTACAAACTTAGGTATAGATGGTGCGCTAATAAGATATTTTTCAAATTCTCTAGGAAGAAACAATAAAAAAGAAGCAAGCGAGTATTATAGATATCTCCTTAAAATTAGATTGTGGGTGATGATTGCTGCCTTTCTGATTTTGTTTGTTCTTGCGTACCCTATTTCAAATTATGTTTTTAAGAACTCTGCCCTATTTTGGCCACTGATACTTTTTAGTTTTTATGTTTTGTTGTCTCCATTAGATACTTTTTATATATCTTGCTTTTCGGCAATAAAAAAGATGAGGTTTATCACATATCGGGAAATTCTCTCGCAAGGATTGAGAATTGTGCTTATAGTCGGAATTTTATTTCTATTTAATCCTAAACAATACATAAATATGATAATACTCGCGACTGTGTTGGTTACAATAATCTCCATCTTTTATAGTAGGCACAATCTTAAAAAAACAATACCTTGGATATTTCAAAAAAATCAAAATTATGAAATTGATAAAAAAAGAATAACTCGATTTTTGATTGCTTCGGCGGCCGCAGGAATTTCAGGAGTATTTTTTGCATATATAGATTCCATACTTTTGGGAATTTATATTCCTCAGACTGAATACGTTGGATTTTATAGAGCAGGCTATACTCTTGTTTTCAGTATAATTGGACTTTTATCGGTTTCAACCTTGCTTCTTCCTTATTTCTCTTCTTTTGGTAAAGAGAGATTCGCAGATGCATTTAGAAAGGTATTTAGATATATTGCACTAATTACAATTCCTGCTTCGTTTGGTGTATTTATTTTAGGAAAATACTTTCTTTTAGTGTACGGCCGAGAGTATCTTCCTGCTGCTCTACCAATTTATTTCTTTTCATTTATTATATTCGCAGATTGCATTTCGGGTCTTTATGGATCAGCCCTATCTGCAAAAGAAATGCCTCAAGAGGCTCTTAAAGTATTAGTCACAACTTCTATAGTAAATATAGTTTTGAATATTGTATTAATTAGTTCTTTGATAAAAATATCTCCTTTGTCTGCAGTCGTTGGGGCGAGTATCGCATTGCTTATAAGCAAGTATTTTTACTTATTTTATATAGGTGTTTTGTTTAGAAAGAGGACTCATGTTCGTATAGACCTCGCTTCAGTATGGAAGATTATTTTTGCATCATTGATAATGGGCGGGGCGATATACGGAGCGATAAGGATATTTGGAGATGTTGACTTAATAAAAGGAATTATGCTTATTATTTTAGGGGTGGTAGTTTATTTTGTTGTACTTCTTATCCTTGGAATGATTGGAAGAGAAGAGTGGATACTTGTAAAGAGATTGATGAATGTAAAAAATAACTAAGAAAGCATTATATTAACCAATCCAACTACTCTTTCCGTGGCTCTTCCATCTGTTCTAAATCGTGAAGCTTGCTCAGCCATTCCGTTTGTTCTGTATTCCTTATCGGTCAAAGCTCTATGCAATACTTTTCTGCAATCTCCTTCTATATATCCAACAGGGATGACTCCTTTTGCACTTACTACCAATCCATCTTGGTCTTTTAATCCTGGTTGAAGACTTATGCACGGCTTTGACATATAGACTGCTTCTATTCCGAGAGTAGACCAGGGAGTTATTACTAAATCTGATGCTAAAGCAATATCCTGGCTTCCTAAATCTCTTGGATGAATAGCAATTTTTGAAAGTGCTCCCGATTTCTGTTCTTTAAGATATTTTTCTACTCCTTGAACGTCTTCTGTTGGTGCTCTTGGATGAAGTCTCATTGCTAATGAAATATTTCCTTTTTCAAGAAGAGCATTTATTGTTTCATCCATTATTGGAAGATTTGTTAAATCAGAGTATCCTTTTAAATGTGCATCTCTTACAAATGCATTGGCTGCATAAAAGACTGCTAAGGCCCTGTCTCCGAATATTTGTTTCCTTATTTGAGTTCTTTTCTCTTCTGGAAAAGTTCTCGCCTTTTCAGGAAGATTATCAAAAAATGGATTTCCAGTTATTTCAATTCTGTCTACTGGAAAACCAACCTGCACCAAATCTTGCTTTGCATAATCGTCCATTACTGCTAACCTTGTTGGCATAAACACCATCTGGATTTGCTCTGCTGGTCTAAATGTCCCTGCAATCCATCGATGTGCAAATCTTGAAGAGTATGAATTCCAAACATCTAAAACTGCGAGAGAAGGAATATTCCATCTTCCACTTATTTCTGCAAGTGTTTGTTCTATAACAAATGGAGTCTTTTCATCTTGTTCACTTGTTCCAGTGAGAATTAAATATGGATTAAAAGCTTCTACGTGTTGCATTAATTCGTAAGGAGTTGGAACCGGTACTGCTGTAAATGGAATGCCTGCCTTTGTAAATTCATCGGCTGCCGGAGATAAAGGGGCTGTTTGAGCAAGAACTTCTACCTCTAAACCTTGCTCTTTTAATTTACGTATTACTGGTATAATTGGTGTTGCTGAACCTGTATGATATGCTGCTGCGAGTACTTTTTGCATACTTTTCTGTAGTTGCTAGCTTTAAAAACATTAGTATTCTTTAAAAAGGCAAGGAATATAGTTTTTTATGGAAAATGAAAGGGAAGTTGCTGAAAAGCTTTTTGATGAACTTTTACCTATACTTAGAAGCATAACTGGAGATGGATTGAGAAAAAGCCTTGAAATTATTAAAAAGTTTATGCCTATTGAGATTGAAAGCGTAAAAACTGGAACAAAAGTTCTAGACTGGGAAGTTCCAAAGGAATGGGTAATAAGAAATGCTAAATTGATTGGTCCAGATGGAAAGATTTATGCTGATATGGCCAAATCTAATCTGCATGTAATGAATTACTCTATAGGTGTTGATAGGGAAATGCCTTTGAATGAACTAAAAAAGAATTTGTTCTCTATTCCTGAATTGCCTGAAGCAATACCTTATGTTACAAGCTATTATGCTGATAACTGGGGGTTCTGTATGAAACATAACGAGTTGGTTAAGATGCCTGATGGAAATTATCATGTAAAAATTGATGCTGAAAAGATTGACGGGGAAATGAATTACGGAAATTTGATTCTTCCCGGAAAAAGTAAAAAGGAGATTTTTATTAGTAGTTATATATGCCACCCCTCATTGGCAAATGATAATTTAAGCGGAGTGATTGCTCTTGTTCTTTTGTATAATAGAATAAAAAATTGGAATAATAGAAAATATAGTTATAGATTTTTATTAAATCCTGAAACAATTGGAAGTATTGCCTATTTAGCAAAATATGGTGATGAGCTTAAAAGTAATGTCTTTTCAGGATTTGTTTTGACTTGTCTTGGTGGAAAGAATGATAAATTATCCTTTAAAATGAGCAGAAATGAAGATGCGATATTAAACAGTATTGTAACAAATTTAAAAGATAAATTGGGAGGGATAGAAATAAGAGAATTCACTCCTATTTCAGGTTCGGATGAAAGACAGTTTTGTTCTCCAGGGTTTAATCTTCCAATTGGACAGATAGCAAGAACTCCATATTTAGAGTTTAAGGAGTACCATACTTCTTTGGATGATAAAGAATATATGGACTTGGATAAAGTGATAGAGAGTGTGGATAAGATAGAAAAGATATTAATTGCTGTTGAGAATTCTAAAAAATATATTAATTTGTTTCCTTATGGAGAGCCACAATTGGGAAGAAGAGGATTATATAGAAGTGTAAATTCAAGTGCAACGAGAAATCAAGGCAAGGAAATGCAAGATAAAATAAGGTGGATATTGAGTTATTCTGATGGAATAAATAGTGTAGAGGATGTTGCAAAAAAAGCTGGATGTAAAGTTGAGGAGCTTAATGAAGCGATGCAAGTTCTTTTAGATGCTGGATTGATAAAAGAAGATTTCTAACTTGATACCATCAAATCTTCCCATTGGATAATTGAATCTTCGGGAATGTCTTTTTGTGCTACTTTTCCTACAATTACATCCATAAGTTTTGGAAATATCCCTGTTCCAGGCCTTTTACATGTAAGCATATCTTCAGTTATTTTCTGTCCTTTCTTGATATTTACTTTTGAGACTATGCTTCTTTTGTCAAGCTTTCTAGTTTCTTTTTCACATTCAAATACTTTCTTTACACTTGAGCCTCTTAAAATGTCTATGTTTCTACATCCATCAACTATTTCTTTTAATTCTTTTGGATCAACTGAAAACCAGTGATCTGCTGAGAATCCTAGAGTCTTATCTACTGTATAATGTTTTTCAACAACTGACGCTCCTAAAGCATAGGCAATTATTGAAGAGAATGCTGTCTGAGTGTGGTCTGAAATACCTATTTGACAGTCAGGGAATGTGTCTTTGAATACTTTAAGAAGATTAAGATTTGCATCTTCATAATGCACATTCCTGTCTGGATACATTGTTGGATAACAAAGAGTGCAATGAAGAATAACTATTTGATTGTTCCCCTCTTCTTGAATAACTCTTACTGCTTCATCTATCTCTCCCAATGTTGCTGCGCCAGTTGATAAAAGAATTGGTTTGTTAAATCTTGCAATATGCCTTAAAAATTGATGATATGAAAGATCTGAAGAAGCAATCTTAAATGCCTTCATTCCTATTGAATTAAGGAAATCTGCGCCTTTGATGCTAAAGGGTGTTGACATAAACTCAATACCCAACTCATCACAAAGCTTCTTTATCTCTATATAATTTTCTAATGGGAATCCTCCTATTGCTTGATATGCTTCATGCTGATCCTTATCTGCGTCATCTTCAAAATTCCAGAATTTAGGAGTTCCTTTTACGACTAATTCGTCTGCAGTATATGTTTGAAATTTTATAGCATCTGCGCCTGCTTTTGCTGCCTTTATTACTGCTTCTTTTGCCCTTTCGAGGGAGCCATTGTGATTTACTCCAAACTCGGCTATGATATAACAGGGATTACTTCCTCCAAGAGTTTTTTTGCCTATCTTTACTTCAGTCATTTTATATCTCCAGGCTTAATAGACTGTGAATTATTGAGTTTTAAAACTTTCTGCTCCCAATCTAATCTTGCTTCCTTATCATTTGTCATGTTTGAGTCATGCCTTGTATATCTGTATAATGGAAGAGGTATGTGATATCCATCAAAGTTTTTTAAATACCTCATTATAAGATCATAATCTTCACAATTTTTTAGTTCTGGATTATATAATCCTAGCGCTTCAAGATGCGATTTCTTAAACATTATACCTGCGCCATGGTTCAGAAGATTTCCAAGAGATTTCATATTTACTCTTTGAAGTTTATTCCCGTCTTTGTCAACAACAAAATGATCACAATATGCAAAACCTAAATCTTGATTATGTTCTAATATTTCAGACATAATAAGAAGCATATGCTCATTTATGTAATCATCAGCATCAATTCTTATGATAAAGTACCCTAAGGCTTCTTTTATTCCTATGTTTGAGGCATTTGCAACACCTTTATTTTCTTTTAATAGTACTGGTTTTATTCTATCTCCAAAGGATTTGATAACTTCAACACTTTCATCAGTGCTTGCATCATCAACAACAATTATTTCATATTTATTTTTGTCTAAAGATTGATCTAAACAACTTCTAATACATCTCCCCAAATATCTACCATAGTTATGATTAGTTATTATGATGCTAACTAAGATTGCCATTTTTCATTGCCTCCTCAACATGTTTAAGGTCCTCTTCGCTATGCACATCTATTGCCTCATCAACAACAACCCCAAAGTGTGCACTCAAACCATTCCAGTATACTACCTCTCTCGTAGCAGTTCTAAACGCTCCGTGCTCCAATCCTTCTGAATTAACACATCTTACTTCCCAGAGCTTTTTGTCTTCAAGCATTGCTATCGCTTTGTCTATATTTTCAGGTTTTACTTGAGGAGAATTGGCTTGAACATCAACCATGATGTCAAACTCTTTGTTTACATCTGCAAAATGTTTCATTACTGCTTGTGTGGGAACTTTATCCTGCGCAAGTTCTTCAGGTCTATCTATGACTTTTGCTCCATATTCTTTGGCAATCTCAGCGATTGTTGGATCTTCTGTAGAAACATAAACTTCATCAATATATTTGGTTTTTTTGCAGGCTTCGATTGCGTGAGCTAACATAGGCTTTCCTAGAAGCATTCTTACGTTTTTTCTTTCAAGCCTTTTCGAACCTGCTCTTGCAGGTATTACTGCGTGAACTTTTTTTCCGTTATACATAGTACTTAATATAAAAATCAGGGATTGAGGCATATTTAAATTATTGTATGCTTGGTTTTATTTAATGGCCTCTATAAATAAGCAGTATTCTGGATAATCCTTATCAAAATCATGTTCCCTCATTTCTGCATACTTGCTTTTTCCTTTATCTGAAGTGTATATCTTTGAAAAGCCTGCTCGCTTGAGCCTTTTATCAAACTTATTAAAATTCCACCAATTTATGTGGTTTCCTCCACTTATTTTTTGAGATTCACGAGGAATCGTTGAGGTATACTTATCAGCAAATTTTTCTTTGCTCATCTTATTAAAATCATTTATTAATTTCTTGTTTGAAATCTTACCTATTAGGTATGTTGCAAAATAGGAAAGAAATCTTTCTTCAATGCTTTTTCCTAAAAGCATGTTTGTTTTAAAGAATTTATCATTTCTTTTCTTGAATTGTATATGTGCTTTGTCGAAATCAGGAAGCATTATTCTTATTGCGCCTCCTTTTTTTAGAGTTCTGTATATTTCATTCAAAATGTCCTGACAAAATTCATCCGGAATGTGCTCAAAAACGTGCGCACTATAATAAAGGTAAACTGAATTGTCTTTAAACGGGAGTGGTTTCTTTGAAGTTAAATCAAAGTCTATATCTATTGCCTTCGGTTTATAAGTGTACCATTTTGTTGGGTGGTCTAAAACTTTCCAATGCCTCTTGAAGAAATATCCTCCGCCAAGATTAATCATAATTTTTTTATTATCTTGTTTTTTGTCAATTCTGCTTAAAATTAGTTTAAAATATATTTTTGCCCTTAAAAGTACTGAATGGTATAATGAGTTAATTGTTCTTGGCATTTGGGATAACATCAAGCATTAGATGATAAGCTGTTAACTTTGAATTTCTGAGATATGAGAAGTTCTTGCTATAAGGTTTATCTACTTTTGCTTCTTTATGAAAGAAATGTTTTATCCTTAGATTATTTTGTTTACAAAAATTGATAAAATCCTCTCTTCTTTTTGGATTAAACATGTCTGCATGAAATTCTAAGAAAATTTTAATCTTTGGATTGGATTTGATAAGATTAACTGCTCCTTGAAGAATATTTAGCTCATATCCTTCTACATCCATCCTTATTAAATCAATCCGTTTCCCGTTGAATAAATTATCTAATGTTTTTATTTTAACTTTGTTTATCTTTCCGTTTGAAATCTTTTCTCCTGGTTTTAACACCCTGCTTAAATTCCAGCTTTCATCTAGAACGAAAGAAATCGTTCCAATTTTGTCGCCTACGGCAATATTCTTTAGTAAAACATTCTTCCTTTTATTTAATTGGACGTTTCGTTTAAGAATTCTGAATGAATTTGGGTTTGGCTCTAAAGCATATACTTTATTTGCTTTTTGAGATTCTAAAAGAACATAATATCCAATGTTGGCTCCTGCATCAATGATATTCATACCCAGGGTTACTTCTTTTTTCATTACCTCTACCGCGTTTGCTTCTCTTATGCCGTGCAAGAATATTTCTCTTGATAATCCTTGGTCCTTTGTTGGAAGAATCATTTTGCTACCTAATACGGGCATGATAATTTCATCTTTTCCTCTGATTAATTCATTGTACCTTTTCTCTGAAAAATTAAAAAAGGATGCTAATTTTCTAAATGGAAGAGAAAGAACACTTCCGGCTAAGAAAGCGAGATATTTGGCGACTACAATCTTATTTCCTTTAAATTCGCGTAAATAATCCTTTGAAGCTTCGAAAACCATGATGTTGATTTATCACAAATACCGTTTAAAAATCTTTACCTCTCTCCTTTACAAAGATGAAAAAAGGGTTTGTGTCGTGTTTAAAATGATTTAAACAATTTATCATTCAATTAATAAGTCTACAATCTCTTTGGCTGCGTCTTCTGATTCAAAAAGATATCTCTTTGTAACTGCCGATTTAAGTTTTGTAATCTGTATTTGATTCATTAGCAAACATTTTTTAACAATATTAATTACCTCTTCCGTATTTTTACCTTCAAGATCAGTTATTCTTCCGATTCCATCCTTAAAAATATCATATTCTATAGCTGGCTTACTCATAGCCCAGGACTCTAAAAGGCTTGTCGAAGCATGTCCAATCATTACATTGGATATTTTTATTAAATCAATCATATTTGATGTATGCATTCTTTTATCGAATAGCGTTTTAAGGGAAGGCGTCCTCGTATAAATAATATCTGGGAATTTTTCTTTGAATTTAGAATAATAACTAAGATTGTCAAGTGGATGAAATTTCATAATTATTTTAGTTTTTTCCAATTTTGATAAACTATTGAATAGTTCTATAAGTTTCTCTTCGTATAATTTATTATTTTTTCCGAGATATTGGGATAAAGTCACGAGAACAACTTTATCTGTATCTGAGATACCTAGTCTTTTTTTAATCTTTGATGTCTCTGAGACGTCTATTTGGAATAATGGATTTCCAACAGATATTGTTTTGCTTTCTGTCTTCAACTCTTTTGCCATTTCCATTAAATCTTTCTCCCAAACAAATAGTTTACCTGCCAGAATTGGGAAAAACCCTGTCGGCGGTTCTGCTGATGAAACCCCATGCTGCAATACGAATGATTTTACTCCAAGTTTCTCCGCGAGCGCCATTACAATTGCTCCTTGCGGGGTTGAGTCGCATTCAATTAAGATAGACTTAGGTTTTGCCTCTTTAAGGATTCTTTTTATCTCAGTTTGATATCCTAATAACGAAGGTATCCATTCTAAAGAATTAATTATAATTGGATTCAAATCCGTCTCTTTATAGAAATATTTTTTGTCTTTTAATATTTCTTTTACTTTATTAGTAATTTCATTCACATTTTCCTTTTTTTCTTTGATAAAAATACACTTAAACCCTCGACTTTTCATCGTTTTCCATATAGTTAGAACTGACGTTGCTAGAGTGCAACTTATCTTTCTCTTTGCCAACTCGTTTAAGATTGGAAGATATTGTGCGATTCTTAAGTCTGAATCGAGAAAGATTAATATTTCAGAAGGATTTGGTTTTGGTTTCGGAAAAAATAGGCTGAATACTTTTTTATTTTTATCGTTATAAAATTTTTCATTAAATGAAGGAAGTTTTAGTTTAACAAGAAGTAGATAATCTAATGCCTTTGCATAGTCTATCCCGTCTATTGTTAGAAGTTCTTTAATTTCTTTGTTCTGTCTCCAAGCTGTGGCAGATTTAGCCATTTCTAAAAACGTTTTAATTTCTTGCTTCATTTTCAATTGTCTTTATCCTCATAAGTTTGAGATACGCGCAAGAAAAGATATTTAATATTCTAGCAGCAGATTCTCTTTCATTAAACATCTTGCAACTCATTAGCTTTAATATTTCTTTATCTGAAACTTTTCGCATTTTTTGTACTTTTTTTCTCTTCAAAACAATCTTGGGAAGGTGAAAAATAAACCAAAGTTCTCCTCTAAATATTGCCCACGCTCTGCTGAACTGAAAAGTAAATAGTTTAGACAATATTTTAACTATTCTTGAAAGTGCAATTAGAGGAAGTAATTTCAACAGAGTTGATATTTGATAGAATATTAGAAAATCCATCAAAATATTTCTTTCCACGAGATAATGCGTCATTGTTGATTGAGGTGTATTTGCAGAAGCCCCGCTGCCATAATGTAAGTATTTTGATTCTGAGTGAACCACCTTATATCCTTTCAAATTCGCTAACCAAGAGAGATAGACGTCTTCAGCATAGCAGAAGAAATCTTCATCGAAGGGTTTTTCAAAAAACTTTTTTCTTATCAAACATGAAGCTCCGTCTACATAAAGGCTTCTTTTGCTAGAGATATGAATATCTGCACCGGTGATACCTATTGTGCTATGTGGGAAATTTTTTACATTTATCTTTTCAAAAGGAGTATTGAATGGCGCACATATTGCGCCTACTAAAGCCACATTTGGGTCTTTATCTGCCTCTTTAATCATGTTTTTTAACCAATTTTTATCTGCGATTGTATCGTTATTGAGAAGAACGACATATTCCCCTTTTGCTTGTTTGTATGCTAAATTGTTTCCCCCTGCAAAACCCAAATTAACTTTATTCTCGATGATTCTTGCCTTAGGATATATCTCTTTTACATGCTCTGCTGAGTTATCATTTGAGGCATTATCCATGAATATTACTTCAAAATCCTTAAAAGTTTGTTTTCTTAGAGACTCAAAACAGTCTTTAAGGAACCTTTTTCCCTTGTAATTTAATATTATGACTGACGCTTTTACCATTTTATTTTAATATAATCTATGTTTAAAGATGTTTTGAGAGAGCTAATTCAGGGATTTTATGTTTTGGATGTATTCTCCAACTATTTTCTTGAAGTCGTAATCTCTTGCAGTTTTTATAGCATTTCTTGCACATGATGAATAGAACAATTTGTTTTCAAATCGTTTTATTGCTTTTGTTAGCTCCTCTACTGTTAGTTTATCCTTTGGTATGGCAATCCCTGATTTTGACTTGCCAACAAAATAGTGAAGTTCGTTCGTGTCTGCTGCAATTACAGGTATTCCAGAAGCCATTGCCTCTAATGCGACGAGACCAAATGGTTCATTCTTCCAAGGATAAACAACTAAATCTATTTTTTGATGCAATTTAGGAATGTCGTCTCTTCTTCCTAGAAATTTGACATTTTTTGCATTTAATGTTTCTGCTTTTTTTTCTAATGCCTCTCTTTCTGGTCCATCTCCAATAATTAGAAAATATTTATTTGGAAAGCTTTGAGCAGATTCTACAATTAAATTTACGTTCTTTTCCTTGCTTAGCCTTCCAATATATGCAATTGTTTTAACGTTTGTTCTTATTTTTGGATGATATTTTGAAAGATCTATGAAATTTGGAATGAAAATTGAGTTTTTATTGTATTTTTTATAGTATTCTCTTATTTCTCTGCTTATACATATAATTTTGTCAGTTCTTGAAGAAATTAATCTTTCGTATGCTCTTAAAATGTATTCTAGGAAAATTGGAAGGTAGACTCTGTCTTTCAATCCATCTACAAACTTTCCATGTGCAGTAAGAACTACTTTTTTTCTAAATAATTTGGCTAAAATTAAAGAGAATGTTCCTGAAAAAATGATTTCCTGTGAGTTTATCACATCAAATTCTTTATATTTTTTGTTTTTTAGTAAATAAAGCAGAACTTCAAATGCCCAAATTGGATAGTAAAATAGTTTGAATAATGAGCGTATAAAAAAAGAGCTGGATTTGAATAGATTTATTCCTAGATTAATTATTTTTTTTGAATTTTGTTTGTTATTTTTTGTAAACTTCGGAGCAAGTATTTCATAGTCTATTTTATGGTAATTTAGCCCTTCTTCAAAGTCTCGCAAGTATGACGTTCCACCGCCTAATGTAAATGGGTATGGCTCTTCTGTTAAAATAAGCAATTTCATGTATTTATCAGATAGCCAAGGTTTATAAAAATCGCTATTTTAACTCTAATATGAATGCTGGTGTCTATCAAAGTAAAGAATATCTTTCGGCTTTAAATGAAGCTGGAGAGAAAATTGTAGATGTTTCTCAAGGATTCTTTTGTATTGAAAAGACGATTTCACTACCTTTCCTAGGAAAAAAGAAGATTTTAGAGGGAAGAGGAAATTCTAGTAATGAGGATTTGGCTAAATTAAAGAAGATTAGTACCGAATATTATTATTCTACTGTCGCGCCTTGTATAATCGGTTATTCTGATAAAAATTTTAATAATGCTGGATTCAAAAAAGTTGAAAATTACACTATTTTAGTTGATTTAAGTAAAAATGAGGAAGAATTATGGAAAGCGATGGATAAGGGTTCTATAAGATGGGGAGTGAATAGTGCAAAAAAGAATGGTTTAAAGTTTGGTATTGTTGAAAATGACTTGATTTTGGAGGAATTTTATAAAATGTATGAAGAAACAGCAGTTAGCGGTAATTTTAGACCTGAAAAATTAGAATTTGTGAAAAGACTTACTAAAACAGATATTGCTAAACTATTCTTTGTTAAAAAAGATGGCAAGGTTGTTGCTGGGGGAATGATTTTGATAGATAAATATAATAAATACTCAATTCTTGACTTAACTTCTGTAAGTGAAGAAGGAATGAAATTGCAAGCAATGCCTTTTCTGTATTGGAACTTAATTTTGTATTCTAAATCTATTGGATTAAATTATTTTGACTTGGGCGGATATGATAAAGAAGCAAAGGAAGGGGAAAAAACTTGGAATATAAATAAATTTAAGGAGCGATTTGGAGGAGAAGTAAAAATGCAGCCAATTTATGCGAGCAATTGGAAATATGGATTTTTTAGGGCTATATTGAGAAGATTTAGATTTATGAAGGGAGGGTATAAGAAGGAATGAAAAAAACATTGATGATTGGGCTTACTCCTCCTTTGGAGGGTGGAAGTGAGAGGCACATATATGAAGTTTCAAGTAGATTGAAATGTGCTGTTTTGACGCAGAATGAAAGCATATGTAAAAATAAAATTGAACTTCCAATTATTGGTTCTGGGTATGTGAAGAATTTTTCGTTTCTATTATCTTCGCTAGTTTACGCGATTTATCTTTTAGTTAAACCCAAAAAAGAATATGATACAATCCACATACATGAGAATCTTCTTTATTTGCTGATACCTTTACTTTCAATGAGGTATAAAGTTGTTGTTACAGTTCATGGTATAAAGGGTTTCAAATTTTATGATAATAAAAAGATTTGGGCTATATTTAAATGGTTTCTGAGATTTGCAGAAAAAATCATTGCTGTAAATATTGAAGACAAGAAAGAATTAGAAAAATATTTCAAAAAAGTAATATATATTCCAAATGGTGTTGACTTATCTATTTATGGAAAGGTTAAACAGAAGATTGAAAATAAAATAGGCTTTATAGGAAGAGTTCATGAACAGAAAGGAATTGTATATTTGATAGAGGCGTTTCAAAAAATTAAACCGAAATTCCCAGGTTTAATGTTAGAGATAATAGGAAAAGTTGATGAATATGGCTTAGAGTTAAAGAAAAAATATAACGATAACCGAATTGTCTGGAGGGGGTTTTTGGGAGATAGAGATGAGATAGCCAAAAGTCTTAAATCTGCTTATTTGATTGCCCTTCCAAGCCTATGGGAAGGTCTTCCTCTTGTTCTATTTGAAGCACTTGCATCAGATAGACCTGTGATTGTATCTAATATTCCCGCATATAAGTCTGTGATAAAAGACGAGGCAGTATTCTGCAAGGTTAAAAATTCTGATGATTTGGCTAAAAAGATTGAAATGCTCTTAAAAAACAAAAAATTAGCTGATAAATATGGAAAAAGAGGATTTGAACTTTCTAAAAAATATGATTGGGATGAAATAGCTAAAATGCTGGAGAAAGCTTATGAGTAGAATAATGTTCAGTGTTGATGTTGAGAAAGACTTGCATAGTAATAGTTATGAAAGTGTTACTTCTGGATTGAAAAAATTTGAAGAAATATGTTATAAGAACAAAATAAAGCCAATATTGTTTGTAACTGGAGATTGTGTTTCAAAATATCCTGGAATTTTTAAAAGATTCCATAAAAAAGGATGGGATATTTCTTTTCATGGTTTAACACACAAACGATTTGATGATATGAGTTATGAAGATAAGGCGATGGAGATTAAAAGAGGAGTAGAGTTATGGAAGAAGAAACTTGGATTTGCACCAAAGGGATTCAGAGCACCCCAACATAGCATCGATAAGGCCACCTTAGACTTATTGGAAAAATATGGATTTGAGTATGACTCATCTTATCATCCATTAAACTTACTTCAACTTTTGTTTTTTCCTAAAAAAATAAGATTATGGTTCAGACTGTTCTTTTCAAGATTGAATAAGTATCAAATAAGAAAAAGTCTTATTGAAAGACCTGCATCTGCTTTATTAATTCCATTTGTCTCTTTGACGATTAGAGTTTTTCCTAGATGGATGCTTAGATTTTATGTTTGGCTAATAAAGTTATTATACAAAGAACCTATTTTTTATGCTCACTCATGGGATTTTATAGAAATGAAGGAAAGCAAAATAGATAGAATGTTTCCTCACGATAAGTTTATAGCTAAATTGGATTATTTAATGGGAATAAAATGAAAATACTTGAAATGTGCATGTTTTCTGCAGGAATTGACGGGGTTTTTACTAGAGTCAGAGAAGAAGCGATTAGGCTTTCTAAGAATAATGAAGTAAGAATATTCTCCTCGAATATAACAAAGGGAACAAATGAAATTGCACCAAGAGAAGAGAATATTGGACGAGTTAAAATAAGAAGATTTCCAGCAGTTAAACTTGGGGGAGAGAGTTATATGGCTTTTGATTCTAGTCTTAAACAGGCAATAACTGAGTATAAACCAAAAATAATAATTGCACATTCGTATAGACACACTCATACCCATATTGCTTTGAGTATTGGAAAGAAGATTGGCGCCAAAGTGATTCTTGTCTCTCATGGTCCTTTTGGCGATAGTTCGCAAAGAAGTTTCTTAGGAAAGATTTCTGTTTGGTATTATGATAAATTTATAGGCCCTGAAAAATTGAAAAAATTTGATAAGGTTGTCGCAGTTACTAAATGGGAAATTCCTTATTTGAAAAAACTTTGTGTTAGCGAAAACCAACTTGAGTATATACCTAATGGGATTCCTGAAGGATTCTTCTCCCAAAAAAAAGGAAGAGAAGAGAATAAGGTATTGTTCCTAGGAAGAATTGCACAAGTAAAGGATGTTGAAACTCTAATTAGGTCGATTAAGTTAACAAGAAATTATATTAGACTCGAGATTGTTGGGCCTGCAGAAAAATGGTATCTTGAGAAGTTAAAAAGATTGATAGATCAACTTGAACTAAAAGACAGAGTTGAGTTTTCTCCTGCTGTTTTTGACATAAAAGAGAAAATAGCAAAGATTGATTCGTCCAGAATATTTGTCTTGCCTAGTAAGAGGGAGGCTATGCCTCAATCATTAATTGAAGCAATGGCTAGAAAGAAGATTGTAATTGCTTCTGATACGTTGGGCGCAAAGGATTTGATTAAAGACGGAGAAAATGGATTTTTGTTTAAGATTGGGGACTCTCAGGAGTTGGCTGATAAGATAGATTTAGCTCATTTCCTAGATAAGAATAAAGACGCTCAGATGAGAAAATCTGCTCTGAATAGCGTTAAACAATTTTCGTGGGATAACGTTATAAAGAAGATAGAGAGACTTGTTAGGTCTTAAGTTCACTTAATATTGATTAAATGAACGAATGATTTGCTTCTAAATAAAAACAAAACAATAGGAAGTTATTTTCATTCTGAAAATAATTCTAAAATCTCTCTTCTCATTACGTTTAAGCAATTTCCCAAACCTATGCGCCTT
>Ga0233425_10006009_pt1 | contig 18494 bp, 23 predicted proteins | sample Watercolumn_Towu_2_FD_181712 | JGI IMG/M metagenome (GOLD analysis project Ga0233425, IMG submission 181712) | Freshwater microbial communities from Lake Towuti, South Sulawesi, Indonesia - Watercolumn_Towuti2014_140_MG | ecosystem: Environmental > Aquatic > Freshwater > Lake | place... | reverse complement strand
AAAATGATTGAAGATAATGCATTTATCTTTCTAGGATATACTTCAAATATGGTTTCTTCAGGATTAAGGGAGGTAATAAGATTTTTAGTTGAAAATAAAAAAGTAAATGTCTTAGTCTCTACCGCAGGGGGAATTGAAGAAGACATAATTAAATCCCAAGGTTCATTCATCCTTGGAGATTTCAGAGCTTCGGGAAAAGAATTAAGGGACAAGGGAATAAACAGAATAGGAAATATTTTTGTTCCAAACAGCAGATATGTAAAATTTGAAGAATTCCTTCAACCAATTCTTGAAGAACTCTATCAAGAGCAAAAGAAAACTGGAAAACCAACAAATCCAAGCGATTTAATATGGAAATTGGGAGAAAAAATAAATAATAAAGAAAGTATTTATTATTGGGCATGGAAAAACAAAATCCCTGTTTACTGCCCAGCAATTCAAGATGGAGCAATAGGAGATAATGTTTATTTCTTCAAGTTCAAACATCCAGACTTTGTCTTGGACATAGCAGAAGATGCAAAGAGATTTAATGATACCACAATAGGCCTAAAGAAGTCAGGCATTCTTGTTCTTGGTTCCGGAATTGTAAAACATTCAATTCTAAACGCAAACATGCTTAGAAATGGCGCAGACTACGCAGTTTACATCAATACCGCACAGGAATTTGATGGAAGTGATGCAGGAGCTTTGCCAGAAGAAGCAGTCTCATGGGGTAAAATACAAAAGAACGCAGAATCAATAAAAGTATTCGGAGACGCAACAATCTTATTTCCCATTCTTGTGGCAGAGACATTTGCAAAATAGAGTTAATTACAAAACTTTTTATATATCACATTTTTAACTAACTGATGAAGCAATCTCTAAAATCAGAAACTGGTGAGTTAAAAGGTTTAATTGGACTTGAAATACACACTTATGTTCTAACAAGTGAAAAACTTTTCTGCAATTGCAAGGCAAGCAGAGAAAAAGGACTTAAACCTAATATCAATATCTGCCCCATTTGTACCGGGCAACCAGGAAGTAAGCCGATGCTTCCAAATGAAACAGCAGTTGAAAAGGCAATTCAAATTGGGCTTATGTTAGGATGTAAGATAAACGAAAAATTATTTTGGCAGAGAAAGCATTATTCCTGGCCAGATTTGCCCAAAGGATATCAAAATACTATATCCGGAAAGCATGCAATCTCCCTTGGTGTTCAAGGAAATTTCTCAGGAATAGGAATATGGTCCATGCATCTTGAAGAAGACCCTGCTTCATGGGACCCTGAAACTGGACAAGTAGATTACAATCGTTCTGGCCTTCCTTTAGTAGAGATAATTACTGCTCCAGAATTCACCTCCTCAGAGCAAGTAATGGCTTGGCTTCATAAATTAGTTCACAATCTTGCCTATCTTAAAGCAGCAGACTCAAATGCTGGAATAAAAGTAGATGTAAATGTAAACATTCCCGGAAAGACAGAAAGAGTTGAGATAAAGAACATGAGCTCAATAGAAAATATAGGAAAGGCAATTGAATATGAATTAGAAAGGCAGGAAAAAGAAGGTTCCGTAAAAGAAACGAGAAGATTTGACCCTGCAAAAAATAAAACAATGAAAATGAGAACAAAAGAAGGTGCGGAGGATTATAGGTTCATCTCAGACCCAGACCTTCAACCAATTATCTTGGATAAACAAATGATAAATAAAATTAAAGAAACAATTCCCGAATCTCCGGAAATAAAACTAGAAAATATAATAAGGAAATATAAAATTGGTGAAAAGGACGCAGAGATTCTTACAAAGAACATCGACATTGCTCTTTTCTTTGAAGAAATAACAAAGAAAGTAGATGCAAAATTCGCTCTTCCTTGGGTTACAGGAGAACTTCTAAGATTCCTCAATTACAATAAAACCTCATTGGACAAAGTAGAGATAAATGCAGAGCATTTTATTTCCCTTTTAAATCTAGTCAAATCAGGAAAGATAACCGAACTTCAAGGCAAACAGCTCTTGAATAAATTCTATCCAAAATCATTTATGCCTTTAGCTGTAGAAGGAAAAATCTCAGATAAAAAAGAACTTGAAAAAATAGCAGATAAAGTAATGAAAGACAATCCAAAAGCCGTAGAAGATTACAAGGGTGGAGAACCAAAGGCTCTAGACTTCCTAATGGGCAAAATAATGGAAGAAACAAAGAGAAGAGCAGACTTCAAGATAGCAAAGGAAATTCTTTCAAAATTGCTTTCCTAATATCCTCTTCAAGTATCATACTTATTTATAAACCTCCTATTTTATCCTGGAAACATGATAAAACAGTCTCTTGCACTTATCTTATCATTGAGTCTTTCAGGATGCGTTAATCTAAAATATAATAATGGCCTAACTGACATAGACCAAGGAAGAATAGAAGAAAAGGGAGTAATTCAGTCAGCAGACGGTTCATTTACTCTGCCAATTTGTTCATCTTCAAAAGTTGAAACCGAAGATTGTGAAAAAGGAATATATTTCACTATAAGAAATGGAAATCTATTAAGAACTTATGTGGTCTCCGGAAGTTCCAATGAACTCGGCAAAATCTCGCTTAATCTGAGTAGATCTAAAAAAGTTACATTCGAATTTTATCCCAATGGAGAATACAAGCCGCTATCTCAGACAAATAGATTCTACTACAGTAATTCAATTCCTAGAAAAGATTGTCAGTTTACATTTGAAGGCATAAAATAGGCTATTAGCCGATTTATTTACTACTTTTAAGTTACTATAATAGTAAACTTTATATACCCCAAATCTTCACAATAATTATGACAAAAATAAACCTTAGGGGCGCATTGGCAGGATTGTTAATTGGAGCGTCAGCTTTAACAAGTGGATGCGCGACAACTCCCAGAACAATAGGCTATGTTAAAGGAAATCTTCTTGATAGAACAATGGTCTCCTCCACAAATGATTGTTTTATTGTTAATGGGGTTAGAGTCCCTGCTGAAGGTGCTAAATCCGGTTTATACATGGTTTTCAAAAGCAATTTAACAAAGACTTCTCCACTTCATGATTTTACCGAAGGGTATATAGTAACTGGAAGAGATCATAATATTAATCAAGTTTACAATGGAGCAAACACCTCAAATACAACGGCTCTTGTTTTCAGTCATCCAAGTGCAGATGGAAAGAATACTACTCCCGCCTACATCTCAACAATTTTAAGCATCAATGGTGAACCGATAAAGAAACATTCAGTCCTTGAAACTCCATTGAATATGGATAAAGGACAATGCGAAATATATGTAAAAGACCCTCTGGATAATGTTCTCATAAAATATGGAATAATCTCTCATTAAAATTAAGGTTCTGTTCCACCTATGGTTAATACTCTTGGTTGGCAATCTTCTTCAGTGCAATATTTATACTCATCTGTATTTTTACTGCTAAATGCAGTAGCTACTTGTTTTCCTCCACTGGTAAGCCCTTGGAATATTCCAGTTACAAATCCTCCGACTGCCTTTAGAGGAGTAGAAACTGCATTATTGTAAACTTTGACAACTGGGTTGTCTGCAACCGCATTAGTTATACCCCCCATAGTTATTCTATCTGTGGGGCTATTAATATTAACATTTGGCACTGCAACATTCTTCCGTAAATCCCATTCTATTATATGGTCTATCTTTCCAACAGCAGGATTATATTCATAAATGTCTTTCCTGTCACCATTTGTTACAATACTCGGGCCATTTACATTTACTTCAGGATTGTTGCTACCTGCTCTAAAATTATTTAATATCTCTACATCATTATATGATCCTCTAATAGAAGCAAGGTTTAATGTTGGCGTACCCTCAGTGTCATAGTAAAATCTCACATAATTTGCAGAGCCTTTAGGAGGAACGCTATCTCCTAGAAATACGTTTGTTGCAGAACCTTTTACTTTTATTTCATTTGTCTCTAAATCTACCCCTGAACTTATGGAATATTTTCCTTCTCCTAATACTGCATACCCCTTTCCACTTTCAGAAGTTATATGAACTTGATTTCCAAAAATTTCATCATAAGTTGTAAATCCTGCACCTTTTCCAACAGGATAGATAATCTCTCCATTTCCATTGTCTCCCGATTTGTATATGTAAACACTCTGGTCAGGAGAATTCATTTCAGGAGTTATAACTCTCCCATCTGAAAAAGTCACATCTGCAACTCCTTTTGATAGATGAGACGATACTGACCCCTTATCAGTTATCAACGTTCCTCTATCAGTTTCAAATGTTACAGTACCTCCATTTATCCCTATAGATTTTGTACCTTTTGGAATATCTTTTACATCAAAACTCGCACCATCTTTCAACGCCACTTTATTTCCATCATAGCTTAAGGTTCCATCTTTAGCTTTGTCCATTCCATTCACTTCAACTCCCATCTTTTTGCTAAAGTAATCATTCATCCTATTTCCCCCTTCTCCAAAAGAGGATTTCATTTTATCAAAGTCGTGCTGAGCAAGATATTCTTGTTTTTCAGGACTCAAATTTGGCCAAAGTTCCTTTACCTTCTGTACTCCATCACTCTTTTGCATAATCTCTTTGTCAAGTTTATCTGCAGAAAGCCCATTTACCTGCTTAGCAGTCAATTGTTTCAAATCACTTGGAATTCCACTTCCTGTGCTTCCAGTACTACCTGTTTCATCTGCACCAGAAATGCTCCCAAGAATAATCAGCATAACTCCCAATATCCCAATCATTGCAATTGTTATTTGTTTCATACTTTTCATTTTTTACCGTACTTATTTAGGAATATAAACAATCTGGGACTCGAGGTTATATTTGTTTGCAACATTATAACAGTAGTATCATTATTGTACCTAATCATTTCAACATACAAATCCTTTTCCCTAGCTAATTCTTCAAGGCAGCTAACACAAAAGAAGGTAGAATTTTTGTTATATTCATCAGACATCCACCCACTCACATTTATCATATCTTTAATCTTCGATGCAATTCTCAAATCGAATTTGTCTATTCTTGAAGTTTGGTTTCCTTTTTCAATCGTAATCGGAAAGTCAACGCTAAAATATGTAAAATTATTATTTATCATTACTTTTGTATGAGATTTATCATATTTAACATAAACTTCACTATTATTTACCGCGCATCTGTTTGAATTATCATCCACATAGTTTGCGAGTTCATCTTCAATAATGGCTAAATTAGGGGATTTGCTTAAACCCTGAAAAGCATAGTAAGTATAAAACGTTCCATTTATTTCAAGATAATGCTCGGGTTTATGGTAATATCCGCCTTGCGCACCCGCAACATCCAATGCCTCAGCAGAAACATTAGTTAAACAATTACTTATCCTCCCGTTTATATCTTCAACTTCTCCGCTAAATCCTGCTCTACTCTCCGCGTTTTGTCTAAACACATTAGAAATGGTCCCATTTCTAATTAGAACAAAAGCAATAACAATCGCAACAATTACAATAGCAACAATAAAAAATACACTCATCTGTCCTCTTCTTTCCATCAAATTTTCAGGGAAATGATAATTTTAAACATTCCCATGTTCAATGAGCAACCTATTTAAACTCGCTCTGCTATTTTCATATGTTAAAGAGGAAATATGATACAACTACCAATAATAGGTTCATTTCTAGAAGCTACAGGCACAATTCTGGAAAAGAAAGTTCTCAGAGATAAAAGAATGAATTACAAGAACTACACAGTCTATGAATTCGCAGCCATTATTCTTATCATGCTTACTTTTATTTGGTTTGTCTGGGGGCTTAAGCCTGAAGCTCTAACCCCAACAAATATCCTTATTTTTGCCTTTGTCGTTATCATTGCAACTCTCGCAAATTTATTCATCTTCTATTCTCTAAAAAGAGAGAATGTAACTGAATTTGAGCCAATATGGGTTATGCAACCTCTCTTCACAATTCTTCTTGCCTTTATTTTATTTTCAGGAGAAAGAAATTGGATAATTTTTGCCTTAGCATTAATAGCAAGCCTTTCCCTAGTTATAAGCCACATTGAAAAGCATCATCTTAAATTTGACAAATATATTATTGCAGCTTTGGTTGGGAGTTTTCTTTTTGCAGTTGAGCTCGTAGCATCCAAGCCTCTTCTCCCACATTATTCTCCATTCTCGTTTTATTTCCTTAGATGCGTATTTATTTTCATTATAACTTTCCTTATCTATCGCCCAAATTTCAAGAAGATTGGAAAAACAAACATAATAATGATTCTAGCCATAGGTTTAATCTGGGCACTCTATCGAGCGATAATATATTACGGATATGAATCTGTAGGTATTATATTCACAACCATAATCTTCATCCTCTCCCCTGTTCTGATGTTCATATTCGCAGTAGTTTTCCTAAAGGAAAAACCAACAATGAGACAAATAATTTCAACAATAATTATAGTCATCTGCGTTGCATTAGCAATTACAATTAAGAATTAATTCTTGATTATTTAAGGAAGTTAGGGAAAGAAAAACAATAATTATCTCTTGCCCTGCATCAAATGTATTATTGACATATAAGCTCCAATGCCTGCCAATAACCATGGAGAAAATAATTTTACCATCTGATATGAAGAACCATATTCACCAAACATCTTGATAAACAAAATAACTAACATTATCAATAAAAAAACCCCTATAGTTATCTCACCACTTCTCTTTTTCATTCCGAGAAATAGTTCTAGGGGTTTTTAATGTTTTCCAATTAGAATGAAAATCCAATAAGGGTAGATTTTAAAACCTCCAAAAACCTCAAATCCTTAGGCCCATAGTTCAGTGGATAGAATACGGCGCTTCGGACGCTGTGACCGGGGTTCAATTCCTCGTGGGCCTATTTCAGTTTACCTTCAGGACCAAATCCTTTTTTGTATCTTGGCTCAGCCCAGATACAATACTTATCAAGAATCTTATTCACAGATTCATAACTCGGGAATTTATAAAAAATTATATGAATCATTTTGTCTCCACAGACGATTTCTGCTCCAAATTTCTTTGTAGAAATAGGAATCCATTGGTCTTTCCATTTATCATATTTACTTAGTGTTTTCGGTATGGCTTGATTATCAACAAAGAACTCATCATCCATCTTTTCCACAATTTTCTTGATAACCTTCATTGATTTTTCCACAGCCTTGAATTTTATGTAAAATCCTCCTTCCCAATTTGTCCTTCCTGCAATTACGAGTTTATCCATGCACAGAATTTGTATTTTTGATTTATATACTTTCCCTCTTATAGGGCAAAAGCCCAATATTTAAATATCTTCAAACCTAAAACTAATTATGGCAAAGGACAAAAAAACAGAAAGAAAAAGCGAAAAAGGCTTGCAGGCAGAAAAAGATGATTTTTCAGAGTGGTTCACGCAATTAATGCTCAAAGCTGATCTTGCAGATTACACTGATGTCTCCGGCTGCATAGTCTACAAACCAGCAAGCTATGCTCTTTGGGAAAAAATAAGGGATGAAACTGACAAAAGATTCAAAAAATTAGCAATTCAAAATACCTGTTTCCCTCTTTTTATTCCAGAGAAATATCTTAATAAAGAAAAGGAGCATGTTGAAGGATTTTCCGCAGAAGTTGCCTGGGTTACTGAAGCAGGAAACACAAAATTTGCAGAAAGACTTGCAGTACGTCCCACAAGCGAGACAATAATGTATCCTAGTTATTCAAAATGGATAAGGTCCTGGAGAGACCTTCCATTGAAATATAATCAGTGGAATAATGTAGTAAGATGGGAATTCTCTCATCCAGTTCCATTCTTTAGAGGTAGGGAATTCCTCTGGAATGAATTGCATACCGCATTAGCAACCGAGAAAGAATCCTTGGAAGAAGGGCCGGAAGTCCTAAAGGCATATGATGATGTCTGTAAAAACTTCCTTGCACTATACGGTTTGGTAGGAAAAAAGACAGACAGCGAAAAATTTGCTGGAGGAGTTGCCTCTTGGAAAATTCATTACATAATTCCTACTGGAAGAGTCCTAGAAGGTCCATGCTTCCATCATGATGGACAAAATTTCGCAAAAGCATACGATATTAAATTTCTAGATGAACAGGGCAAAGAGCAATACGTCTGGCAAAATACCTATGCAATATCTACAAGAATGCTTGGAGTAATGTTTGCAGTTCACTCAGACAGTAAGGGGCTTATCATTCCTCCAAAGATGGCACCAAATAAAATTGTAATTGTTCCAATTCTATTCGAAGATTCAAAGGAAAAAGTCCTAAAGAAAGCAGAGGAAATAGAAAAGGAACTGGACGACTTCGGTACTTTTGTAGATAAAAGAGAAAATTACAAGCCAGGATTCAAGTTTAATGAATGGGAACTTAAGGGAATTCCTCTAAGAATAGAACTAGGCCCAAAAGATTTGGCAAATAATAAAGTTGTTATAGTAAGAAGAGATAATGGAAAGAAAGAGATAGTTGACATAAAAAATCTAAAGAAAGAAGCAAAAATAATTCTTGATGACATTCAGAAGAATCTTTATGAAAAGTCAAAGAAATTATTCGAATCAAAGATAGAAAAAACCCCTTTCCTTTCAGAACTAAAGAAATTAATCGCAGATAAGAAAGTAGGCATCATTCCATTATGTAAAAATCCAGAATGTGAAGCAATGATTAAGCATGAAACTGGTGGGGCAAAAGCTGTTTTCATAGCAGAAGACAAGCTAAAAGGCGATGAAAAATGTCTAATCTGCCAAAAGAAGGCAGATTATTATGTCTACGTCGGAAAGACTTATTAGTTATTTATCTTATTCTATTTCACTATAGCAATCTTTATATTCTAAAAGCCAAATGGGTTTACATGAGATACGGCCTTTTTGCTGATGCACACTCAAATCTCGAAGCCTCAAAGGCAGTAGTTGAAGATGCTAAATTGCAAAGTCTCAATGAATGGTTCTTTCTAGGAGATATTGTCGGTTACTATACAAATCCAAATGAAGTCATGGATTTGTTTTTTGATATCATTCCAGAATCTCACTTTCTAATCGGCAACCATGATAAAGCAGTTGCCAATGTCATCAAATTTAAAAAAGAAAACGGTAAAACCCCTAGAGCAGAACATTTTAATCCCCTCGCAGAAGAGGCGGTAAGATGGAATGCAGAACATCTATCTGAAAAAAATCTCAAAAGACTTGAAAACCTACTTTTGTCAAATAGATATCTTATTTCGTCCCAAGATACCACAAAAAATCTTGTATTTGCCCATTCAACTCCCTTTAATCCCGAGTTAATGAATTATATCCAAGGAAGGCTGGATGCGCAGTCAACCTTCTTTGAAAAGAGTTATCTCTCAGATAATACTCTCGCTTTCGTAGGCCATACTCATGTACCTCAGGCGTATTTGAACAACAAAGGAGCAATAACCTGTTTTGATGCAAATCTTATTGCTCAATGCCCAATAATCTGCAATTTAAATGAATATCAATCCGCTTTGTTTTCAATTCCAAGTGTAGGTCAACCAAGAGACTCAAGACCTGAAGCAGGATATGCAATATTAGATACAGAAAAACATTATGTGCAATTTAAAAGACTTTCCTATGACTTCAAGGAAACCCAAAGGAAAGCAAGAGAAGAAGATCTTCCGAAAGACTTGCGTTTAGATTAGAAGTTGGGCGATAGGTTTAAAAGCCCATCAAAATCCTTATTTACGTGAGTCGGGCAGCTGATCACGGAACTTTGTTGTTAAATCAACAAGAATTGAAATGAATTCTAAGTTCTGAGGAAGGTCCGGACATCCCTGAACAAATAATATTGTTTAGGACAAGGGAATCCGCCGAAAGACGGATAGTCGCGAGGTTAAGCTCCATTACAGAAACGACACAGCCATTATTGAGCTATGAAAATGCAACGAGCTACGAGATAGTGGATATGATGAAACGAGTGCCTTTCCCGATGCAAGTGCCAAAGCCGCACGCATGTCTTGATACGCAAGTATTGAGCACAGAAAAGAGCAATCTTTTCTGCAGACTGATGTCAGCACTACAAGGAGAATTGAACTACTAAAATAGTTCTTGGAACTCCTAGAAACCTTCTTTCTAAGAAGGTTTGTAGACAGAATCTGGCCTATGCCCGAAAACACGCAAGTGTTTGCGGCTTCGCGGACTGAAAAGTCTGCGTTGCCGACTCACGTTTTTTCTTCTAAAACCTCAGAAATTTTGTCTTAATTCCATACTTTTTATATATATCATTTCAGGATAATAATCTTCTTCAGAATATCCAAGCAGTTTTGCAACCTTTAAAATATTGTCCTTTGAACCTTCAATTTCTACATAATAGGGAATTTTTGGCATCTTTACTAAAGAAACTAAACAACCATATAATTTCCAATCTTCTCTTATCGCCTCAACGCATCCTGTTTGTTTAAATCCTAGCATCTCAAGTCCTTTAATGATTTGCTTAATGTCTCCTACTTTTGTTTCAAATTCATTCATTACTTTATGCCCCCTTACAAATTTAATTTTTGATTTTATAGAGATAGTTTGTTCATCTAAATTTGTTCGCAATCTTATTATTCCCTTTTTTTCTATCTCCGAAGTAGAATAAAAATAATTCCCTTGCAAATTTTTCTCCATTACTAATTTAGAATTATTCTTCTTCAGGATTTTTCGCAGTCTGTATGGATTAATCTCCAGAATTTTTACCTCGACCTCTTTTACCATAACTATCTACAAAATTCTATTATTTAATAACTTAACTAAATTTAAACTTGACTCACAACCTTTTTTAATGCCCTTTTCTAATAAATAAGATGGCATTATTCGAAAAAGACGAACTAAAATTACTTTGGCCTTTTTATTTGGAAGTTATCATTTCAACTATGTTCATGATATTTCCAGCATTTTGGATATTATATTTCAATCAAATAAACCTATCTTTTATCCAAATAGGGATTATTATTTCAGTTTATCCGTTAGCACATTTTATTTTTGAAGTTCCGACTGGAGCATTTGCAGATATTTATGGGAGAAAAGCCTCAGTTATTTTAGGGTTATTTTTGTCGGCAATTGTTTTTTTCGCTTTATTTTTTGTAAATAGTTTTTATTCTATTTTACTTTTATTCTTTTTTCTTGGTGTTTCAGGGACTTTTTCTTCCGGAGCGGATACCTCTTGGATAACTGATAATTTAAAGTATTTTAAAAAAGAAAAGTTACTAATTAATTATTTTGTGAAAATCTCGAGTTTTGCTAATTTCTCTCTAGTTATCTCTGGGATTTTGGGGGCCTTCCTAGTCAAAACATTTGGGTTAAGTATTATCTGGCCAGTCAGCGGATTGTCTTGCTTTATTTCTGGATTTATCCTACTATTTATATCAGAACATAAAAATTTTGAAAATAAAAAAGAAAACATTTTTTCTCAGTCTACGAAATCTTTCACTTACATCATAAAACATAGAATTTTACTTTTGTTAACCCTTACAAGTATGGTTATGGCTTTAATTTTTGCTATAAATAGTGATATTGTTTGGCAGCCTCTTTTAGTCAGTCTAGGTCTAAAAGATTTTATGCTTGGTTATGTATTTTCACTAATTAATATAATCGGAATAATTACACCCCATTTTTCAAAACCTTTATTAAGACTATTCAGAAAAGAGAAAATATTTTTCATTGCTCTTTCATTAATAAGTTTTTTGATAACCCTACCAATCTTATTAGTTAGGAGTTGGGTATTTGCAGTTATCATTCAAATATTATTTGTAGTATTCTTCATAGATATCAAAAGACCTATTTTTGAGGGCTATTTTCAAAAATTTAATCCAAGCAGCCTTAGGGCTTCCATAAGTTCACTTAAGATAATGGCTGCTTCTGTCGGCGGAATAATCGGCTCATTATTGGCTGGTTTTTTTGCAAATAAATTTGGTCCACAAATTACAATCTTTATATCTGCAATGCTAATCCTTCCTCTAATTGTTCTGTATCTTTTAATCAAAGAAAACTCTTCCAAAAAGGTTTAAAACTTCAACTTGTAAAAGTTGAACGGATTAAAGATTTGAATAGCAAATCTTTAAAAGCCATTTATCTCTGCTATTTACATGGCCTTGTAGCATAATGGGAATGTACACGACTGAAGCTCGTGCCAACGGGGTTCGATTCCCCGCAAGGCCATTTATAATTTTAAATTCTTAAGAATGAAATTAACAACTTGTTTCTTGTTCAACTTATCGCAATCAACAATAATTGGATTAATATCGTCTTTATGTTCTTCCACATGATACTTGTGGAAATATTCAAGTTTTTTCTTTTTCATATATGGATGCCATTTTTCCTTTGCCCTCCGAACATTTCTTTTGTATGCTTCTTCAATTGAAATCTCAAAATAAAAAGTAATTAGCTGATATTTGTATTTATTTATTATTGGATTTATATATTTTCTAACTGTTTTTTCAGACATCTCTTCAATTAGGATATTCTTTTTTAAAGGCATTACTTGTTTTAATGCATAAAACAAAAGTTTTTTTCCAAGTTCCTTTCTTGTTTTATCATCAAGATGTCCAAATTGACCTTTCATTCTAGCAGAATCAATAAAAATCCAATCCTTCATTTTCTTATTTTCCCTCAAACTATGCCAAGCAGTGCTCTTGCCAGCAGTTGGTTTCCCTTTTAATAGAACTAATTTTGGCACCATCTTTCTAAGCTATATAAGACAAATCTATATTTAAATCTGCCTCAGCCAAGCTAATAATCAATTCTGAAAAAATTCAAACAAAAAAAGAAAAATAACTATAAAATAAAAAATAAAACAAAAAATTAATTTAGTTCTTCGCCAAACTAAATACATTTCTTATAGCAACTACAATAGCTGCTGGGACAAATATTGCAAGTAGTGCTGAAAGCACTGCTCCCAATTGGGCTTCAACTGCCTTTGCTCCCAAACTGCTTGCTATTATTAAAACAGCGGAAGACATCAAGAATGGAGAAGCTTCTTTGTCTGCGATATTAAGCAATCCAACAATAATCCCTACGAGTATCAAAACCCATATCATTGTTGCATTTAATCGACCAAATAATCCAAGCAATACTGCTAGAACTACTCCAATTAAAAATGCCCAACCGCTAACAACATTCACATTTTTAGCCATTTTTCATACCTCCTTTCATTCAAAAAGAAAAGGTTTTCCAGACTTATATATCTTATCAATATAAATAAACTTAAAACCTTGGAATAGAATTAGATATCTTATCTAACGATTAATAATTGTTGACAAAATAATTATCCTTAAATCCAACATCAAGATTTGCCAAAGCAAATCTTTATAAAACATTTATTCCTATATACTTGATGAAAAAAGGAGAGGATAATAGCTCGGGTGTAGCTTCAGTAGTTCTTGGAATTTTAAGCATATCTTTCTCACTTATACCTCTTATATCTCTAATTATCGGAATAGTCGGATTAGTTTTCGGAATAGTCCAATCAAAAAGTATGGAGAATAGCTGGTCAAAAGCAGGAATAATACTCTCAATCATAGGAATGGTTCTTTCAATAGCGGTTTATTTCATAGTGCTTTCTGTAGCAAATGATGCAGAATTCGCCTCTCAGCTTGCTCAATTACAAGGAGCAACACCATAATGGTACAGAATAAAAAAGCGGCAATTGAATTATCAATAGGAACAATCGTAGTAATAGTAATCGCAATGTCTATGCTCATTCTTGGATTAGTTTTAGTAAGAAATATATTCACAGGTGCAACAGATAACGTTGGAGAACTTAATAATAAAGTAAAGGATCAAATCAAAGGCTTATTTCAGTCTGATGAAGAGAGAGCAGTAATTAAGTTAACTGAAGACACTGCAGTAATGAAACAGGGCTCTGAATTTGGAGTTGGTTTCGGAGTAAGAAATACTGAACAGGGAACAGTTGGTTCTACCACCTTCCATTATAAACTTAAGCTTGATGATTCAAATATAGCAGAAACATGTGGAATTTCCGCAGTTAAAGCATTAAAGTGGGCGCAGTTTGGTGAAGGAGACATGGCAATTCCTGCCGGAACAGTAGAGTACAATAGAATTCTATTCACAATTCCTGAAGATGCTCCTCTTTGTTCAACAAAGTTCAGAATATTAATCTATCGACCTAGCAAGGGAGAAAGCGCAGATGCACCATATGCAGATCCATTCTTCTTTGTAAAGATAACTGGCAGAGGATTGTTCTAAGCATTTTTACTATTAAATAGAATTAAGGAGAGAAAACAATCATTATCTTATCAAGAGAGTATGTTGATGTTGAGATATTTAGAGAAGAGTTAATAAATGAATTATTATCTAACGTTCAATAATTAAACAGTTGTTATAATTGCTAACTCTCGCATTCAAGATTATAAAACACAGTTATCACATAATTTAAAAATAACTTAATTCTTATTAATTGATGATAGATTACAAAAGGTACAGATGGTTCTTCACTTCCTCGGGAAAGTTAGTCATTGGCGGAAAAAGCGCAGAGCAGAATGATTCTTTATTGAATATCCTAAAGGAAGAAGACGCAGATTATATCTTAATGCATACTTCCACTCCTGGAAGCCCTTTCTCAGTCATTCTTGAAGATATTAAAGACGTATCTAGAGAAGATATAGAAGAATGCGCAATATTCACTGGATGTTTTTCTAAAGTCTGGAAATCTGGCAAGACAAAAGCTCTAGTTGATATCTTCAAACTCTCCCAACTCTACAAAGACAAGACAATGAAACAAGGAACCTGGGGTGTAGCGGGAGACGTTGAAGAGCATTCGGTAAAATTACAATTAGTTTTAACAAAACAGAAAGGAATTTTAAGAGCAGTTCCCGAACAAACTGCAGAGACAAAATTAGTAAAAATACTTCCCGGAACAATTAAAAAGGAAGATATCTCAGCAAAATTAGAACTTGAACTTGGTAAGTCATTAGATGAAGAAGAACTTCTTTCAGCTCTTCCAAGTGGGGGTTTTAAAATAATAAAATAAAATGGAAGAACAACTAACAGCACAATTTCAAATAGGAAAACAAGGTTTAACTGAAGGAGTAATAGAATCCTTAAACATGGTTCTAGCAACTCACAGACAAGTCAGGATTTCAGTGTTAAAATCCTCAGACAAAAGAGCAAATCTAAAAGAATTTGCCCTAGAAGTTGCAGATAAAATAAACTGGAAATGCGCAACAAGAATCATTGGTTTTACAATTATTCTAACAAAACTTTCAAGAAAATCAAAGACATAGGAAGATTTAAAAGCTCATTTTTCTAAGCAGTTTTAGGTTAAACGGCCTTGAGCCGGTCTAGTGCTGCAAAGCACGACTTATTACATACACACAAAATGGCAGACGTAAGAACAATTGAACCAGGAAAATACAACTCTATTTTAGCAGAAGCTCTAAAGAAAATGCCTGAATTTGAGAAACCCGAATGGATAGCATTCGTCAAAACGGGTGGAGACAAGCAAAGACCAAACATTGACCCAGACTTCTGGTACAAGAGAGCAGCGGCAATCCTAAGACAAGCCTACATAAGAGGCACAGTAGGGGTAAACAGATTAAGAACAAGATTCGGTGGAAGAAAGAATAGAGGAATGAGACCAGCAGAATTCAGACCAGCTGGTGGAAAAATTATAAGAAAGATTCTTCAGCAATCAGAAAAAGCAGGATTTATGGAAAAATCAAAGACCAAAAAAGCAGGAAGAATACTCACAGTTAAAGGAAGACAATTCATGGAGAGCCTAGCAAAATGAAAGCCACATATCAAAAGAAAGTCAAATTGGGAGTTCACGCAAGAAGAACAAAGTGGGCACCATATTGGGCAGTTATTAGAAAACATGGAAAAGGAAAGAGAGTTCATCCTTCACAAATGACCAAGCACAGAAGACATTGGAGAAGAACTAAATTGAAGGTAAAACCAAGGAGAATAGCTAGATCTCATCTAGGATAATAATACTATGGCAAATTTAGAAAGAGAATACACAATACCTTTGAGAAGATTTTGGGTAAATGTTCCTAAATACAAAAGAAGCGCAAGAGCAATAAATGCAATAAAAACATTCATAGCTAAACACATGAAAGTCACAGAGAGGGACGTAAACAATGTAAAACTCGATGTCTATTTGAACAATGAAATATGGTACAGGGGAACAGATAATCCTCCTTCAAAAGTAAAGGTAAAAGCAGTAAAAGAAGGAGAAATAGTCAAAGTCACATTATCAGAAGTTCCTGCATACGTCAAGTTCCTTCAAGCAAGACACGCAAAGCTTCACAAGAAAGCTGAGAAGAAAGAAGAAAAAGCAGAACCAAAGACAGAGGAAAAGACAGAAGAACAAAAGACTGATGAAAAAGAAAAGGAAACTGCCGTTGCAGAAGCAAACACTAAAGTCGCAGAAGCAAAGGTAAAGGCAGACAAGCACACCACAAAACCTGACAAGAACAAAGCTCATCCAGTAAGAATGGCTCTTCAAAAGTAATTTTCCAGCCATTCTATATTATATCTCTAATCGCAAGAAAACTTATTCCCTTTAGGGATTAGTGAATTGCGGCAATCTTTTTTTAGTTAATTTAGTATCAAAAAGACGATGTGCCACCACGGCTTAAAAGCCGTGGTTTGAAAAGGCACTCGTCTTTTGGATGTTCAAGGAACAAACTCCACACTAAAGTGCGGAGTTTTCTGTTAAGTTCCTTGACATAAAAATATCTCTCCTTATCTTTTTAATTAATATGAAGATAAAGAATGGAGTTATCTATCGCAGACGATGTTATTGGTATAGAAGATATTTATGAGCTTTGAGCCATTGATTGATATATTATTGAAACGTTCAAGGGAAACTAAGGGCTTTAGCCCTTAGAGGACGTCATCTGTCCAAGTAGAATTAATTTGACCAGCCTCCAAAAATTCATTATATAAATGCTTATAAATACAATTCAGTTGATTTTTTCATGGTGCTTGAAGATGGAATAGCCCTTGAAAGAATAGAGCAGATTAAGCTTTTTAGCCCTCAAAAGCTTCTTGATAAGCTCACAGATTTACACGGAGATAAAAAATTTCGCTTTGATTATATGAGGGGCACAACAACTCCCGGAGAAGCCTATGAAACTAAGTTCTTCAAGCCAGAATCCGCAGCATTCTACACGCTTTTACTTGGGGAAGGAGATAAAGCAGAAAGACTTGGAAGTGCTTCATTCGAAACCGGGAGATTAAAAGAAAATAATCATTATTTTGAAAGTTTAGTTCTTGTAACAGAAGACCAAATTAAACTCGCAAGTAAAGGATATCTTCCAAAAACAACAATAAAAGTTCTTTTAAGTCAAGAAGATAATTCAAAAGACTTAGACATAATAAGATATGACCGTCATAAGGGAATATTTAGCATAGGTTGGAGTCAAACCCCTATAATAAAACCACTTTTACCAACAACTGAATTCATCTCAGACCAGTATCTAGAAACGTTCAAGGAAAAATTCAATCCTCCAAGAGCCCAAAACCCCTTTCATGAGATACATGATAAAGATTAATATTTCTATAATAAACTTTTAATATTCTAATTCCCCCCATCTATCATGTCATTGGAAGAACTAAAAAAAGAACTAAAATCAAAAGCCAACAAAGAAAAAGCAAAACTTCTACAAGGTTTTTTTAAAACCGGAAAGGGAGAATACGGAGAAGGAGATGTATTTCTAGGTGTTGTTGTTCCAGAAACAAGAAAAACCGCAATAAAATTCAAATCTCTCCCATTAAACGATGTAGAAGAATTACTAAAATCAAAATTTCACGAAGAAAGGCTCTGTGCCTTGCTTCTTTTAGTTCACAATTATAATTTAGCAAAAAAGAACAACGATAAAAAAACAAAAAAAGACATCTATGAATTCTATCTCAAATCAACTAATTATATAAACAATTGGGATTTAGTTGATTTATCCTGTCATCAAATCATAGGAGATTTTCTAAAAGACAAAGATAAATCCCTTCTATACAAGCTAGCAATCTCATCTAACCTCTGGGAAAGAAGAATCTCTATTATCTCCGCATTTGCATCAATAAGAAATAATGATTTTAATGACGTAATATCAATCTCCGAGATATTACTAAAAGACAAACACGATTTAATCCATAAAGCTGTTGGTTGGATGTTAAGAGAAATGGGAAAAAGAAACAAAGAACAACTTATCAAATTCCTAAACAAACATTATAAACAAATGCCAAGAACAATGTTAAGATATTCTATCGAAAAACTCCCAGAAAAACAAAGGAAACAATATTTAAACGGAAATGTTTAAATATAACAAAACATAATGATTTATAACGAAATATAATAAAATGGTTCAGAACATCATAAATATAGGTGAAAGGGAAGACAGGATATTAAACATAGTCAAAGCTAAATTTGGCTTGAGTAATAAAAGCGAGGCTGTGGCTCTTTTAATTAAAACTTATGAAGAGAGTTTTCTCGAGCCAGAACTAAGGCCTGAATATATAGTAAAATTAGAAAAGATACGAAAAGGAAAATATATTAAGTATAAATCTCTTGAAGAGCTAAGGAAGGCGACTAGTTAAAAGAGGACAAATG
>Ga0233425_10006008_pt1 | contig 18497 bp, 30 predicted proteins | sample Watercolumn_Towu_2_FD_181712 | JGI IMG/M metagenome (GOLD analysis project Ga0233425, IMG submission 181712) | Freshwater microbial communities from Lake Towuti, South Sulawesi, Indonesia - Watercolumn_Towuti2014_140_MG | ecosystem: Environmental > Aquatic > Freshwater > Lake | place... | reverse complement strand
ACTGGATTCCAGGGTCCTCGATCGAGACCGGGCCGACCGCTCCGGCCGCAACCTCATCGAGCACCCGACGCAGCTCCCGCTGGAACTCGGTTGGCCGCTCGAAGTGTGGGAAGTGACCCACCCCCTCGATGGGTACGACACGGAACTGTGGCGCATGCCGCCGGTTGGCCTCGACATCCGTCGGCTCGAGCGACGAGTTGATGCACACGATGGGCACGTGAACCGCCTCGAAGGCTCCGGCGAGGTCGTAGGCGAAGAGGGTGCGGAAGACCGGAACCGCTACCTCGGGCGGCGCTGACGCCACATCTGCTGCGACTCGTTCGACGAGGGTGGGGTCGGCGTCCTCGGAGAAGAAGCGGCGCACGAGGCTGCGCGCGAAGGTCGGGAAGTCCGCCTCCATCTCGGCCAGCCAGGTCGCCAGGAGCTCGGGGGCGGGTGGTGTCTCGACGTCCTGCATCGTGTCCACGCCCACGACGGCGACGACCCGTTCGCCGAGCAGCCGCGCTGCCTCGACCGCCACGGGGCCTCCCATGGAATGGCCGACGAGCACAACGTCAGAGAGCCTCAGCGCCTCGACCACCGTGCGCACGTCCTGTCCGAACGCCTCGACGGTCCACTCAGTACGCCCGACGCCGGATCGCCCGTGACCGGCGAGGTCAACGGCAACCACGTGGTGGCGCGGCGCGAACGCCTCCATCGTGTCTAACCAGTATGTCGCGTCGCACGACCATCCGTGGACGAACACGAGCGCCGGGGAACCATCGCCCGTTGCGATGTACCGGATCGGGACGCCGTCCGCCGACGTCACGGCCCCCTCCTGCATCATGGACGACGTGGCGACCCGCGGGGGCTCGACCCGCCTCGCGTCCGGGCCACAACCGGACACGACCAGTGACACCATGATCGACAAGGCTTCATGCACAACGCGCGTGCATGTCCTGCTCGTTGCTCCTCTCATCATGGACACCGCTCCCTCCGGAACCGCCAGGTGGGAGCCTAGCACTCCTGCTCGCCTGGTGAAGAATGGACCGCGCTGCCGGGTCGATCTCCGTACCTGCCCGTCGTACTCTTGCGGTCATGACACGCTTCCTCCAGTCCATGGAGATCGCGGCTCTCGTCTTGGTCGTGCCGGGCTGTAGATCACCGACGCCACCTCCGGAGCCCGTGTCAACGCCGGGCGCGGAGGACGGGCAACCCGAGCCGCAGGTCCAGTCGAGCGAGCACGAAGCCCTCTGCCTTCCGGTGGTCTCGGGCTGCGGCTGCGCCTACGTCTGTGGCGAAAGCATCCGGCGCAACGCGGATGGAATGTACGAGGTCGTTCACGACTTCCTCGACAGTACGACGGTCATCGCCACGGTCGAGCGCTGGTGCTTCGACACCGCCGGTCACGGGAGCCCGGCTCTACCGACTGAAGGAACAAGGTGCCGCGACGTCTTCTTTGATCGCTCACCCTGCGGTGGCGAGTGCATCCCGACGACCGCGTACTTGGGCTGTCGCGTCGTCGAGGGTCGGTGCGTAGCGGGTCGTGGTTCGCCTTGAGGCGCGAGAGCGTAGACCGCCCGTCAGCCACGCACTGGTGGCCCGGCAGACACTGAACCGTCGTCGCCCGTCAGATCAGCGATACGGGTCGTCCCACTCGTCGCCCCATTCGTCCACGTACACGGGCGGCTGCGGCTGCGGGTATTTCGGCTCAAGCCGTACTTCCGGGTCGCATTCGCAGGGCGCGCCCCACTTGTTCGGGCACCACGAGGCGTGGTTCGCGATGATGCGCATGACGGTCCCCGGTGGGTACCCAGATCGCATCGCCAGGGCCTCCACCTTTTCTTCGAACTTGGATCGTAGTTGTCTGGGTTGCCGAACGAACATGGTGACCTCCATCTTCAGGTGAGTTCTGTCTCAGGCGTCGTGTCCGGACCCAGAGACACATCCTCGTTGCACTCGCTGGAGCCGTCGTCATGAACCAGTGAGCCGCCGTCGTGAGCATTCTCTTCGGGGGTACGTCGTGGTCGGCACCGCCAACGCGAGCGACTGGCGATTCAACCCGAGTATTCGACCTTCTTCCGGGTCCTCGATCTCGGTCTCATGGACACCTCCCTCTCATCCCCCGTGGCCAAGTTCGTGGCCAAGTTGTGGCGAGCAGCCCCGGACATGCACGGACATCCACGAACACTCGAACCGTATCGTTGCACCAACTTACAAGCACTTACGGGTCGTTTTGATAACCCCGTTGGGGTTGAGGGGTATCAGACCGCATGACCCCAGGGTAACACCGCTTGCGCGGTGCAACCCTGGGCTGGAGGACGAAGCTCCGTTGGGGCTTCTGGGGAAGCTGCCCCCATTGCGGAGATCCTCACCCTGCCGGCGCCATGGGAGTTGATCCCGGCCCCGGGCATCGATGTGATGCCGGCCATCTCACCAGGGAGAAATTGATCATGGCTCAGATGCTCTGAGACTCGGACTCAACCGACCGTCACCTCGCCATCACACGAAGGCACATACGCCGCTATCGATCCCGGCGTTCGACACAGCCGCTCCGGACGCGCCGCGCGTAAGCTGTGACATAGCGGGCCTTGGTCTCAGCGCGATCTACGCGCGAGCAGGGGCGACAGCACCACGAGCCCGAAGAGGAACGGCGTCGAGGCGCTGCCTGAGCCGCTCTGGCGGCAGGTGCATCCCCCCTCCATGTCGTAGTTGATGCCCGGCCCCGAGTCCTCGCGCGGCCACCCGCCGCCGTCCCACGGCACGTCGCCGCCGTCGTGACCACCGTCGTCGCCGGCGTCCTCGGCTCCCCCGTCGTCCGGGCCGGCATCGGAGCCCGGGCAACCCTCGTCCACCCGGCCGTCGCAGTCGTTGTCCGCACCGTCGCAGACCTCGTCCGGCTCCGGCCCGCACGCGCCGCAGCGGTTCAGGACCCCCTCGTCCGTCTCGCCGTCGCAGTCGTCGTCGCGGCCGTTGCATGCCTCGTCGGCGCCGGGGTGGACCGACGCGTCGTGGTCGTCGCAGTCCTCGGTGGCCACGACCCCGTCTCCGTCGGCGTCCACCGGCCTGTCGTCCACCACGATCTCCACCCAGATCCGGTCGCCGAACCGCCCGGTGCCGAACCGGTCCATCCGCCAGTACCCGCGGTACGTCCCCGGGCTCGCGGGCGCGACCATCGGGACGGAGAACTCAAATGTCGCCCCCGGCGCGACCGAGGCCCCCTCGGGCAGCAACGTCTGCTCCGCGGCGCCGAAGCGCTCGTCACCGTCAAAGGTCAGCAGGTAGCTCCCGCCTCGCGTCCACGTGGTGTTTCCGCTGTTCCGCAGGGTCCAGTGCTTGTCGAACGACTCACCCGGTCCGAAATGCGTCCCATCGGGAACGGTCTCGGACACGTAGTCAGCATCGTCGATCTCGGTCGGCACCGAGCCGCCGCCCGGGTCGTAAATGAAACCGGCCGTCGCGAAACCGGCGCTCCGGTGACGGTCGTGGGTGCCGCAGGGCCCGCCCCAGAACTGCTCGGTCGAGTCGAAGCTGCCGTCCGGATAGGCGCGCACGACCCAGCCCACGTGCCCCCATCCGCTGCACGTCCCGCTCGGGTTGCACACGAAGACCGAGTTTCCCCGCGGGTCACCGCCCGTCGGATACCCGTTGTCCCGCGCGTACTCGTCCCACGTCCCGGCGTCGGTGCACCACTCCAGTGCGCGGCCCCAGCCGCAGCACGCCGAGTGCCACGCGTGCCAGACGCAGTTGCCGCAGGTCCCGTCACACAGGCAGAAGTTCGAGCCCCCGCACGAGCAGGTGTCGCTCTCGCCGCCGCATTCGTAGACCGCGAGCGCGCGGCCCGGATGCGCGACCAGGACCACCACAGCGGCCAACGCGAGGACGGCTCCACGGGCTTGGCGGGTCATGGTAGCCTCCCCTCTGGCGCCGCCACGGTGAGCCACGCCACGTGGAGCGATCCGGAGCGCCAGTCCGCGTACGCCACCTCGGACCCGTCCGGCGACACCGCCGGCTCCATCTCGGTCACGTCACCTGTGGCCGTGAGCTGGACGTCGCGTCCCGTCTCGACGTCGACGAGGAAAAGCTCCGCTCCCACGAGGCTCGCCTCATCGACCCGGTCCTGCGCCACCTCGGGGACCGCGAACACGATGTACCGGCCGTCCGGCAGCCATGAGGCGTGGACCCCGGGGCCGAGGTCGCGGGTGCCGATCTCGCGTTCGTGGACGAACAGGTGTCCATCGGTGAGGTGTCCGATGCAGTACGCGATCCGCGAACCGTCGGGGGACGGTGCCACGCCCCACGCGCCCTCCTCCGCCACGACCTCCTCGCCGCTCGCGGTCACCCTGGCAACCCGGCCGCGCAGCGGCTCGAACAGGACCCGCTCGTGACGGCCTCGCCAGAGAACGACCGCGTCCGATCGACCGTCGCTCAGGCGCTCGGGAGCAGGGACGTACGCGGGTCTCGACACGAATCTGACCTCCCGCCCGTTGTCTAGCGCGACCTCGATGGTGCCGTCGTCGGCCGCCGGGACCGCCACTGCCCGTCCGTCGGGTCGGAAGACGAGGGATCGACCAGCGACGATGTCACGGGCCACTTCCCGCGCGATCCCTTCGCGGAGGTCCACATCGTAGAGGCCCCGACCCAGGTGTCCCGACGCGACGATCCCGCGGCCGTCCGGGCGCCACCTGGGCGTGACCAGCGACCCCGCCTCGCCGGCGGCTACGACACGCGCCGGTGCCAGCTCGGCCAGCGCGGGACGTGTCTGCTGAGCGTTCGCTGCGCTCGGCGCGTCATCCGCAAGCGAGCACGCGCAGGCAAGCGCCACGAGCGCGAGCGGCAGCACCCCGCACACACGCGTTACCCAGGACCTGAACGTTCTTGATTGTCGTTGTCCAGCTCGCCACATGCTGGACTCATTATACTGTGTCTGCGTGAGGCCAGGGCATGACACTGCGAAAGTGGACGCAGTGGACCACGTGGACCGCGATCGATGGAGTCCACACAGTCCACTCCGTCCACACCGGCAGTGGTGCGCAATGCCTGACGTCACACCGCTCTGAAGAACCGGTCCGAGCTGCCTCCCGGGCCGATCTGGATCTTCACCCGCCGTCCGCATCGCGGGCACGAGCCCTCGTACGCCGTCCCGTCCCGGTTCTTGTAGATCCGGCGATAGACGCGGCAACACTCGAACATCACGCCGAGGAACTGCTTGATGTCCTGCATTCGATTCGATCAATCGGCCAGTCGTCGCGGGACTGAAGGACGGTCCGGGAAGGAGAGAGGACGGAGGCGGGGGCTCGACGAGGAGACGACAGAGGCTACTCCTCCTCGTCTTCCTCTTCCTCCCCCGGTTCTTTCTTCTCTGGTTCTTCCTTCTTCTTCCCGCCGAAGATGCCCTTGAGCAGGCTGCGGGCCTTGCTGGGCTTCGACTCCTTGACCGTGGATGCGCCGACCTCGCCCGCCTCGCCGAAATCGACGAGCTCGACGAGCGACACGGGCGCTGCGTCGCCCTTGCGCAGCTTCGGCAGCTTGATGATGCGGGTATAGCCTCCCGGCCGTTCGGCGAACCGAGGACCGAGGACCGAGAACAACTTCCAGATCACGTCCACATCGTTGTTCTCGCGATCCGGCGCGTGACCCCGGACGAATCGAGCCACGATCCGACGGGTGTGCAGGAGCCGGGCCCTGTCCTTCTGCGACAACCGGCTCGGGTTCGCCGCGGCCAGCTCGCTGACACGGCTGACCTTCGAGATGAGTCGCTCCGCGACTCGCCGGAGCTCCTTCGCCTTGGCGTCCGTGGTCCTGATCCGCTCGTGGACGAACAACGATGTGACCAGGTTCCGCATCATCGCTCGCCGGTGGCTGGTGTTCCTGCCGAGCTTTCGCCCGGTCTTCAAGTGTCGCATCGGGCTATCCTCGAGTTCCTCGACTACGCGCCCTGCTGCTGCTGCCAGTTCGACAGGAGCAGCGTCCAGTTATCGATCTTCATCCCGAGATGAAGCTCCATGTTGGCAAGAATCTCCTTGATCTCCTTCAACGACTTGCGCCCGAAGTTCTTGGTCTTGAGCATCTCCTGCTCGGACTTCTGGACCAGCTCGCCGATGAGCCGGATGTTCGCGTTCTGGAGGCAGTTGGCGCTCCGGACCGAGAGCTCGAGCTCGTCCACGCTCCGGAAGAGGTTCGGGTTGAGGGGCTCCGCCTCGTCGTAGTCCTCGGCGAACACCTCTTCCTCTTCCTCGAAGCTGATGAAGATCAGGAGTTGCCGCTGCAGGATCTTGGCTGCGTACGCCACCGCGTCCTCGGGCCGCACCGTCCCGTTCGTCCAGACCTCGAGCGTGAGCTTGTCGTAGTCGGTCTGCTGACCCACCCGGGCGTTGGTCACCATGTAGTTGACCTTGCGGATGGGCGAGTACAGGCCATCGATAGGGATCACGCCGATGGCCTCGTTGGGCTGGCGGTTGAGCTCGGCGGGCTTGTAGCCCCGGCCCATCGTGACCGTCAGCTCCATCCGGATGTGGCCACCCGGTGCCAGCGTAGCCAGGTGATGGTCCGGGTTGAGCACCTCGACGTGCTCGTTGACCTGGATGTCACCGGCAACCACCGCGCCCGGTCCCTCTTTCTCGAGAACGAGGACCTGCGGCCTGGGGTTGTGGCACTTCACCACAACCTCCTTGAGGTTGAGGATGATGTCGGTGACGTCCTCGACCACGTCGTTGATGGTCGTGAACTCGTGGAGCGCACCATCGGCACGTACCGAGGTGATCGCGGCTCCCTGCAGCGAGGACAGCAGGACCCGGCGCAGGGAGTTGCCAATGGTGATCCCGAAGCCTCGCTCGAGCGGCTCGCACATGAACTTGCCGTAGCGGTCGCTCAGCGTCTCCGCCTCGACGTTCAATGCCTTCGGACGAATGAGATCTCGCCAGTTTCGTGCGTCGATCATCGACTCCTCCCCGTCACCGTGAGTAGAACTCGACGATGAGCTGCTCCTGGATCTGAGCGCTCACCGACTCTCGAGTCGGCATCGCCTTGACGGTTCCTCGAAACTCCTTGGGCTCCACCTCGAGCCATTCCGGTGTCCCTCTCCTCTCGATCGTCTCTATCGCTTCCAGGATCCGTTTGATCTTCCGGCTCCGCTCATGGATGCTGACGACGTCGCCGGGCTTCACCAGGAAGGACGGGACGTTGACTCGCTTGCCGTTCACGAGGATGTGGCTGTGTCGGACGAGCTGCCTCGCCTCGGCTCGCGTCGATCCGAAGCCCATCCGGTACGTGATGTTGTCGAGCCGACGTTCGAGGAGCCGCAGGAGCGCCTCGCCCGTCACGCTCTTCCCTCGCTCGGCGAGCTCGAAGTAGCGGTGATACTGCTTCTCGAGCAGACCGTACATCCTGCGGACCTTCTGCTTCTCCCGCAGCCGGACGCCGTACTCCGAGAACTTGATCCGCCCTTGCCCATGCTGGCCCGGCGGGTAGGGTCTGCGATCGTAGGCGCACTTGTCGCTGTAGCACCTGTCGCCCTTGAGGTAGAGCTTCATGTTCTCGCGTCGGCACAGCTTGCAGGACGGACCGATGTAGCGCGCCATTTCAAACCCTCCGCCTCTTTGGAGGTCGACATCCGTTGTGCGGGATCGGCGTGACGTCCCGGAGCAACGTGATCTTGAACCCCGCCGCCTGGAGCGCTCGCAGCGCGCTCTCCCGGCCGGCGCCCGGGCCCTTCACGTAGACCGCCACGGTCTTCATTCCGTGCTCCTGCGCCTTCCGCGCCGCGCTCTCCGCGGCGAGCTGAGACGCGAAGGGCGTGCTCTTGCGCGAACCCTTGAAGCCCATGGTCCCCGAGCTGGCCCATGCGATCGTGTTGCCCGTCGTGTCGGTGATGGTGACGAGCGTGTTGTTGAACGTCGCCTGGATATACGCGATCCCGACGGGGACGTTCTTCTTGATCTTCTTCACACCCTTTTTCGTTGCCTTGGCCATCGACGTCCCCTGCTACCGTTTGTTCCGCTTCATGATGCCGCGACGCGGACCCTTCCGCGTCCGGGCGTTCGTGTGAGTCCGTTGCCCTCGAGCCGGCAACCCTCGGCGATGTCTCAGCCCGCGATAGCACCCGAGGTCCATGAGGCGCTTGATGTTCATCGCGACCTCGCGCCGAAGGTCACCCTCGACCTTGTACTCGGCCTCGATGACCTCGCGGATCCGCTTGACCTCGTTATCGTCGAGCTCATCGATCCGCTTGCTCAGCGTGACGCCGGCCTTCTCGCAGATCTCCTGGCCCCGTGTACGACCGATGCCAAAGATCCGCGTCAGCCCAATCCATACGTGCTTGCGACCTGGGAGGTCGACTCCGGCGATTCTGGCCACAGCTTTACCCCTGTCAACCCTGCCGTTGCTTGTGTCGCGGGTTCTCGCAGATCACCCGGACGATGCCGCGGCGCTTGATGATCTTACACTTCGCGCAGATGCGCTTGACGCTCGGACGGACTTTCATCTCACGACCCTTCGTGCTCGCAACGCTCCAGCACTGGCGGTCCCGCTAGTCACGCGACCGCCTCCCTCGGATCCGCGGTCCCCGCGGTCCGGTGAACCCGTCATAGTGCCGCGTGATCAGGTGGCTCTCGATCTGCTGTACGGTGTCGAGGGCCACGCCGACGACGATCATCAGCCCCGTCCCGCCGAAGTAAAACGGGACGTGGAACTGGCTCTGGAGGAACGTCGGCAGCACGCAGACCGCGGCCACGTAGCAGGCTCCTCCGAAGGTGATCCTCGTCATCACGCGGTCGATGTACTCGGCGGTCTTCTTCCCCGGTCTGATGCCCGGGATGAACGCGCCCTGCTTCTTCAGGTTGTCGGCCACGTCCACGGGGTGGAAGGTCACCGCCGTGTAGAAGTAGCAGAAGAAGATGATGAACACGACGTAGAGGATGTTGTACTGCCACTGGCCCGGGTAGAGGTACTGCTGGATGTTCTGCATCCCCGGGATGCCGAGGTTCGCCAGCGTGGCCGGGAACATCAGGATTGACGAGGAGAAGATCGGCGGGATGACGCCGGACATGTTCACCCGCAGCGGGAGGTACGACGTCTGCCCGCCGTACATCTTCCGGCCCACCATCCGCTTGGCGTACTGGATCTGGAGTCGCCGTTGCCCACGCTCGAAGAAGATGATCACGGCGATGACCGCGACGATGACTCCGGCGATCAACATCAGGGTCACCGCGCTCAGCTCACCGAGCTGCGCTTGCTCCACCGTCTGCTGGAGCGCGCCTGGCAGGTCCGCGACGATGCCCGCGAAGATGATGAGCGAGATCCCGTTGCCGATGCCTTTCTCCGTGATCTGCTCGCCGAGCCACATGATGAAGGCCGTGCCGGTGGTCAGGCAGATCATCGTCATCAGCTTGAACCAGATGTCTGGATCATGGACGACTCGTCCAACCATCGATGTGTTGTTCAGGCTCACCAGGTACGACGCGATGCCGTAGGACTGGATGAAGCTCAGGATGACGGTGCCATACCGCGTGTACTGGTTGATCTTGCGGCTCCCGGCCTCGCCCTCCTTGCGGAGCTCTTCCAGCGACTTGAACACCACCGTCAGGAGCTGGAGGATGATGCTCGCGCTCACGTAGGGCATGATGCCCTGCGCGAAGATTGAGAGCTGCTCGAGCGCGCCCCCGGTGAACATGTTGAAGAGGCCGAGGAAGCTGCCCTGCTGCTGCTGGACGATCTGCCCCATCACGGACCGGTCCACCCCGGGGACCGTGATGAAGACGCCGGCACGGTACACCGCGAGGTAGAACAGCGACCACAGGAGCCGCGTCCTGAGCTCGGGGATCTTGGGGATACTGGTGAAGCCGCCTGCCAAGGCTCGTCTCCCCTCAGTCGGTCTCACACCCGGCAGCCCGGGGCTGACCGAGGTCGAGAAGTTCCACAGTTCCGCCAGCAGCCTGGACCTTCTGCATCGCGGCCATGCTGCAGGCGTGCACCCTGATCGTGATCGCGTGCTCCAGCTCGCCGACCGCGAGGAGCTTGACGCCGTGCCTCGTCGTCGGGACCAGCTTCGCAGCGAGGAGCTCTTCCGGACCGACCACCGCACCGGCCTCGAACCGGGCCAGGTCGCGGATGTTGATGATCGACGGGTCTCTGCGGAAGGGGTTGATGAACCCCCGCTTGGGCAGACGCCGCTGGAGCGGCATCTGACCGCCTTCGAACCCGCGCTTGATGCCCTTGGACTTCCCGGTGCGGCTCGACTGGCCCTTCTGGCCTCGGCCCGCGGTCTTGCCCAGCCCGGATCCAATCCCGCGCCCCAGACGCTTGCGCGACGAGCGGCTCCCGTGAGGCGGCTTCAGAGTCGAGAGGAGACTACTCATCGATGACCTCGACGCTCACCAGATGGATGACCTTCTTGACCATCCCCCTGATGTCGGGTGTGTTCTCGAGCACGACCGAGTGGTGGCGCCCGCGCAGCCCAAGCCCCTTGAGGGTCCTCCTCTGCGTCTCCGGACGGCCCCTGACGCCACGGACCTGCGTGACCTTCAGCTTCTTCGCCTGCAAGGACATGGCTCGTCCCTATCCTGCTAGATGTCTTCCGTGCGCTTCCCTCTCCGGAACGCGACCTGATCCGCGTTCTGGAGCTGCTTGAGTGCCTCGACGGTCGCCCTGACGACGTTGTGCGGGTTGTTCGAGCCGAGCGACTTGGCGAGGATGTCCGTCACGCCGGCGCGCTCGACGACGGCGCGGACCGCGCCGCCGGCGATGACACCGGTTCCCGGGCTCGCCGGCCTGAGCAGGACCTGCCCCGCGCCGAATTGGCCGATGACCTCGTGCGGGATGGTGCCTGCCTTCAACGGGACCTTGAACAGGGACTTCTTGGCCCGCTCGTTGCCTTTCCGGATGGCCTCCGGGACCTCCTTGGCCTTGCCGAGCCCGACACCGACATGCCCCTGCCCGTCACCGACGACGACCAGGGCCGAGAAGCTGAACCGGCGTCCGCCCTTGACGACCTTGGCCACGCGGTTGATGTGGACCACTCGTTCGTTGAGCTCCTCGAGCTCGTTCGGATCTATGTGCGGCACTTTCGGCGCCTCCTCCCGGCTAGAACTTCAGGCCGGCCTTGCGAGCTCCATCAGCGAGCTCCAGGATCCGGCCATGGTAGATGAACCCGTTCCGGTCGAACACGACGTGCTCGATGTTCTTCTCGAGGCACCTCCTCGCCACCAGCTCACCGACCTTCCGGGCAGCTTCCCTCTTCGTCATCCGTTGCTGATCGGTGGTCAGCTCCTTGCTGATCGTCGAAGCCGCGGCCAGGGTGCACTGCCTCGTGTCATCGATGACCTGTGCGTAGATGTGCTTCGCTGAACGAAAGACCGACAGCCGCGGCCTCTCGGGGGTTCCTTGCACTTTCTTGCCAATGCGCTTCTTGCGGCGCTGGCGCATCTCACGCCTCGACAACATGCTCCACCCCTACCTCGCCCCGGCCTTTCCGGCCTTCTGGCGGATTCGTTCTCCGGTGTATCGAATGCCTTTGCCCTTGTAGGGCTCGGGAGGCCGCAGCCGACGCAGATCGGCGGCGATCTGTCCGATGAGGTGCTTGTCGATGCCGGTGAGGATGATCTGGTTCTCCTTCTGCCCGGCGGTGTCCTTCACCTCGACCGAGATCCCATCGGGCAGGGTCACCGCGACGGGCTGCGCAAAGCCGAGGCTCAGGATGATCTTCCGTCCCTCGAGCTTCGCCCTGTACCCGACGCCGATCAGGTCGAGCGACTTCCGGTACCCGCGGGTCACTCCTTCGACCATGTTGTTGAGGAGCGACCTGGTGAGCCCGTGCATGGCACCACCCTGCCTCGGGGGAGCGCCCTCCAGCACGCCGACGACGAGGCTCCGGTTATCGCTGGACACCTCCACGTGAGGGGGTACCGCCATCCGGAGCTCGCCCTTCGGCCCTTTGACCCGGACCTCGTGCCCATCGATGGTCGCCTCGACCCCGGTGGGGAGTTGGACGGGTTTTCGTCCTATGCGCGACATCTGTCAGCTTCTCCTACCAAACGGAGCACACGAGCTCGCCGCCGATGCGCCGGCGCCTCGCCTCCTTGTCGGTCATCATCCCCTGTGACGTGGAGACGATGCAGATCCCGAGACCGTTCCTGATCTGGGGGATCGCGTCGCACGAGGCGTAGATTCGCCGTCCCGGCTTGCTCAACCGATTGAGCTCCTTGATCGCGAGCTTGCGGTTCTCGTCGTACCGGAGATCGACGGTGATCGTCCCCCGGTAGCCCTCTTCGGCCACTCGGTAGTCGAGCACGAAGCCTTCCTGCTTCAGGATCTCGGCGATGTGTATCTTGATCCGCGAGACCGGGATCTCGACCCTCTCGAGTCGGCTCAACCCGGCGTTGCGGATGCGGGTCAACATGTCCGCCACGGGATCGGTCATTGCCATGTGACGCCTCCAGCCACCTACCAGCTCGCCTTGGTCACGCCCGGGATGTCTCCACGCAGCGCGAGCATCCGGAGGCATATCCTGCACATGTTGAACTTCCGGTAATACCCGCGCGCGCGGCCGCAGAGCGGGCACCTGTTGCGGTGGCGCACCTTGAACTTCGGTTTCATTCGCAGCTTTGCGAGCTGACACGTCTTTGCCACAGGAGATCCTCCTACTTGCGGAACGGCATCCCGAGCGCCGAGAGCAGCGCCTTCCCTTCCTCGTCGGTCCGAGCCGTCGTGACGATCGTCACGTTCAGTCCCTTGAACTTCTCGACCTTGTCGTAGTCGATCTCGGGGAAGATGACCTGCTCCTTCACGCCGATTGTACAGTTGCCCCGTCCGTCGAAACCCTTTGGGCTCACTCCCTTGAAGTCCCTGACCCTGGGGAGGGCGAAGGTGACGAAGCGATCGAGGAACTCCCACATCCGCTCGCGCCTGAGCGTGACCATGCAGCCGATGGGCATGCCCTGCCGGAGCTTGAAGTTGGCGATCGACTTCCGCGCCTTCGTGACGACCGCCCTCTGGCCGGCGATCTGGGTCAGCTCGGCGACGGCGCCGTCGAGCAGCTTGATGTTCTGGACCGCCTCGCCGAGCCCGATGTTGAGCGTGATCTTCCGCAGGCGAGGCGCTTCCATCACATTGCGGTACGAGAACTGACGGACCAGCGCCGGCACGACCTCGTCGGAGTAGGTCCTGGCCAGCCTGGGATACACCTTCATAGCCGCCGCCGTCATGGGGCAACCTCCTAGTCGAACACCGTGTCGGACTTCTTGGACATGCGGACCTTGCGTCCGTCCTTGTCCGTGCCGGTCTTCACGCGGGTGCGTTCGCCCTTCTTGTCGTCGAACAACATGACATTCGAGATGTGAATGGGCGCTTCCTTGGTCACGATCCCGCCCTGGGCCTTCTGGGTCCGACGCTGGTGCTTCTTGACCATGTTGACCCGCTCCACGAGGACTCGCTCGTCGCGCGGGATGACACGCAGGACCTTGCCGATCTTGCCCTTGTCCTTGCCGGCGATGACGATCACCCTGTCGCCGACCTTGATCTTTGCGAGGCCCATCACAGCACCTCCGGAGCGAGGGAGATGATCTTCATGAACTTCCGGGCTCTGAGCTCCCTCGCCACGGGCCCGAAGATGCGCGTACCGATCGGCTCTCCGTTGGCGTTGATGAGCACGGCGGCGTTCCGGTCGAACTTGATGTAGCTCCCGTCCTTGCGCGCGACTTCCTTCGTCGTCCTGACCACGACCGCCTTCGCCACGTCGCCCTTCTTGACCTTCGAGTTGGGCAGGGCCTCCTTCACCGCGACGGTGATGATATCGCCCAGCGTCGCGTAGCGGCGCCGCGTCCCGCCCAGGACCTTGATGCACTGGACGCGCTTCGCTCCAGAGTTGTCGGCGACGTCCAGGTTGGTTTCCTGCTGGATCATGACCCTTCTCCTATGTCAGCTCGGCGCGCTCGACGACGCGGGAAACGATCCACCGCTTGTTCTTCGACAGCGGGCGGTGCTCCTGGATCTCCACCACATCACCGATGTGACAGTTGTCCTCGGCGTCATGGGCCATGTACCGACGCTTCTTCGAGATGTATTTCTTGTACACCGGGTGCTTCAAGCGACGGTCGACCTCGACCACGATGGTCTTGTCCATCTTGTCGCTCGTGACCCGTCCCACGAGGACGCGCCGCTGACCTTGTGATTTCTCGGTCATGAGCTCCACCTACTCCTCGGACTCCTGGCTCTTCGAGCCGTGGCTCAGCTCGCGCTCGCGGAGGATCGTGAGCACGCGAGCGAGGTCGTGGCGTTTCTTCGTCAGCTCGCTCGAGTTGTAGAGCCGGTTCGTGTGGTTCTTGAACTTCGCGGTGAAGAGCTCGTGACGGAGGTTCGCCTCCGTGGTCCGGAGCTCCTCATCGGTCCTGTCCCTCAGCTCCTTGGCTCTCACAGCAGGCCCCCTCTCTCGAGGAAACGCGTCTTGATGGGCAGCTTGTGCGCGGCCAGCCGGAACGCCTCGCGCGCCGCCGATTCGCTGACGCCACCGATCTCGTACATCACTCGGCCGGGCTTGACGACGCAGACCCACTCCTCCGGCGAGCCCTTGCCCTTGCCCATCCTGGTCTCGAGCGGCTTCTTGGTGATGGGCTTGTCCGGGAAGACCCTGATGTAGAGCTTCCCCGAGCGCTTGACGTGCCGGGTGATGGCCATGCGGGCCGCCTCGATCTGTCGAGAGGTGATCCAGCCTGCCTCGAGGGCCTGGAGCCCGAAATCGCCGAAGTCCACCTCGACGCCGCCCTTGGACACGCCTCTCCTGCGGCCCTTCTGGCTCTTGCGGTACTTGGTTTTCTTGGGTGAGAGCATCGTCGTTCACCTGCTCGAGCGCCGACCCTTGACGGGCAGGACCTCTCCTTTGAAGATCCACGTCTTCACGCCGATCACGCCCGACGGAGTGCGGGCGACCGCGTGGCCATACTCGATGTCCGCCCTGAGCGTGTGGAGGGGGACGCGGCCTTCGCGGTACTTCTCGCGGCGGCTCATCTCGGCGCCGCCGAGCCGGCCGGAGCACTCGATGCGGATGCCGCGAGCCCCGAACTTCATCGCGGTCTGGAGGGCTTTCTTCATCGCACGGCGGAAGGCCACGCGGCGCTCGAGCTGTGTGGCGATGTTCTCCGCCACGAGCTGGGCGTTGGTCTCGGCCTTGCGCACTTCCTGGATGTCGATGAAGACCTCGTTATCGGTGTGCTTCTGCACCTCCTGCTTGAGGCCCTCGACTCCGGCGCCGCGCTTCCCGATCACGATCCCCGGCCGCGAGGTATGGACGAGGATCTTGGCCTTGGTCGCCGCGCGCTCGATCTCCACCGCGGCGATCCCGGCGTGGTACAGGCGCTCCTTGATGAGCTTCCTCAGCCGCAGGTCCTCGTGCAACCAGGTCGCGTATCCCTTGTCGCTGTACCACTTCGAGTTCCAGGTCTTGGTCACGCCGAGCCTGAACCCGTGGGGGTGAACTTTCTGACCCACCGTGGTCCTCCTTCGTGCTTGCCTCGTCGCGGGCGGCTCCGATCTCTCGGCCGCCCCGGCGCCGGCTAGGCCCTCACCTCGAGCACCAGTGTGATGTGGCTCACGCCTTTCACGATCCGGGTCGCACGGCCCATGGCTCGTGGTCGCCACCGACGCATGTGCCACAGGGGCCCTTTGTCCACGCAGATCTTCTTCACATACAACATGTCCAGGTCCAGGTTCGGCTCCTTCTGCCTGGCGTTGGCCACGGCAGAATCGAGGAGCTTGGAGATGAACCTGGCCCCTGCCTTGGGCGTATGCGCGAGGATGGTCTGGGCCTCCGCCGCGCTCCGGTTGCCCAGCAGTGATGCCACAGCGCGCGCCTTGCGGTGCGATATCCTCACGAACCGGGCCTTCGCTTGTGTCTCCATCGTCGCCTCTGGTCCCTCGACCAGCGAGAGAACGCCTTTCAGCTCGCCACCGACCGAAAGCGCAACTCCCTATCACAAGAGCATCACCCCGTCAACGACCGAAATCGTTGACGATTCAGTGTGCTCTCACCCTCGCCTTACGGTCGCCCGCGTGGCCGTGGAACGTCCGGGTCGGCGCGAACTCACCGAGCTTGTGGCCGACCATGTTCTCCGTGACGAACACGGGAACGAACTTCCGACCGTTGTGCACGGCGAAGGTCAACCCCACGCATTCGGGGATGATGGTGCTCCGCCGCGACCAGGTCTTGATCACCGGTTTTCGCTGGCTCTTGTGCGCTTCGATGACCTTGCGCAACAGGTGCCGGTCGATGAACGGTCCCTTCTTCAGCGACCTCGACATACCAGCCTACTCCTTCTACTTCTTTCCCCGCCGCTTCACGATGAACTTGTCGGTCGCGGGGTTCCGCCGTGTCCGGTAGCCCTTGGTGGGCATACCCCATGGGGAGCACGGGTGACGTCCGCCGCTCGTCCGGCCCTCCCCGCCGCCGAGCGGGTGGTCCACGGGGTTCATCGACACGCCGCGGTTGTGGGGGCGGCGCCCCTTCCAGCGCGTGCGGCCCGCCTTGCCGATCTCGATGTGGATGTGGTCCGCGTTCGAGACCTGACCGACGGTGGCACGGCAGTCCAGGTGGATCTTGCGCAGCTCGCTCGACGGCATGCGCAGGAGCGCGTAGTCGCCCTCCTTGGCCATGAGCTGGGCTCCACCGCCGGCGGACCTGACGAGCTGGCCGCCGTGGCCCTTCTTGAGCTCGATGTTGTGGACCACGGTGCCGAGGGGCATGTGCCTGAGCCGCAGGCAGTTGCCGGGCTTGATGTCGGCGTTGCGGCTGCTGATGACCACGTCGCCCACGCGCAGTTTCTCGGGAGCGAGGATGTATCGCTTCTCGCCGTCGTCGTAGTTGACGAGCGCGATCCGCGCCGACCGGTTCGGGTCGTATTCGATCGCGGCGATCCGTCCCGGCACGCCGATCTTGTTCCGGCGGAAGTCGATGGTCCGGAAGCGCCGCTTGTGGCCACCGCCGCGGAACCTGGACGTGATCCTGCCCATGTTGTTCCGGCCGCCAGTCCCTGTCTTGCCCTTGACGAGGCTCTTCTCCGGAGCATTGGCCGATCCGGAGAGCTCCTCGAAGTCGGAGCCCGACATGAAACGGCGGCCTGGTGACGTTGGCTTGTAGTACTTGATACCCATGGCTAGACTCCGCCGAAGTACTCGTCGATCTGGTCCCCGGCCTTGAGCGTCACGATGGCCTTCTTGACGTTGGGTCGCTTGCCCTGCTTGCGGCCGACGCGGCGGCTGGCGCCCCTGGTGATCATCGTGTTCACATCGGTCACTGTCACGTTGAACAGGCGCTCCACCGCGGTCTTGATCTCGTGCTTGTTCGCCTCCCGAGCGACCTCGAACATGACCTTGTTCAGCCCTTCTTCACGCCACTGGTTGAGCTTCTCCGTGAAGATGAGGGGTCGCTTCAGGACGTCATGAGGCAGCAGCCGGCTCATCGTCCACCTCCGCGTGGCCGTTGGAGCGCGTCCTGGAGATCGAGCACGGCCCTCTTGGTCACGACAAGTTTCTCGTGCCGGAGCACGTCGAACACGTTGACGCCCTCGGGGGGGAGGAACGCGAAGGCTGGCAGGTTACGCACGGACAGGCGCAGCGCGTCGTTCTCCCGCCGATCGACGACGAGCGCGCCTCCGACCTCGAGGGTGTTCAGGGCCCGGACGGCCTCCCTGGTCTTCGGCCCGTCGAGCTCGAACCCGTCGAGCACGAGGAGGTTCTGCTCGCGCGCCCTCAGGCTGAGCGCGGCGCGCAACGCGCCACGCCTCACGTTCCGAGGGGGGCGGTATGAGTACGAGCGGGGGCGAGGCCCGTGGGCGACGCCGCCGCCGACCCACTGGACCGCGCGCCTGGTGCCCTGCCTCGCGCGGCCGGTCCCTTTCTGGCGGTACGGCTTGCGCCCGCCGCCCGCGACCGCGTTCCGTTCCTTCGTGCACGCCGATCCGGACCGCCGGCCCGCGAGCTGCGCCAGGACGACCTCGTGGAGCAGGTGGGGCTTGGCGGGAGCGGCGAACACGTCGTCGGCCAGCTCGAGTTGCTCCACGACTTCCTTCTTGAGGTTGTACACATCGACGATCATGGCCGTCTCACCCTCGCGCTAGCTGCGGATCTCGACGTCGACGCCGGCCGACAGGTCCAGCTTCATCAACGCATCGAGCGTCTGCTGGGTCGGTTCCAGGATGTCGAGCAGCCGCTTGTGCGTCCTGATCTCGAACTGCTCACGCGACTTCTTGTCCACGTGCGGACCGCGGAGCACGGTGTACCGGTTGATCCTCGTGGGCAGCGGGATCGGGCCCGCCACGCGCGCGCCTGTGCGCCGGGCCGTGTCGACGATCTCCGTCGCGGACTGATCGAGGAGCCGGTAATCGTACGCCTTGAGCCGTATTCGAATCTTGCTGGTCATCGCTGACCCCATTTCGTGCTACTCGGTGATCTCGGTGACGATGCCGGCGCCGACCGTGCGTCCGCCCTCGCGGATCGCGAACCGCAGCTCCTTCTCCATCGCCACTGCCGAGATC
>Ga0233425_10006007_pt1 | contig 18498 bp, 14 predicted proteins | sample Watercolumn_Towu_2_FD_181712 | JGI IMG/M metagenome (GOLD analysis project Ga0233425, IMG submission 181712) | Freshwater microbial communities from Lake Towuti, South Sulawesi, Indonesia - Watercolumn_Towuti2014_140_MG | ecosystem: Environmental > Aquatic > Freshwater > Lake | place... | reverse complement strand
CGCTCCGCCCGCCACCGGTGCGCGGCCGGGACCGAGCTGTCCATAACGGACGCGAGCAGCGGGACGACGACATCGTCGGGCGCGGTCTCGAGACCGGCGGCTCCCTCGGACCGGACGAACGGGTGCTGGTCCTCGAGCGCGGCGTCGAGACAGCACTCGATCCACCCGGGTCCGCGCTGGCTCGCGAGCTTCCTGAGGGCGATGCCGCGCTCCTCGGCAGCCCGGTCGTCACTCTGATCGTCGGAGCTCATCGGAGACTCGACAGTGCTCGTCCGTGCGTGGCGATCGAGGACCGCACCACCGCGGACTTCCACCGGCATGGCGCGGTGTGGCCCGTGCCCGCCGCACGAGGTGATCCGCTGAATGAACGAGAGCCCGGATCAGTCCGTGTCGCCGAACCGCCCCCGGTTGACGAGCTCCTTGAGCTCCTTCCCGACCTTGAAGAAGGGCAGGCGTTTGGGAGCCACCTCGACAGGGTCCCCCGTGCGTGGGTTGCGTCCCTTGTAGCCCTTGTAGCTCCTGACGGAGAAGCTGCCGAAACCCCGGATCTCGATGCCCTCGCCCGCGACGAGGGAGTCGGTCATCGAGTCGAAGATCACGTTGACCACCTGCTCGGCGCGCGAGTGAGTGATGTTCGCGCGCGTGGCGAGAGCGTTGATCAGGTCCGACTTCGTCATTGGGTGCCCCTTCTGCGCCGAACGGCCCATGTGGTCGCCGTCAAACGTGGAAACTATTACGCATTCTCCGCGGAGGAGTCAAGGTCATTCCTCGTGGGCGGGAATTCTCGCTAACTTGACTTTCGTTAAGGGCTCGTGTCCTTAACAACCCTGGTCGGGGAGAGTGTGTCGTGGCACAGGAGCACGGAAAGCGCAAGCAACTCGTCGTCAGGCTGGTGTGGCTCGTCCTCGGAGCGCTCCCGGCGTTCCTCCTCTGGAGGAAGCTCGGAGGGCAGGCCGAGGTCGCCGCGACGGCGAACCAGCTCGCACGCCCGCTGGCGGTCTTCGTCGTATGGAGCGCGTGCGGGCTCTGGATCTTCCTGAAGGGAAAGCTCAAGGTCCTGGCGAAGACCTGGGTGTCGGTCGGCCTGATGGCCATCCTGGTCTGGGCCGTCTTCGACCGGAGCCAGGCCGAGGACATCGTTGCGCGGCTCGCGGCCATCAGCGTCCCGTGGATGATCGGCGCGTTCGCGGTCCAGCTCGTCGGGATGTCGGGCACCGTGTGGCGCTGGAAGGTCCTGCTGGAAGCGCAGGACCTCAAGGTCCCGCTGCGGCACCTGATCGGCACGTTCCTCATCGGCCGGTTCGTCGGCTCGTTCACGCCGTCGACCCTGGGGCTCGACGGCTACCGGATGTGGGACATCGCGCATCACTCCGGCCAGACCGCGCGCAGCGTGTCGGTCATCGTGGTCGAGAAGATCATCGGCTTCTTCGTGCTCTCGACGCTGGTCGTGGGCACGATCCCCTGGGGGCTCCGGTTCATCCCGCCGATGGCGCTCGGAGCGACCGCGGTGGTGTTCGCGGTGCCCGTGACGTTGTCGTTCGTGCTCCTGCTCCAGCCGCGGCTGATCCGGCGGGTCATCTCGCGCGTGCTCCCGCCGGACACGGCGCTCGGGGCCAAGGTGGGCAGGGCGGTCAAGGCCGTCACGGCGTACGAGCAGAACCGCCGTGCATTGATCAAGGCGGTCGGCATCGGGTTCATCGTTCACCTGGCGACCTGCGTGATGTACTTCTTCACTGCCCACGCCGTGGGCGTGGACGTCGGCATCGGCGAGGTCCTGTACGCGGGCCCGCTCATGATCACCGCCGTGGTGGTCCCCATCTCGGTCGCGGGGATCGGCGTGAGGGAGCTCGTGCTCAGCCAGGTCATGAGCCAGGCGGGCCACGCGGCCGGCGCGGCCGTGGTCTTCGCGTTCCTCGGGTACCTCGTCGGCGAGGTCATCTCGCTCTTCGGCGGGCTGGTGCTCCTCGCCCGGCGGCACGAGTACCGGGTCGTCATCTCCGGAAAGGCGATGGAGCAGCGCGACACCGAGAAGGACGACATCCCCGAGCCCTTGCCCGTGCCCGCGGAGCAGCGTCCCCGGCTCGTCGAGTACCTGCTGACCGGGTTCGGCGGCGGGATGGCGGCCGGGCTGCTCCTCGGCGTTGCCGAGGCCGCGGTGGTGCTCGTGCAGATGCAGCCGCCGCGCGAGTACTTCGTGCTCGGCTGGGCGGCGGTGGCGTCGGGGTTGACCTGGGCGCTCGCTGGCGCGGGCCTGGCGCTCACGTCCTGGGCCGGGGCTCGCGCGCTCGGGCTCCGCGCCGCGCCGCGCGAACGGCGATACGCGTTCGTCGCCACGACCCTGTTCTGCGGCTTCGGGTTCTTCGTGAGCTGGTTCCGCATCGCGCGCGACATCTTCGACGAGGCCGTGAGACCGCGAGATCCGATGGGCATGCTGACGCTGGTCGCGCTGGCCGCGATCTACGGCGTGCTGTTCCTCCTCATGGGTCGCGCCCTGCGCGCGCTGGCGGGATCGAGGCCCGGACGGTTCCTGCTCCGGCCCTGGGGCACGCCGGCCGCCGCGTGCGCGGCTGCGGTCGTCCTCGTGGTCGCGGGTCAGGTCCTCGGCGAGGACCACGCGCACGCGAACGGCTCGTCGCACGGGAGCGCATCCGGACGTCCGAACGTTGTCCTCGTCATGGTGGACACGGTGCGCGCCGATCACCTCGACCTCTACGGATACGAGGACGAGACGGCGCCCAACCTGACCTCCTTCGCGCGGGACGCGGTGACGTTCCGCAACGCCTTCGCCCAGTCGTCGTGGACGCGGCCGTCTGTGGCCACGATCCTGACGGGCCGCTTCCCCTCGAGCCACCGGGCCGTGACCAAGCCCGACGCCCTGCCCGACGAGGTCGAGACCGTGGCCGAGGTGTTGCGGAGCACCGGGTACCGCACAGGCGGTGTCGTGACCAACTACAACCTGGCGCCCTACTTCAACTTCCAGCAGGGCTTCGACACGTACCACTACCTCGAGCCCGACCGCATGCTGCTCGCCGACGACGCGTCGGCCAAGCTGACGATCTACGAGCTCTTCCGCCTGATCGCGGTGCGCGTCCCGCGCCCGCTCCGACCCGAGCAGTTCTACCAGGACGCCGAGGCGGCCACGGACCGGACGATCGAGTGGCTCGCCACGACCCCGTCCGACGAGGCCCCGTACTTCCTGTTCGTCTCGTACATGGACCCGCACGACCCGTACTTCAGGCACCCGTACGACGGCCACGCGATCGGCCGGGCGATCCACGGCAACCCGCGTCCGGACCAGGTCGAGGAGGTCACGGAGCTGTACGACGGCGAGATCCGGTACTGGGACGAGCACTTCGGGCGCCTGGTGCAGACCTTGCGGCGGCGGCCCGACTGGGACCGCACCATCGTGATCGTCTGCTCGGACCACGGCGAGGAGCTCTACGACCACGGCGGCTGGTACCACGGGATCACGCTGTACGAGGAACAGGTCCGCGTGCCGCTCGTCGTCCGGCTGCCGTCCTCGGAGCTCGGCGGCACAAGCGAGCAGCGCTGGGTCGGTCTCGTCGACATCGCGCCCACCATCGCGCGCCTCGTGGGCGCCGACGTGCCCGAGGGCATGCGGCAGGGCGTGGACCTCTTCGACGCCGGCGGCACGGAGCGGGTCATGTTCGCCGAGGAGGACCACGAGGGCAACCGGCTCCGCAGCGTGCGCTACCGCCAGGGCGACGAGGAGTGGAAGCTCATCGAGGCCAACGCCGACAACCGGCGGGGGCTCGAGCCGCGGGAGCTCTACGAGCTGCGGTCCGATCCGGCCGAGGCGCAGAGCCGAACCGGCGAGGCCGAGGCAGGGCGGGCTTCGGAGCACCTGCGGCAGGCGGCCGACGACGCCGCGGTCGGCGCGGTCGAGAGCACCAGCGTGGGCCTCGATGCAGCGGCCGTCGAGCGGCTCCGGGCCATCGGGTACATGGAAGACGAGGACCAGAGGTAGGGGCGAGGTCGCATGGGCCAGATGGGATTCGACGTCGTGCTCGCGGTCGCGCTGATCTTCTTCGCGCTCTGGGAGGGCGTGATCTCGATCAAGGAGAAGTCGCGCAAGCGCGCCCTGCTCGTCGTGGGCTCGCTGGCCCTCGCGGCTATCCTGCTGTATCTCCGCGCGCCGGAGTGGCTGCCGCTCGTGGGCCGGTGAGCGCGGGTCACGTCCGCGCGCGGCGGAAGCCGAGCAGGGTGAGCGGCTCATCCGAGAGCGAGAGCTCCACCGTCTCGCCGAGCCGCACGCGCAGCATCACGTGCGGGCCGTCCACGTACAACCGCGCAGCGTCGGTCAGGTTGCGGACCTCGAGGCGACCGCCGGGCGGCACGAACCCGGCGCCGAGGCGGCACCGCCCGCCGTTCCTCCGGTACGGCTCGCGGACCACGAACTGGAGCCGGCGCGAGCCGGGGGGCATGACGCGGCCGCCGGCGGAGCGGATCGCGGCCGTGGAGCCGGCCGCGGTCCCGATCCAGATCCCGCTCGACATCTGCTCCTCCTCGACCGGACCGAGGCGCAGGACGTAGCGCGCGGTCGAGGCCGGGCACTCGTGCGAGTAGAGCACGTCGTTGAGCACCCGCCCGTAGACGCGACGGCCCTCGATGTCCACGGCCATGCGATGGAGGCATGCGCTGGGGAGCTCTCCGCGCAACGCGGCCCGGATCATGACCGGCGCGTGGTCGATGGTCGTCGCCGTGAGGAAGCCGACGGAGTGTTCGGGCGCGGAGTTGATGGCGAGCACGGGTGTCAAGCCGATCTGATGCGAGGCGTGGAGCACCGTGCCGTCGCCGCCGAGCGCAACGACGAGGTCGAAGCCGGACGCGTCGACCGCCTCGGTCAGCGAGACGTAGCGCGGCGAGACGTCGAGGTCGTCCAGGATCCGGTGCAGGAGTCCCAGGGCTCGTTCGTGGGTCTCGTGCGCATCGCGGAGCCGCTGCGCCCAGGAGTCCTCGCCCTCCGCCCCGCGGCCGTTGTGACCCGGGGCGAGCCGCGGCCGCACCGCGCGCTTCACGAACACCAGGACTCGTGGTCGTCTCGCCACGGAGCGCAGAGTAGCGTATCCGCGGGGTCCCGGCATAGTCGTTCGTCCCTCGTCACCACGAAGCGTTCTGCGTCATGATGGACCTAGGGACACGGTCCAGCCGCTCTCGGACTGGCCCCGGTGTCTCGCGAGGGCCTTCGAGCCCGTGAGGGGTATGGCGATGCCGCGAGATGGAACGGCATGGATCCTCGGGATCGTGGTCGCCTCGACGGCGCTGACGGTTTGCAGCCGGAGCGTGTCGGTCGGCGACGATGACGAGGACGCGAGCGACCAAGCCGATGCGGCCATCCCCCCCTGCTATGACGGGGTCTTCGTGCCGGAGCCCTTCCAGGTATGCACGGCCACCGATGGTGACAGCGACACCGACGCCGACAGCGACGTTGACGCGGATAGCGACGCCGACGGCGACAGCGATGTTGACGCGGATACCGACACCGATGCTGACAGCGACACCGACAGCGACGTGGACTCCGACGCCGATGCAGACGGCGATGGCGACACCGATGCCGACAGCGACACCGACAGCGACGTGGACTCCGATGCCGATGCAGACGGTGATGGCGATGTGGACGGCGATGGCGATGTGGACGGCGATGGCGATGTGGACGGCGACGCCGACCTCGATGCTGACGACGACCATGCCGATGGCGGAGGTGATGGAGACCCGCCCGACGATCCCGAGTGTGACACCGAGAACGAGGTCGTCCTGTACCTGTCGGCCGACGACTCAAACTCGATGGCCAGCCCCGTCATCGCCCGGGCCATGATCAGGGCGAACCGTCGCATCGATCACCCGATGCGCGTGTACGAGTTCCTGAACTACTACTCGTTCGACTATGAGGCCGACTGCGACGGCGTGCGGGTCTCGGCCCAGATGCTGGCCCGCGGCGACGGCGAGTCGTACGACCTCCAGATCGGCGTCCGGGCACCGAACCAGACGAGCACGGGGCGTCGTCCGCTCAACCTGACCCTCTCGCTGGACACGTCGGTGTCGATGATGGGGAGACCTATCGGCCTGGTACGCAGGAGCTGCCTGGCGCTGGCCAGCGCGCTCCGCCGCGACGACGTCATCTCCATGGTCACGTGGGGAGACGAGCAGTCCGTCATCCTGCGGAGCCACGTTGTCACAGGACCGTGTGATGCGACGCTCGTCAGGCGATGTGCCGAGATCGAGGTCGGCGGCACCACCGACCTCAACGCCGGCCTGGAGACCGCGTACCGCCTGGCGCGGCAGAACTTCCGCCCCGATCGGATCAACCGCGTCATCCTGATGTCCGACGGCGGAGCCAACACGGGCGTGACCGACATCGAGCTGATCGCCCAGAACGCTGACGATGCGGAGGGTGAGTCCATCTATCTCATGGGTGTCGGTGTCAGCGACATCGAGCACTACCGCGACGATCTGATGAACGCGGTGACCGATGCCGGGAGGGGCTCGTACATCTTCATCGACTCGACCGAGGAGGCCCTCCGGATGTTCGGGGAGAGGTTCCTCTCAAACGTCGAGCTGGCCGCGCGCGATGTCCGGGTCGAGCTCACCCTGCCGCCGACCTTCGAGATGCTGCGGTTCCACGGCGAGCAGCACTCGGGGACTCCGCGGGATGTCGAGCCCCAGCACCTGGCGCCGAACGACGCCATGATCTACCACCAGGTCGTCCGTTCCTGCGCGCCGTCCGAGCTGCCCAGGGACGCCCGGGTGCGGGTCGTGGCCAGGTACCAGGACCCCTTCACCCGAGAGCCTCTGAGCGACTCGTTCGAGGCCGCGTTCGGGGACCTGCTCGATGGCGACGACGGCCTGCTGTTGAAGGGCAACGCCATCGTCGCCTACGCCGAGACCCTCGAGCAGCTCCGTTCCATGAGCCCCGGCCGGAACGCGCAGGATCTCATCGACGAGACCCTCGCCATCATCGAGTCGGCCATGGCAGCGCTCGGCGACGACCCCGACCTGGCCGAGGTCCACGACCTGCTCTCGACCTACCAAGAACAGTTCGATTGACCTCGATCGCTCGTGCTCTCGCCGACCTGTGATATGACAGCGGCAGCGATGGAGGCTCCGTGAGCGAGACCACGAACGGCGGCACGGCCAGGGTCGCGCTGGTCGCATGCCGCGAGTACGACCGCGAGAAGGTCCAGGCCGCGGTGGACCGGTGCATCGAGCTCCTGGGCGGGCCGGGCGAGCTGGTCCACGAGGGAGACCGCGTGCTGGTCAAGCCGAACATGCTCATGGGCTTCTCGCCCACACGGGCCGTCACGACCCACCCGGAGGTGCTCCGCGCCGTGCTCGGCGTGGTCAAGGCCGCCGGCGGCAAGGCCGAGGTCGGCGACAGCCCGATGTTCATGAAGACCGATGCCGCGCTGCGGCGCTGCGAGCTCTCGGCGCCGGTCGAGGAGCTCGGCGGCACGGTCGCCGACTTCGAGAAAGCCGCCGTGCTCTGGGGGCCGGAGTCGCGGACCTACAGGCGCTTCGACGTCGCCGCCTGCGCGCTCGAGCCCGACGTGCTCATCAATATCTGCAAGCTCAAGACCCACGGGTGCACGGGTCTCACGATGTCCATCAAGAACCTCTTCGGCCTGATCCCCGGGCTCGAGAAGTCCAGGTGGCACCTCAAGGCGCCGAGCCACGCCGATATGAGCTCCATGCTCGTGGACCTCTTCGAGGCGCTCCAGGCTCACTGGAAGGACCGGACCCGTGTGCTCCACGTCTGCGACGGCGTGATCGGCCAGGACGGCGAGGGGCCGGGGCCGGCCGGGCGCCCCAGGACGATCGGCGTCGTCGCCGCGTCGTACGACGCCGTGGCGCTCGACGCCGTGCTAACCCGTGTCGTCGGCTTCGGGCCGGACCAGGTCTCGACCACGGTGATCGCTGCGGACCGCGGGCTCGGCGTGGCCGACCTCGACCACATCGAGGTCGTGGGCGACCGCATCGAGGACGTCTGCCTGCCGCCGGGCGACTTCGAGCCGAACCGCGGCTCGCTCCGGTCCGGCATGTTGCGCTGGCCGATGACCACCAAGTTCATGCGCGACCGGATGGTCCAACGGCCCGTGATCGTCGCGGAGAAGTGCGAGGGCTGCGGCGAGTGCCGCAAGGTCTGCGCGGCCAAGGCCATCACGCTGGTCCGTACGACAGGCCTGGCGACGAATACCCCCTCCCCCCCCGGGGGAGGGCAGGGTGGGGGTCCCGAAGATCTGGCGCCACCCTCACACAGACCCTCTCCCGGAGAGAGTAACGGTCAGGACGTGAGCAGGGACAAGAAGGCGCGCATCGATCATGGCGTCTGCATCCGGTGCTACTGCTGCATCGAGGTGTGCAAGTACGAGGCGGCGCGGCTCGGGCCGCGGCCGCTGCTCGCCCGCGCGATCGACCACCGCCGCACGCTGGCGTGGATCGGCCTGGGCCTGGTCCTGACGGGCGTCGGCGTGGCGGCCTCCTGCTTCATCCTCTGAACACCGAGACTCGCTTCACGAGAAGGGGTTGCGAACGCGCAGGTGGGAGAAACGAGAGAAGTCGCGATCCAGGGTCAGGAGCTCCTCTACCCCGTGCTCCACGGCGAGAGCGGCGATGTGACCGTCGTGCACGAGGTTGCCACCGGCCCTGCCATCGATCAGCATCCGACGGAGGTGACCGATGTACGCGGGACCTTCCCCGAGCAGCGTCAGCGACGGAGACTGGAGCAGTGAGCTCAGGTCCTCGATTGCAGTCTCGATGTCGGTCGGTGGATCGAAGACCCGAGGATGGGTCACCACCCTGAGGAACTCGTAGACGCACGGCCAGGGCAGGGCCCAAGGCGACACCCCTTCGGCCAGCGACCTGAGCAGCCGGGCGGCCTCAGCATGATGCGGAAGCTCTTCCCGCCGTGCATGGAGCAAGATGTTCGTATCGAGGGCGATCATCACCGCCCCTCCATCAGGTCGAAGAGCACGTCCCGGTCCGCCAGGTCGACACCCGGTCGCAGGCGGCCGCGTTCGGTCCGCCACCGCAGACGATAACCTGGTTTCCGAGAGGCCGCGGGCTCGAGGTGGCCCCGGAGCGCCCGCTCGACGATCTCACGCAGCGTGACGCCTTCCTCGGCGGCGCGGCTCTTGGCCTTCCGGAAGAGCGTGTCACTGATTTCTATGGTCGTCCTCATGCATAAAAGCATATTGCTCGAAGCACCTGGATGCAACACACGCCCCCCGAGCCGGCGGACCCTGGACAAAGCAGCGAGACGTGCTATGACCACCCGCCTCTCCGGCGGCCCAGTGCCGCCGGACGGCGAAGGCCATGAGAGATTGACGACCCGATGCCACGCGAGACCACACGGAACATCGGCATCAGCGCGCACATCGACGCGGGCAAGACCACGCTGACCGAACGCATCCTGTACTACACCCACCGCATCCACGCGACCCACGAGGTCAAGGGCAAGGACGGCGTGGGCGCCACCATGGACTCCATGGACCTCGAGCGCGAGCGCGGGCTCACGATCCAGTCGGCGGCCACCCACTGCCAGTGGCGCGAGGCCACGATCAACATCATCGACACGCCGGGGCACGTGGACTTCACCATCGAGGTCGAGCGTGCCCTGCGCGTGCTCGACGGCGCGGTGCTCGTGCTGTGTGCCGTGGCAGGCGTGCAGTCCCAGACCATCACGGTCGACCGGCAGATGCGGCGGTACGGCGTGCCCCGGGTCGTGTTCGTCAACAAGTGCGACCGGACCGGGGCGAGCCCGCTCCGGGTCGCCCGCCAGCTCGAGGCCAGGCTCGGCCTGGCCGCGGTGCCGGTCCAGATCCCCATCGGCGTCGAGGCAGACCTCGCCGGAGTCGTTGACCTCGTCGAGATGCGGGCGCTGTACTTCGACGGGGACCACGGCCAGCGGGTGCGCGCCGAGCCGGTCCCGGCGACCCTGATGCCCGAGGCGCTCCACGCGCGCGAGGAGCTCCTCGACACGGCCTCGATGTTCTCGGACGAGCTGACCGAGGCCGTGCTCGAGGACCGCGTGACCCCTGGCCTGGTCCGTGCGGCCCTGCGCGCGGGCACCCTGTCCGGCGAGCTGACGCCCGTGCTGATGGGCTCGGCGTACAAGAACAAAGGGGTCCAGCCGCTTCTGGACGCGGTCGTCGACTACCTCCCGGGACCGCCCGACGCGCGCCACACGTACATCGACCTCGAAAGCGACGAGACGCGGGCGGTCGAGCCAATTGCCGAGGCGCCGACTCTGGCGCTCGTGTTCAAGATCGAGGAGAGCCGCCACGGACAGCTCGCATACCTGCGCCTCTACCAAGGAGAGGTCACACGGGGCGACCTGCTCCACGACCACCGGAGCGGCGCGAAGATCAAGGTCGGTCGCCTGGTCCGCATGCACGCCGACCAGATGGAGGAGATCAAGCACGCGGTCGCGGGCGACATCGTGGTGCTCTTCGGCGCCGACTGCGCGAGCGGCGACACCCTGACGTCCGGGGACCTGCGCGCGAGCATGTCACCCATGCACGTGCCCGACCCGGTGATCGGGCTCACCGTCACGCCGCGCGACTCGACGTCGCAGATGGCCATGTCGAAGGCGCTCCACCGGTTCACGCGCGAGGACCCCACCTTCCGCTGCGAGGTCGACCCGGAGAGCGGCGAGACCGTGATCAGCGGCATGGGCGAGCTCCACCTCGAGGTCTACGTCGAGCGCATGAAACGCGAGCACGGCGTCGAGGTGGACACGAGCCCGCCGCGGGTCGCCTACCGCGAGACGATCACGCAGCGGGCCGCGTTCAGCTACACGCACAAGAAGCAGACCGGCGGCGCCGGGCAGTACGGCCGCATCGACGGCCACGTCGAGCCCGCGAGCTGCACCGGCATGGAGTTCGAGGACCGGGTCAGGGGCGGCAGCGTCCCGACCGAGTTCATCCCGTCCGTGGAGAAGGGGTTCCGATCGATGATGGCCAAGGGGCCGCTCATCGAGTGCCCCGTGACCGGCCTGCGCGTGGTGCTCGAGGACGGGAACTCCCACTCGGTGGACTCGTCGGACCTCGCGTTCCAGGCCGCGGCACGCGGCGCCTTCCTCCAGGTCTACCACCGCGCGAAGCCTCAGATCCTCGAGCCCGTGATGCGCGTCGCCGTGGAGACGCCCAACGAGTTCCAGGGCGCGGTCCTCCGCACCCTGATCCAGCGGCGGGGCATGATCGTGGGCACGAACGAGGACGCGGGGTTCAGCGTGGTCGAGGCCGAGGTCCCGCTCGCCACGATGTTCGGCTACTCCACCGACCTGCGCTCGGCCACGCAGGGCAAGGCCGAGTTCACGATGGAGTTCGCCAGATATGCTCCGGTGCCGGCGAGCATCGCCGAGGAGCTGGTCCGGCTCCACGCGACTCGCCGACGGGAGGTGGGCCGATGACCCAGCCGATGGACCACGAGGAAGTCACGGGCGTCCTCGCCAGACCGCTGTTCCCGAGGCCCGGACCGGGGAGGCTCGGCGCGATCGCCGCGCGCGCCGGCGAGGGCAAGACCGCGTGCCTGGTGCGATTCGCACTCGGCGAGCTCGTCGCCGGGCGGCGGGTGCTCCACGTCTCGCTGAACAATCCGGTGGCCGACGTGCGGGCCGCGTACGACGCCAAGCTCGACGCGCTCCACGCACAGGACCCGGCGGCGATCCCGCACCGGCTCCGGGTCGAGATCGAGCGCCGGCGCATGATCCACAGCTTCCTGCGCGGCTCGTTCGCTCCGCCGAGGCTGGCTGACGCCCTCCGGTTCCTTTCGGAGCACGCCGACTTCGAGCCGGACACCGTGGTGCTGGACGACCTCTCGCTCGAGCGCACCACCCTCGACGACGTGGCTGCGCTCGGGGCCGTGGCGGAGGGCGCCGGGGCCGAGCTCTGGCTCGCGGCCAGGGCCCACCGTGACGAGCCCCGCGACCAGGTGAACGGGCTCCCGGCCTCGATCGCGCGCGTCGCGGAGCTTCTCGAGGTCGTGGTCAGCCTCGAGCCGCGTGGTGACGAGGTCCGGGTCTACCTCCTCAAGCGCGGCGGCCGGCTGGTCCGCGAGCTGTTGCCGCTCAGGCTCGACCCGGCGACCGCGCTGCTCGTCCACGACGACGGGACGCGGGACGAGCCGGCGGAACGCCGATGACCAGGAACGACGCCTTCCGCAACATCGCGATCGTGGCCCACGTGGACCACGGCAAGACGACGCTTGTCGACGCGATGCTCGGCCAGTGCGGCGGGCTCGAGGGGCGTCGAGACGTGGTCGAGCGCATCCTGGACAGCAACGACCTCGAGCGGGAGCGCGGCATCACGATCCTCGGCAAGGCCACGTCCGTGGGCTGGCGCGGCGTGAAGATCAACATCGCCGATACTCCGGGCCACGCCGACTTCGGCGGCGAGGTCGAACGGATGCTGACGATGGTCGACGGTGTCCTGGTCCTCGTCGACGCGGCCGAGGGCGTGCTTCCGCAGACCCGGTTCGTGCTCTCGAAGTCCCTGGCGGCGCGGCTGCGGCCCATCGTGGTCATCAACAAGATCGACCGGTCCGACGCTCGACCCGAGGCCGTGCTGGACGAGGTCTACGACCTGTTCATCGACCTCGGCGCCGATGAGGAGCAGATCGAGTTCCCGGTGTTCTACGCCTCGGCGCGAGCCGGGACGGCCACGACCGATCTTGCCGCGCCGGGCACGAGCCTCGCGCCGCTGCTCGACGCCATCGTTGACCACATGCCGGCGCCCGAGGGCGACCCCGAGGCCCCGCTCCAGGCCCTCGTGACCAACATCGACTACGACGACTACATCGGGCGCATCGGTCTGGGCCGCGTGCGTCAGGGTACGTTGCGCGAGGGGAGCTCCGTGGCCGTCGTGGGAGCGGAGGCGACGCGCCTGGTCCGGCTCGGTCAGCTCTACGTGTTCGACGGGCTCGAGCGGCGGCGCGTGCACGAGGCCCCCGCGGGCGAGCTCTTCGCCGTGGCGGGCATCGAGGAGATCGGGCTCGGCGACACGCTCACCGACCCGGAGACGCCGCGCCCGCTGCCGCGGTTGCACGTGGACGAGCCGACGATCTCGATGTTCTTCTCGGCCAACACGGGCCCGCTGTCGGGCCGCGACGGCCGCTGGGTCACATCGCGGAAAGTCCGCGAGCGGCTGTTCCGCGAGGTCAAGGGCAACGTCTCGCTGCGGGTCGAGGAGACGGAGAGCGCGGAGTCGCTCCGCGTGGTCGGCCGCGGCGAGCTGGCCCTCGCCATCCTCATCGAGACCATGCGGCGCGAAGGCTACGAGCTCTGCGTGTCCAAGCCCGAGGTCGTGCGCCGCCTCGACGAGGACGGCCGGACCCTCGAGCCGATGGAGCGGCTGTTCCTCGACATCCCCGAGGAGCACATGGGCGTGGTCACTCCGGCCCTCTCGGCCCGCAAGGCCCGCATGACCGACATGCGGACCCAGGGCTCGGGCCGCGTGCGGCTCGAGTACGAGATCCCGTCGCGGGGCCTGATCGGGTTCCGCTCCGAGCTCCTGAACGACACGCGCGGCCTGGGCGTGCTCAACACGCTCTTCTCCGGCTGGGCGCCGTGGCACGGCCCGATCGTGTACCGCGTCAACGGCGCGATCGTGGCGGACCGTGGGGGCCGCGCCACGGCGTACGCGCTGTTCCACCTCCAGCCCCGCGGCCACCTGTTCATCGGCCCCGGCACCGAGGTCTACGAGGGCATGATCGTGGGCGAACGCGGCAAGCCGCGGGACATCGACGTCAACGTGACCAAGGAGAAGAAGCTCACCAACGTCCGCGCCGCGGGCAAGGACGAGAACATCATCCTCACGCCGCCGCGGGTCATGTCGCTGGACGAGGCCATCCACTGGATCGCCGAGGACGAGCTCGTCGAGGTGACGCCCCACACGGTCCGGCTGCGCAAGCGCGCCCTCGGCGCCCACGACCGCGCCAGGCTCTTCAGGGAGCGCGACATCGACGAGGAATAGGCGCCGGGCCTGATATACTGTTGAAGGCCACGAGCCCAGGAGGTCCGCGAGATGTCGCCGGTCACGAAACCGAAACGGACGATGACCCTGGAGGAGTTCCACGCGTGGAACGGCGAGCCGGACACCAGCTACGAGCTGATCGACGGCGTGCCCGTGGCCATGCACTCGCCCAGCTACGAGCTGATCGATGGCGTGCCCGTGGCCATGACGTCGCCCAAGTGGCCGCATCGGCGGATCGTCGTCAACCTGACGCGCCATGTGGCGATCGCACTGGACCGACGACGTCCCTGCGCGGCCGAGGTCGAAGCAGGGATACTCTCCCCGACGCGCCGGGACACCTACTACCAGGCCGATCTGGCCGTCTCATGTACATCACCATGCGAGGATCAGGTCGAGATGACCGACCCGATCCTGATCGTCGAGGTCCTCTCGCCATCGACCGAGGACCAGGACCGAAAGGTCAAGCTGGTCGACTACCGCCGGATCCCAAGCGTGCGGGAGATCCTGCTGGTGGACTCGAAGCGGCGCTACTGCGAGCTCCACCGGCGGCTCGAGGGGGACCGGTGGCTCACGGAGCTCTCCGTCGATCCCGAGTCTGTCCTGCACCTCGAATCCATCGACGCCGACCTGCGCCTGAGCGACATCTACGCCAACGTCGAGCTCGAGCAGGACAAGCAGCCCGAGCAGGCCACACCCGAAACCCAGGCGGCCACCGAGTAGCGGATGTCTCACATCGAGGCCGTGTCTGACGACGGACACATCTGGGACCTGATCACGATCGGCGGCGGCCCGGCCGGTCTGATGTGCTCGATCACCGCGGTCTCCGGCATCCCGATCGAGCCCCCGCGGCACTTCTCGGCCCTCGTGATCGACGCCGGCCGCATCGGTCAATTCGCCAGGCACGGCAAGCTCCGCCTCACACACCAGTGGCACTTCATGGGCGATCACCTGATCGAATCGCTGGAGCACGAGGCCCTCGCCGCCGGCGTGACGCTCCACGAGCACGAGCGAGCAGTCGGGGTCGAGCTCCACGGCGAGGTCAAGACGGTACGGACGGAGCAGGCGGTCCACCGGGGCCGCGGTGTCGCCATCTGCACCGGGTTCTTCCCGCACGGCGCGCTGCTCGAGCACAGGCGCGGCGTCCGGCCAGTGTTCAGCCCCGCGGGGCTCGAGGCTCGCGTGATCACCGCGCGTGACGGCGAAACGCTCGCGGTCCTGGGCGCTGGCCCGTCGACCGTGCGGTTCGCGCGCGACCTGCGACGCCTGCGGCCCGACCTCCGGATGCTCGTCGTTCTCGAGGACGCGGACACGGACGCCACCGAGGTGATCGGCGCGGGAGCCGAGGTCGTCCGGGGCCGGATCGGTGCCGTGCGCGAGGAGCCCGACCATGTCCGCCTCGGGGTCCGCTCGCTCGACGAGAGTCCCGGGACGGAGCGGCGGTGCTGCCTCCTGCTCATCGACTACAACTCGTACACGACCTCGACGCGGATTACCGCGTTCCTCGAAGGGACGGGCCTCGAGCGGCGCCAGGGCTACATCGTCACGGACCGGCTCGGGAACACATCGATCCCCGGAGTGGTCGCGGCCGGCAACATCACGACCCCGGTCTCCGGCGTCCTCACGGCGTTGTCCACGGGCTTCACCGCCGGGCTCGCGATCCACCGGTGGCTCTTCGAGGAACGTTTCGGCACATCCCCGGACTCGTTCCCCTGGCTCCCACGCGAAGGGCTGGACGCGCACCCACTGGGGAAGTAGGTGATCGGGGGAGGAACTTTTCTGAAGTTGCATGAAGGTTCCTCCCCCGGAACCCCTCCTCAAAAGACTTCAAATATTTTTTCTCGTGAGCGTGAGCGTGAGCGTGAGCCCCATTTTGACCACCCCCTCCGCTGGGTCCCACGTTTTCACGGTGTTACGGGGTTCTCGTAGTGAAAAAGCGGGTCAGCGTGGCGTGATGCGCCCCCCGAGGTAGTCGTCGTCGGCGAGGTGCGGGAGGCGCAACTTCCGCAGGATGGCACGCTGTGCGTCGTCGAGCTCGGTGATGGTGTAGACGCTTGGCCCCCGTTCGGAACGGTAGCGATTGAGCTTGCAGGTGCCGAGGATCTCGAGCGCCTCCTCGGGCGAGTGCTTGCCCCCGAGCACGTCGCGCAGCGTCCGCTCGAGCAGCAGCGCGAGCGCACAGAGGGTGACATGCGCACGTACCTTGAGGTCGGTGCGGTGGCGCATGGGGCGCAGTTCCAGCACGCTCTTGATGACCTGGAAGTCCTTCTCGACGATGTCCTTCGCACGATAGAGCTGGCAGAGCTCTGACGCCGATTGTGGAAGCTCAGCGTGGCCCACGAGCACGGAGAAGCCGTCGTAGCGTCGCCGCCGCCGCCACTCGGCTTCGTCGAGCTCGACTCGCGCCTGCAGACGACGTGCGCCTGCGACCTCCTGCTCCTCGACGCTGACAGAGAACGCGTCGATCAGGTCGTCCTTGTGGAGCTGCCTGTCGATGGCCGCGATGATCTGATCGCGGCCGCGCTTGGCGCGTGCGCTGGCGAGCTTCGCGTTGAGCTCGGCCACGAAGCTGGAGACACGCTCGAGGTGCTGTGCAGCCGTCTTCCGCTCCTCGACGAAACGCTCCGGGTTGAAGTACCCGACGACGCGAACGCGCAGCGGTGCGCTCGTCTCGGTCGCATCGCGGCTCGGTACACCGATCGGCCGCCTCTTGCGACTCGGCGCCGAGCGCACGAGCGACTCGAACGCCACGCGCTGCGCTTCGGGGTCAAGCTGCGCGATCCGAATCAGCCTCGCAAGCGGATAGCCGGCGGCCCGGCCAGCGGAGACCTCCTGCTGGATCTCGTCGGTGAGGCCGAGAAGCTGGCGGTACTTGGTGAACACGCTCTTCTGCAGCCCGAGCGCGGCGCCTGCTGCCGCATGCGAGCCGTAGCGGCCGTCTCTGACCGCCTGCTCGAGATCGCGGCAGGTCCGCATCGCGCGGGCGAGCGGGTCGCCGGCCGGCGCGGCGGCCTGCTCGGCGTCGAGGACCTCGGCTTCCTTGGTCTCGACCGGCTCGACGACCCCGCAATCGAGCACGAGGAGCCGCTCGTCGACCTTCTTCATCCCGGCCGCTTCGAGCCGCCGCGCCGCCTCGTCGGCCAGCTCCGACGGGTCTGGGCACGAGAGCCCCTCGACCTCGGCCCACGGCAAGCCCGGGGCATAGGTGCAGAACTCGGTGCGCGTCAGCGCCGTGAGAAAGCGCAGCTTGGTCCCGACCAGTGCCCGGATATGAGCGCTCTTGCCCATCGCGCGGTCGAACACGACCGGCGCGTCGCCGACCCACTCGAGGCCTGAGATCGCCTGCGCCATCTCGGTCATCGCAACGCTATCGCTGCAATTGCCGCGGATGACCTCCCAGCGCAGCGGGTAGCCGCTCTGGTTACACAAGAAGACGAGGCCGATCTTGCGCGAGACGATCCCCTCTTTGGTCTTGCTGCGAACGGCGAGCTCGGGTCCGTGCCCTACGAACCATGTGTCCGTGACATCCATGGCCAGCCATGCGAAGGCGCCGTCGCGCTCGCGGTAGAGCCGAGGCAGCTTCGCCATGAGCGCCGGCGTGGCGGCCTCGAGCTGGTCGAGCACGCGGTGGACGCGGGTGTTGTTGACCTGGCGCGGTGCGACACCGAGCAGCTCCGGCAGGGCGGTGCGAGGGAACCAGCGCGTGGCTGCGAGCTTCGAGTCGGGCGCGACGAGTCGCTGGAGCACGAGCGCCTCGACGACCAGTACGGCGGACACCTCGGTCTCGCCGCGGGGCACCAGGTCGCGCATCACGACGTCGAGGCCCCATCGACGCCACAGCTCGTCGCCGAGGGCGAGGTCGAGGTAGTCGAGGTTGGCCTGTGGCTTGGGGGCCGGCGTGGGCTTCGCGGACGAGACCACGGCGACGCGTTTCCCCATGCGGGAGGCGTCGAAGGATGTCTTGAAATTGTCGAAGGCGACGTCGTCCATCGCCCCGAGGTTGGCGATGACGCGATGCACCGGTCTGCCGTCGGACTCGCGCCGGACGCTCTCGACGAGGTGGGCGTACTGGTAGCGTCGGCCGTGGCTGGTGACGATGGTGCGGCGGAGAAACATTACGACCTTTTACTACTCGATAGGGTCGGTGTCAACCGTATATCCACCTAATTATACATATCATATCTATTACATTTGAGGATGGTGCTCTACGCACAATCTTTTACTACATACAAAACGGCGTATTTTCTAACATGCCGGAATCGTGAAGCGATCTCGATGTAGGTGGTTGTCGCCGATCAATACGGGGTGAGCGGGAGCGAACCGAGGGTGACAGCGAAAACACCGAAAAAATCGCTGAAAGTCTTTGTGGAAGGGGGTCCGGGGGGAAACGCTTTCTTCAGAAAGTGGTTCCCCCCGCGAGCCTTTCCAGTGAAGATCCAGCCCGTGCCGGGCTGGATATCGTTCGAGAGGCGGCTGGACTGGGAGCTGACGAAGCGCTGCACGCTCCGATGCG
>Ga0233425_10006006_pt1 | contig 18501 bp, 12 predicted proteins | sample Watercolumn_Towu_2_FD_181712 | JGI IMG/M metagenome (GOLD analysis project Ga0233425, IMG submission 181712) | Freshwater microbial communities from Lake Towuti, South Sulawesi, Indonesia - Watercolumn_Towuti2014_140_MG | ecosystem: Environmental > Aquatic > Freshwater > Lake | place... | reverse complement strand
TCGAGTAGGTCGTCCCGAAGTCGATGCCGACGATTGGCGCCGTCCCGCCCGCTCGCGTGGTGCCAGCCGGTGACCGCCATCCGCGGCGGCTGCCGATCTGCCTGATGTCGCGCGGCGTGGGGGCGGTCGGTTCCTGGCCTGCTCCGGCCGCAGGTGGCCGGGCCGTGGCCAGCTCCGCGGGCTTCGGTTGCTGCCGGGGCGGCATCCCGGCCAGAGACGGTGCGGGACGGAGCTGCGGCTGCGGGGTGGGCGGCGGCGCCCCGACCTTCTTCTCGTCCGTGCGGGACATCGGTGAGATCGGCGGCCCGACCTGAATGCGTTGACCGGTCTTCACCTGGGCCTGATGGTCGCGCGGGCCGGGGACCGGTGGGACGTACCCTGGAGACGAGTCCCTGATCCCGGGTTTCGCGCTCGCGGCCGCCACCACACGAGCCGGACGCAAGGGCTCGACCGGCGTGACGGCGTCAGGAGTTGTGATCGGGGGAGCCGACAGTCCCACGTCGAGGTCGGACCGTTTCGCCTGGCTCCATCGACCGGAGTCCGGGCGCTTCAAGCCCTTGAGACTGGGGATGGTCGGGGACGGGATGACTGCGATCATCGAGTCGAGCTCGTCGGAGTCCAGCTTGATGGCGACGCCTATCCGCCCCGACATCTCGAGGCCCGACTCGATCCGCACGACCTCCCCTTTCACGTCGCGTGTGCTCCCGTCGAGCTCTGTGAGACGGATGACGGTCCGCTCTCCGATCTCCGGAGGGTTGGCGTCGATGAGGACCAGGATGCCGCGTTGGCCGATGTTCTCGGTGAAGACCTTTCGGAAGTCGGACCAGCTCGCGCACCGGAGATCCACTCGCCGCTTGACTCTGTAGCGCGGCGAGGCCCGCCGAGGGGTGCCCGGAAGCTCGTCCGGACCGCGCTTCTTCTCGCCATCGCTCATGCTGGCGCCTCACACGATCAGAGGAATGAAACTACCACGAGACCGAAACCGCTCAAAGGGGCTGTCGCGGGGGGGGTGGACACGGTGGACGAAGTAGACGGAGTGGACCAGCCTCGACGGAGGTCACATCCCGAGATCTTGAACGAGCCGCACGGTCACTGGAAACTCCTGAGAGGTCCACCCCGTCCACCTGGTCCACTCGGTCCACCCGTCTGTCATTCGTGGAGGTACTCGACGAGGAGGGCGTCGATCTCCCCGTCCGAGAGGTAGGTCTCATCGTGGCCGAGCCGCGTGATCACCTCGCGCTTGGTCGTCCCCTCGAAGATACGCACGGAGACCCTGTTCTGCTCATCCACCATGACGCTGACATCGACCACGATCCGCCCGGCGGGCTCGGGAGGCAGCCCGTCGATCACTGCCTCCCCGATGAGGGTCCAGCTCTCCTCGGGGCCAGCGTCGCCCTGGAAGACCTTGAAGCGCATCTCGGTCTGCCCCTCGCGCGTGGTGACGTAGCTCCGGGTGTCCGAGGCGGGGAGCGGCTCGTTCCGGGCGAGGATGACGGAGACCGACCGTGCGCACGACAGCGCGATGGCCTTGTTCGTCACCTCGAGCAGACGCCTCGAGGTCGGAGCCTCGACCTGGTGCCCGCCGAGGCTCGCGCCGTGGATCGCGGCACCGAGCGCCACGGCTTCCGTCGGATCCACGGTGATGTCGGGCCGCGTCTGGAAGTATGCCCCGACGCGCGACCGGACGATGCGCACGAACGTCGTGCCTCCGACGAGGATCACCGTCTCGACGTCCGTCGGGTCCACCCCGGCCTGGGCGAGCGCCTCGCTGCAGCAGCGGAAGGTCTTGTCGATGTTCTCGCCGCAGATCTGCTGGAACTTCCGGCGATCGAGCACGTAGACGAGATCCTTCACTCCGCTCGGTGTGCGGGCCACGGCCCGCAGGCGGACCTCGGTCCGCGGCTCGACGCTCAACCTTCGCTTGGCCCGCTCGCAGGCGAAGAGCAGGCGTTGCCACTCGGCCACGTCGCGCCAGAGGTTCCGTCCCGTCTCGACCCTGAACGTCTCGGCCGCGGCGAACGCGATCGCCAGGTCGAGGTCGTCGCCGCCCAGCATCGAATCCCCGGCAACGGCGAGGACCCTGATGTGCTGGTCCTCGAACCGCAGCAGCGTGAAGTCGAACGTCCCGCCGCCGAAGTCGTAGACGCCGATGAGCCGCGGCTCCTTGCGGTCGTATCCGAAGGCCAGTGCGGCCGCGGTGGGCTCGTTGATGACCCGGACGACGTCGAGCCCGCTGATCTTGCCCGCGACGCCGATCGCCGTGCGCTGCATGTCGTCGAAGCTCGCGGGCACCGCCACGACGACCTGGCGGACGGGGTGCCCCAGCCTCGCCTCGGCGATCGTCTTGAGGTGAACGAGCACCCGCGCGGCGATCTCTGCGACCCCGTAGGTCTGCCCGCGTGCCACGATCACCGCCGCGCCGCCGGGGCCCTCGGCCACCCTGTACGGGAAGCCCGCGATCGCGGCCTTTGTCCTCGGGTCGGAGAACTGGCGCCCGAGGAGCCTCTTGAACGAGTAGATGGTGTTCTCCGGATCGGTGATGAGCCGCTCGCGGGCGGCAAAGCCCACGAGCTCGCGATCCGGGGTGAAGGACACGACGGACGGGATCACGCGGCGCCCCTCGTCGTCGGCGAGCACCCTGACCTGACCATCGATCACCGCCGCGATGCAGGACGTGGTCGTGCCGAGATCGATGCCGAGGATGGTCTCGCCTTCACCCACCGCGCAACGCTCCACCAGGGCGAGCGGCTCTCGCCTCCGTTCACGGTAACTTCAAGCCAGATAATAGTATAGACTCGGGCCGTGACGCGAGCCGACAGACTCAAGAGGCTCCGTGCGTTGTTATGGGTCCTCGAGGAGAACCACGCCGGGCTCTCGTCCCAGGAGATATCGCGGCGTCTCGAGGTGTCGGAACGTACGGTTCGACGCGACCTCCAGACCCTCAGGTCGACTGGATATCCGCTGACGTCCGTTGGCTCGAAGTGGCTTTTCATCGAAGGGCAGGGCTTGCCCACGTCGCTCGCGTCCGACGGCGCCGCCGAGGAGATCTCTCGCGATCGGATCCTGTCCCTGGATCGCGCCGTCCGTTCGCGCCATCCCATCGAGGCCGTCCACTGGTCGCCGGGCCCGCTTGGTGAAGTGAAGCTGGACCTCGCGCCCCTCGCGCTGCACTTCTTCGAGGGCAGCCTCTTCCTGGTCGCGCGGGAGCACCCTCCGGCCGGGCGGTGGCGCACCGTCGCCGTCGAGCGGCTGGCCAGGATCGAGGTGTCGCACCGGCGGTTCCCGCGCTCCGTGAACGACGGGCTCGAGAGCTACCTCGCCGGCCAGGTCGTTGCCGATGCCGCGACGGAGCTGATCCGGGTCCTCGTCAGGTTCGATCCCGAGATCTCGTGGCGGGTCGCCGGGAGGATCTGGCATCCGAGCCAGCGGGTCTTCCCCCAGGACGACGGATCGGTGATCGCCGTGCTGCGCGTGCCGGGGCTGGCCTGGGTGACGGCCTGGGTCCTCGGGTTCGGCCCAGGTGCGCTCGTCCTCTCGCCGCCCGGCCTTGTCCGCGGTGTGCTCAAGGCGCTCCACGAGACACAGGCCAAGTACGCGTCCGTACAACAACAGCTCTCTCAGCTAGACCTGTTCGAGAACGGAACATAAGATCTACCACCATGCGCCAGGTCATGTTCGTAGCCCTCTTCGTCACAACCCTGACCGCGTCGGGAGCCGGGTGCGGTGACGAGCACGTCGTCAACGTCCGCGTGCGGACCCTCTCGTCCGAGACCTGCGACGGGCTCGCTCCCCTTCCGCAGTGGCCCGAGGAACGCTCGTGCGCCCTGCTCAGGGCTCGCGACTCGCGTGGGGACCCCGTGCCGCTCCGGGCACCCGGGACACCGGACGAGCAGCGCTTCGGCGCCATCCTCCTCCCGAGGAGCAGCACCAACGTCTCGACGGTCTCGCTCGACCTCCCCCCGGCGCAGGAGCACGTCACCGTCGAGCTGAACGTGTACGACCAGAGCGGGGCCCTGCTCTCCTCGGGCCAGAGCCTGCCCGGGCCGCTCTGCGCCGGCTGCTCGGTGTCGCTGACCCTGTCACCGCCCGGGAGGTTCTCATGCACCGGGGCCGGATACGAGGGGCAGGGTCCCGAGCAGTTCGCCACGGAGCGGCGCGCACTGCACTCGGCCACGCTCCTCTCCAACGGCGAAGTCCTGATCCTCGGCGGGGTCAGCGTGTCCAGCGAGGAGGCGGTCATCCCGCGTGACCAGGCCACCGAGGTCCCGCTCGCACGTCGCATCGAGGTGTACGACCCCTCGATCGGCGGCTTCGTATGGCCGACCGTGCACAACCGCGTGGCCGGCGACGAGCAGGGGTTCTTCCGGCGCGTGTTCCACACGCCGGTCTACCTCGGCGTGGACCCGGAGACGGGGTTCCATCGGCTGAGGGTCTTTGGCGGGATCACGGCGCCGCCGCGCTCGACGGGCCTCGCGCTGCGGTGGGCCCCGAGCTCGGACGACGAGACGTATCTCCCGCGCGTGTTCCGCATCCCGATGGTCCCGGGGAACAACGCGACGAACGCCCCGCCGGTGGACATCACCTACGACCCGGCGACCATGTCGGTGACCATCGAGGAGGTCGTCATCGAGAGCATCACGGCCTTGCGGCGGACGTCGCTGAGCCGCTCGATCACGGTCGGGAACTCCACCGTGCTCTCGGCGGGCATGTACCTCTCGACCGACAACTCGCTCCGGGTCGAGGACGACTGGTTCTTCGTCAATCCGCCCGACGGCGCGATCGGCCAGGGCGAGGTCTTCGACCTCCGCGTCCAGCGGGTCGGGCACTCGATCACGCTTCTCGACAACGATCCCTGGGTGGCCCTCGTATGGGGCGGCGACGTCCGATCCGCCGACGACGACCTGCCCACGGCCGACGGGTTCCCACACAACCGGGACAACTGTCCGTGGATCAGCAACCCGACCCAGGAGAACACGGGCTCCGACGCCTGGGGCGATGCATGCCGGGACGACTGGGACAGCGACCTCGTCCTGAACGCGGACGACAACTGCCCCGAGGCGCCCAACGCCGATCAGAGCGACCTCGACGGGGACGGGACCGGGGACCTGTGCGATCCGGAAGGGCCTGGTGCGACGTCGATCGGCGAGCTCCTCTCGAGCATGGTCCGGGGGAGCTCGCGCCTCGATCGGTCGGCGACCTCGGGCGGCGGCCCGAACAAGCTCCCGCTCGAGTCCGTTTTCCACGGATCGGTCTCGATCGAGGCAGGCGCCGTGCTCATCTACGGCGGATACAAGCTCTCACGGTTCGGCGTCCTTTTCCCGAACAGCCGCATCGATACACCAGCGGACCTGCCGGGGGTATATGCCGTCGTCCTCGACTCGATGGCGGCCGATCGCGGCGAGGTCCACTTCCAGACCCTGGACGACGGGGACCCGTGGCCCCGCGTCATCCTGCCCACGATGACCCCGCTCTCCGATCCGTTCGACGGAGCGCCATCGCACCAGATCCTGATCCTCGGCGGGGCGGAGGCCGGTCCGGTGGACCGGTCGGCGCTCATGGCGCCCGGCGGGCTGGCCCGCCTCGTCACATTGTCCCGTAATGCGCTGGGCCTCTTCGACGTCGTCTGCGAGGACCTCGGGACGTCGTTCGGCAACGGGTGCGTGAGCAACCCGACCTCTGCTCCGCACCACGACCGGTGGGGGCACACCGCCACGAGGCTCCAGGACGGGACAGTCCTCATCGTCGGCGGGTTCACGATCCAGGAGGACGACTCCGGGCTCCACCCGGTGTGGCAGGCCGAGGTGTTCAACCCCACGTCTCGAGCGCTGCGAGTCCCGAGCTGGGGTGGGAGCACGGCCTGCCCGACACTCGAGGACGGCGCGGTCGGCCTCGAGCCCATCACCGTCATTCCGGACGCGGGGGTCCCCGACGCAGACGCGGACGACGCCGGCCCGGACGGCGACGCGGACGCCGACTCGGACATGGACGCCGACCACGACGGCACCGACGCGGACGGCGCGGGCGACACCGATCTCGACGTCGATTCCGACGATGGGGCGTGACGTTCTCAGCAGTGGGGGTGTCGTCGAGCTCGGCATCCAGGGTGGACGCCGTGGACCTCGTGGACGAAGTGGACGCAGTCGGAACGTCCACTCGGTCCACCAGGTCCACCCCGTCCACGACGTTCCACAACCAGCAGAAACAACGCCCCGTTGACCAGTGTGCAAGGATCTGGTAACGAAAAGCCGCATTTCGAGCAAATATTCGAAACCGGTCGAAATTCGAGAAGAAAGGCGGGTTCTCATGGCACTTCGAGACGTGTTCGTCGTTGGCGCGGCCCGGACGCCGGTGGGGAGCTTCCAGGGCCAGTTCGCGTCGGTCCCGGCGCCTCAGCTCGGGGCGACGGCCATCAAGGCGGCGGTGGATCGGGCCGCGGTCGATCCGGCCGACGTGCAGCGGTGCTACATGGGGAACGTCCTGTCAGCCGGCATCGGCCAGGCCCCGGCGCGGCAGGCGGCGCTCCAGGCCAAGCTGCCCCAGAGCGCTCCCTGCATCACCGTGAGCAAGGTCTGCGGCTCCGGGATGGAGGCCGTGATCATGGCGTCGCGCGTGCTCATGATCGGCGACGCCGACGTGGTCGTGGCCGGCGGCATGGAGAACATGACCATGACGCCTTATGCCCTGCCCGCGGCGCGCAGCGGCCTGCGGATGAACGACAACGTGGTCAAGGACCTGATGGTCTTCGACGGGCTCTGGGACCCGTACGGCGACCAGCACATGGGCATGTTCGCCGAGATGTGCGCCGAGAAATACGGCTTCACGCGCGAGGCGCAGGACCTGCTGGCCATGAATTCGTACGAACGGGCGCAGGCCGCGATCGCGGACGGGACGTTCGCGCGAGAGATCGCGCCCGTCGCCATCCCGCAGCGCAAGGGTGACCCGCAGATGATCACGGAAGACGAGGAGCCCAAGCGCTACCGCAAGGACAAGGTGTCGTCGCTCAAGCCCGCGTTCAAGAAGGACGGCACGGTCACCGCGGTCAACGCGTCGAGCATCAACGACGGCGCCGCCGCGCTGGTGCTCGCCAGCGGCGAGGCCGTCAAGGAGCGCGGTCTCAAGCCGCTCGCCCGGCTCGTCAGCCATGGCGGCCACGCCCAGGAGCCGGCGTGGTTCACCACGGCTCCGGTCGGCGCGAGCCGTAAGGCGCTCGAGCGCGCGGGCTGGCGCTCGGGCGACATCGACTACTGGGAGGTCAACGAGGCATTCGCCGTCGTGGCCATGGCGGCGCGGCAGGACCTCGAGATCCCCGACGATCACCTGAACATCCACGGCAGCGGCTGCTCCATCGGCCACCCGATCGGCTGCACCGGCGCGCGGATCATCGTCACCCTCGTGAACATCCTGCACGAGAAGCAGGCCGCGCGCGGCCTCGCCACGCTCTGCATCGGCGGTGGCGAGGGACTGGCCACCATCTGGGAGCGGGTCTGAGGAATGAGGAATGAGGAATGAGGAATGAGGAATGATGAATGATGAGTGATGAGTGACAAACGGTTGCTCGTCATTTCAGCGAGGAGGGCTCCATGTCGAAGAAGGTCATCGGGATCCTCGGAACAGGGCAGATGGGCGCGGGCATCGCCCAGGTCGCCGCGTCGTGCGGTCACCGCGTCCTGATGGCGGACATCAACCTCGAGATCGCCCAGAAGGGGCGCGACGGCATCGCCTCGCGGCTCGCCAAGGCCGTCGAGAAGGGCAAGATGGAGGCCGGCGCCCGCGACGAGGTGCTCGAGCGGCTCGTCCCGGTTGCATACCTGGACGCGTTCGGCGAGGCGGGCTTCGCGATCGAGGCCGCCACCGAGAACATCGGGCTGAAGAAGGAGCTCTTCGCCAAGCTCGACAAGTCCGTCCCCGCGGACGCGATCCTCGCCACCAACACCTCGTCCATCTCCATCACCATGATCGCGGCGGCCACCACGAGGCCACACAAGGTCGTGGGCATGCACTTCATGAACCCGGTGCCCGTGATGAAGCTCGTCGAGCTGATCCGCGGGCTCCAGACAGACGACGCGACCTTCGCCGAGACCAAGGTGTTGGCCGAGGCGTGGGGCAAGACCACGACCTGCTCCAAGGACTACCCCGGGTTCATCGTCAACCGGATCCTCATCCCCATGCTGAACGAGGCGTGTTACGCCCTGATGGAGGGCATCGGGACGCCGGAGGACATCGACACCGGGATCAGGCTGGGCCTGAACCACCCGATGGGGCCGCTGACGCTGGCCGACCTCATCGGACTGGACACCTGCCTCGCCATCGCCGAGGTGCTCCACCAGGGCCTCGGCGATCCCAAGTACCGTCCATGCCCGCTGCTCCGGAAGTACGTCGAGGCGGGCTGGCTCGGACGCAAGACCGGGCGCGGGTTCTACAAGTACTGAAAGAGGTCGTCATGCCAGAGCTCGAGACGCTCCTGCTGTCGCGTGAAGGCGACATCGTTTTCGTCACCATCAACCGGCCGGCCAAGCTCAACGCGCTGAACGAGGAGGTCCTGCGCGACCTCGAGCGCGCGGCCCTGATGCTCGGCCCGGGCGGCGACCAGTCCGGCGCCAGGGTGGTCGTCATCACCGGCGCCGGCGGCAAGGCGTTCGTCGCCGGCGCCGACATCGCGGCCATGATCGACATGACCGTGCTGCAGGGCCGCGCCTTCTCGGAGCTGGGGCATCGCGTCTTCGACGCGATCGAACGCCTCCCGATGCCGGTCATCGCCGCCGTGGACGGTTTCGCCCTCGGCGGGGGCATGGAGCTGGCCATGGCGTGCGACGTCATCTATGCCAGCGATGCCTCTCGATTCGGCCAGCCCGAGGTCGGGCTCGGCGTCATCCCGGGGTTCGGCGGCACCCAGCGCCTGCCCCGGCTCGTGGGGCCGGCCAAGGCGCGCGAGCTCATCTTCACCGGCGAGATCATCAGGGCCGACGAGGCGCTCCGCATCGGCCTCGTCCAGGCCGTGTTCCCGAAGGACGACTTCATGACCGCGGTCATGAAGCGGGCAGGGCTCGTCGTGGCCCAGGCGCCCCTGGCCGTGTCGCAGGCGAAACGTGCCATCGATCGGGGGCTCGATCTCCCGCTGGAACGGGCCTGCGAGCTCGAGCAGCAGGCGTTCGGCGTGCTCTTCGCCACGGAGGACCGGCGCGAGGGCATGTCGGCCTTCGTCGAGAAGCGCAAACCCGTGTTCGAGTCGAAGTAAGAGGAGGCGCAGATGCATTTCGAGTTGACGGAGGAGCAGAAGCTGGTGCAGCAGACGGCGCGCGAGCTCGCCGAGCGCGAGATCGCGCCGGCCGCGGCCGCGTTCGACCGCGAGCACAGGTACCCGGCAGAGATGGTGGCCAAGCTGGTCGAGCTCGGGCTCATGGGCGTGGCCATCCCCGACGAGTACGGCGGCGCCGGCATGGACTACGTGTCGTACGTCGTCGCCATGGAGGAGATCAGCGCGGCCTGCGCCGGCACCGGCGTGATCATGAGCGTCAACAACTCGCTCGTCTGCGACCCGCTGCTCAAGTACGGCACGGCGAAGCAGAAGAAGGAGGTCCTCGCGCCCCTCGCGTCGGGCCGGAAGCTGGGGTGCTTCGGGCTGACCGAGCCCGCGGCCGGGAGCGACGCGTCGAAGATCCGCACGACCGCCGTTCGGGACGGCGACTCGTGGGTGCTCAACGGCGAGAAGAACTTCATCACGAACGCGCCGCAGGCGGACTGGGCCATCATCTTCGCCTACACGGACAAGGCGCAGCGCCACAAGGGCATCAGCACGTTCCTCGTGCCGCGCGAGACGCCGGGGTACTCGACCGGGCCGTACGAGCGCAAGCTCGGCATCCGGGCGTCGCACAGCTCGTCGATCCACCTCGAGGACTGCCGCATTCCCGGAGACCTCCTCCTGGGTGAGATCGGCCAGGGCTTCAAGGTTGCGATGACCACCCTCGACGCGGGGCGGATCGGCATCGCGGCGCAGGCGCTCGGCATCGCGCGAGCCGCGCTCCACGAGTCCGTGATCTACGCCAAGGAGCGACAGGCCTTCGGTGGTCCGATCGCCAACCTGCAAGCGATCCAGTTCATGCTGGCCGACATGGCGACCCGGCTCGACGCCGCCCGGCTGCTCACCCTGCGCGCCGCGCACCTGAAGGACATCGGACAACCCTTCTCCAAGGAATCGGCCATGGCCAAGCTCTTCGCGGCGGAGACGGCCATGTGGGTGACGACCAAGGCCATCCAGGTCCACGGCGGCTACGGCTACCTCGAGGACTTCGCCGCCGAGCGGCACTTCCGGGACGCCAAGATCACCGAGATCTACGAGGGGACGAGCGAGATCCAGCGGCTGGTCATCGCCGCGAGCCTCCTGCGGGAGTGAGGCTTGAGGCTTGAGGCTTGAGGCTGGAGGGCTGAGAAAGGGTTTTCAGATGTCTCGGACGGACTACCTCCTCGTCGTGCTCCTGTCGCTGGGCTGCGGACCCGCGCAGCACCATGTGGACGAGCCGGGGTCCGACCGTGCCGACGTCGATGTCGAGGAGGAGCCACGCGAGGCCGAGGCCGATGACGGCATGGCCATCGAGGGGCTCAGGGGCAGCCTGAACCGCGACGAGGTCGATCCCGTCCTGAACCGCGCGGCCGGCCGGTTCGCGGAGTGCTACTCGGCGGCGCTCGAGGACGCCCCGTACCTCGTCGGCGACCTCGCGCTCAGCTTTTCCGTGGGTCGCGACGGCGCGGTCCGAACGGTCTGGACGCCGACGGCGACGCTCGGCTCGCGCGACGTGGAAGAGTGCATCCTGCGCCACGCGCGATCGCTGCGGTTTCCGAGCCCGCACGGAGGAGAAGCCGAGCTCGACTATGGTCCGATGGCCATGAGCCCCGGCGACGACGCGCGCCCCCCGGACGTTTGGGAAGAGTCGCGGATCACCGAGGCCCTCGAGGCGCACGGCGACGCTCTCCGGGCCTGTACGCACGGCGACGGCGGGTTCTCGGTGACGTTCTACATCGGCCCGGGCGGCCGGGTCCGATCGGTGGGCGCCGTGGCGCCTTCGGCAGAGCAACAGGACAGCGCGCGCTGCCTCGAGGCCGAGGTCGCCGCATGGGACGGCCTCCCCGACCCCATCGACTGGGTGGCCAAGGTCTCCCTGGAGTTGTGACCCATGGAATTCACGCTGAGCGACGAACAGGTCCTCGTCCGCGACATGGCTCGCGACTTCGCCCGCAAGGAGCTCGCCCCCGTCGCCACGAAATATGACAAGGAAGAGCACTACCCGCGCGACGAGCTGCGCCGCATGGCCGAGCTCGGGCTGATGGGAGTGAACGTGCCGGCCGAGCACGGCGGAGCCGAAGCCGGCGTCGTGGCTTATAGCCTCGCCATGCAGGAGATCGCGTACGGCTGCGCAGCCTCGTCGGTGACGATGGCCGTCACGAACATGGTCGGCGAGGTCATCTGCGCGTTCGGGACCGAGGAGCAGAAGCGGCGCCACGTCCCGAGGCTGACCAACGGCACGTACTCGGCCGGCGCCTTCGCGCTGTCCGAGCCGCACTGCGGTTCCGACGCCTCGGCGCTCCGGACCCGAGCGGTCCACAAGGACGGCCGGTGGGTCCTCGACGGCGAGAAGGCGTGGATCACGAGCGGCAACACGGCGGGCGTGATGGTGGTCTGGGCCCGCACCGGCGGCCCGGGCTCCGGCGGCGTCACCGCCTTCCTCGTCACTCCCGACGCCCCGGGCTTCGGCGTCGGACGTCACGAGGACAAGATGGGGCTCCGCGCGTCCGGGACCGTCTCGCTCGTGTTCGAAGGGTGCGAGGTGCCGGACGACGCGCTGCTCGGCGAGGAGGGCGAGGGGTTCAAGGTCGCCATGATGGCCCTCGACGGCGGACGCATCGGCATCGCGTCGCAGGCGTGCGGCATCGCCGCGGCCGCGCTCGACGAGGCCAGGGCATACGCGCTCGAGCGGACCGCGTTCGGCAAGCCGATCGCCGAGCTCCAGGCGATCCAGCTCAAGCTGGCCGACATGGCCACGGAGCTGGACGCCGCGCGACTCCTCGCGCTCCGCGCTGCATGGCTCAAGGAGAACGGACGCCCGTTCACCAAGGAAGCGTCCATGGCCAAGCTCTTCGCGTCCGAGGCGGCCAACCGCATCTGCGCCGAGGCGCTCCAGATCCACGGCGGCTACGGGTACGTCAAGGAGTTCCCGATCGAGCGGCACTACCGCGACGTCCGGGTCACGACCATCTACGAGGGCACGAGCGAGGTCCAGCGCATCGTCATCTCCAGACACGTCCTCAGGGAGATCGGGTGACGCTCATGGCGACGAATCCGATCCGGCTCCTGCGAGCACTTGGGCACGGCGCTCTCCGGGTCCTCGGACCGATCCACGAGTGGAGCGAGGGCCGGGCGTCGCTCGCGCTCGACGCGGTCGAGCATGGCGGCCGGCGCGGCGCGGTCATGTGCTACACCAACCCGCCCGTGCATCAGATCGGCAACCCGGGCCTGGACGCCATGCTGGCCGCGCTGGTCCGGCTCGCGGAGCGGGGAGACGTCGAGTTCCTGATCCTCACCTGGCCTTGCGACCCGGTGCACGCAGGCGGCGACCTGAAGGAGAGCCTGGACAGGCTCACCGCGACGCACCTGCGCCGCGACGAGCTCGAGGCCGCGGGAGCGCCCCGCGACGAGATCGACGCGCTGTACGCCTGGGCCGACGGCCGTCTCGACAAGGGACAGGCCCTGTACCGGGCCGTGAGAGCGCTCCGGATGCGGACGGTCGGCGTGTGCGGCGGCGGGCTCAGGTTCGGAGGGTCGGCCGAGGTCAACCTCATGGCCGACCTGCTCGTGGGCGACTCGCGCTCCGGCATGTGCTTCAGCGAGGCGATGATCGGCCTCATCCCGGGCTGGGCCGGCGTGGCCCGCGCCGTCACTAAAGCGGGCGCCGCCAACGCGCGCTGGATGGCCCAGACCGCGGCCCAGGTCATGGCGCCCGACCTCGCCCGCGTCGGGATCTACGACGCCGTCGTGACCATCGACGAGCCCCTGCCCCGCATGGGTCGGAGCGGCGACAAGGCGGCGGACGCGGCGCGGTACGCCGACGACCTGGCGGCACACGACGGACGGGTCTGGCCCGCGCTCCTCGCCGAGGGGCTCCGCCTGGCCACGTGCGCCCTGGATGACGTCCCGCGCATCGATCCGGGGACGCGTCCGCTGCTCGCCACCGCCGCGCAGCTCGACGCCGAGGTCCGCCGCAGGGCCGATCCCTCGAGCTACGCCGCGGTGTGGGGCCAGACCCTCAAGGAAGCCGAGCCGGCGCTCACCCGGCTCGGCCGGCCGCTGGCGCCGCAGTCCGTGGCCGAGCTCGATGCGCTGCTCGGCTCCGCCGAGCCCGGCGGATTCGATGAAGACCGATTCGTGGAAGCAGAGAAGCTGGCCGACGCGCGGCTCTACCGCGACCGGAGGCTGGAGGTCGGTATCCGGGCCACACTCGAGCAGAGGGTGGCCGACTTCAGGACGATAGGGTGACAGGAGCATGAGACCATACTTCGAGAAGATGCCCGTCATGGGCAAGGAGCTCACGGACAAGGCGCGCGCGCGCAGCGAGGACAACGCGCGGGTCGTGCTCGAGTACGAGAAGCAGGTCGAGGTCGCCGTGCGCAAGGTCGTCGACGCCGGCCTCCCGATCGAGCAGATCCACAAGCGAGGCGAGCTCACCGCGATGGAGCGGATCGAGAAGCTCGTCGACCCCGGCAGCTTCCTCCCGATCAACAGCCTCTTCGACCCGCACTTCAACGAGGAAGGGTCGGTCGGCATCATCTCGGGGCTGGCGACCATCTCGGGCCGGCACTGCGTTCTCGTCGCCTCGGACAACAAGGTCCTCGCCGGAGCCTGGATACCGGGACAGGGCGAGAAGATCTTCCGCGCGCAGGACATGGCCCAGATGATGAACGTGCCCCTTGTCTGGGTGCTCAACTGCTCGGGCGTGAAGCTCACCCAGCAGGAGGAGGTCTACGCGGGCCGTCGCTCCGGAGGCCACACGTTCTTCCGCCACTCGGCCATGGAGATCGGGGGCGTGCCCGTCCTCGCCGCGGTCTTCGGGACGAACCCGGCCGGCGGCGGGTATCATGGGATCAGCCCGACCAGGATGTACGCCCACAAGGACGCCAACATGGCGGTGGGCGGCGCGGGCATCGTCAGCGGAATGTCGCCCAAGGGGTTCTTCGACGTCGCCGGGGCGATGCAGATCATCGAGGCCACTCGGCACTTCAAGGCCGTCCCCCCGGGCGGCGTCCGCATCCACCACGACGAGACCGGCTTCTTCTCGACAGTCCACGAGACCGAGGACGAGGTGCTCGCCCAGCTCCGCAAGGCCATGGCCGAGATGCCGCGGTACGAGGCGAGCTTCTTCCGCGTGGCGAGCCCCGCGGAGCCGTTGTTCCCCGCCACGGACCTGCCCTACCTCGTACCCTTCGACCAGAAGGTCACGTACAAGGTCGAGCAGTTCATGGCCCGGGTGTTCGACGGGAGCGAGCACTTCGAGCTCCGTCCCGACTACGGACCCGAGGTCTACTGCGGCCTGGCCAAGGTCGACGGCTTCCTGATCGGCGTGATCGGCAACCGCCAGGGGTTCCTCGGCAAGGACTACCCCGAGTACACGAAGGAGTACACGGGCATCGGCGGCAAGCTCTACCGGCAGGGCCTCATCAAGATGAACGAGATGGTCAGCCTCTGCGGCCGCGACAAGATCCCGATCCTTTGGATCCAGGACACGAGCGGCATCGACGTCGGCGACATCGCCGAGCGGGCCGAGCTGCTCGGCCTCGGACAGTCGCTGATCTACTCCATCGAGGACTCGCGCGTGCCCATGATCTGCATCGTGCTCCGCAAGGGAACCGCCGCGGCGCACTACATCATGGGCGGTCCGCAAGCGAGTCGGAACAACGCCTTCACGCTGGGCACGGCCTGCACCGAGATCGACGTGATGCACGGCGAGACAGCATCCGTCGCCGCGTTCGCCCGCCGGCTCGTGAAAGAGCAGGACTCGGGCAAGCCGCTCGAGCCCGTGATCGACAAGATGAACGCCCTGGCCAGGCAGTACCACGACCAGTCGCGCCCCATCTACAGTGCGCAGCGCGGATACCTCGACGAGGTCGCGCCCTTCACGCGGCTGCGTGACTACCTGATCGCCTTCGCCAGGTGCTGCTATCAGAACCCGAGGGCGATCTGCCCTCTGCACCAGATGATGTTGCCGAGGATCATCAAGGGATAGGCCCGCGAGCCCTCGCCGACATCACGACATGGGCCGCCACGCGGCGAAAAGAAAGGAAGGACCATGACGACCCATGCCTGGAAGCTACCGGAACGAGTCGACCTGGGAGACATCACCGTCCGCGACGGGCTCCAGACGCTGGAGCACTTCGTGCCCACCGACCTGAAGGTCAAGCTGGCCGAGGACCTCGTGCTGGCCGGGTACAAGCACATCGAGGTGTCGAACTTCGGCAACCCGAAGTTCCTCCCCCAGTTCAGGGACATCGAGGAGCTGCTCGACCGGCTCTTCGACAGCGAGCGAGTGGGCCACCTGCTCAAGCAGAACGGCGGTGACGTCACCATCACCGCGATCAGCATCAACGAGCAGGCCGTGGACCGGGCGCTCGAGTACAAGACGAAGCGCGGCAGGGGCCCCGACGTCCTGCTCCAGATGGTCTCCACCGATCCGCACCACCACAAGGTGAACTCGGGGACGACGCTGGACGCCTACTTCGAGATGTCGGAGCGGTGCATCGCCAAGGCGAAGGCCGCCGGCATGGAGATGTGCGGCACGGTGAGCACCATCTGGGGCTCGCCGATGAAAGGCCACGAGTCGACCACGCTGGACACGGCCGTGGAGTTCTCGAAGCGGTACCTCGACATCGGCGCGGCCTACATCGAGCAGGCCGACCACGACGGCTCTGCCGACCCGGCGCGAGTGTACGAGTACTTCTCGAAAATCCTCGACCCCGGCCGGATGGGCCAGTGGGCGGACCCGAAGTACCACCTGGCCCACTTCCACACGTCCCGAGGCATGGGCCTGGCCAACTACCTCGCCGCGCTCCAGGCCGGCATCTACCGGTTCGAGACGACCCTCAGCGGCGTGGGCGGCCAGCCGTCCAACACGATGGACGGCGTGCCGTCGGGCGGCACCGGCTCCTACTACCACCAGTCGCACCTGGCCAGCGGCCTCGTCCAGACCGAGGACTTCGTGATCATGTGCGAGGCGATGGGCATCACGACCGGGATCGACATCCCCGACCTGCTCGCGGTGGGCACGCTGTTCCGCGACAAGGTCTTGAAGATCAGCGCCGAGGATCGCCGTGCGCTCGTCGCCAACGTCTCCCGCGTCACCGGCATCCCGGAAGATCGAGTGCAGCGGTTGCGAGACTCGAACGAGGAGCTCGACGGCATGATCGCCGAGGCCGCGGAGCACTACGCACGGCTCAAGGCGATCCCGGCGGAGAAGGCCCGTGCTGCCATGCATGGCCTCCTCCACTCGACTCAGTTCTACCTGGAGGGCGGGATGTGGGGGTTCTGCCGGGCCGAGACCCTCGTCAACGGCGTGCCGCCCTCGCCCTACCTCCAGCACCTCCTCGAGATGCGAAGATAGATCCACTGGACCTGGAATTTTCTTTCTATAATAGACCGCGAGGTGCGCGCCATGAGGACGACGTTGCGAACGTGGATCATCGGTCTGACCGTGGGCTCGACGCTCGCGCTGGCCGGGTTGCCGGCTCGAGCCCAGACTCCGTTCGAGCTCCGCGTCAACGAGGCCATCGACGCGGGCATCGACTGGCTCGTCCGGAACCAGGGCGGTGACGGGAGCTGGGAGGGGTGGGCCACGGGCGCCTGCGTGCTGGCCCTCGAGGAGCAGAAGCAACGGGCCGGGTACCACGCACCGCCGATCCGGTGGGAGGACCTGACGCTCGAGCAGCAAGCCGCGGCCGAGCGAGGTCTGCGCTACCTGATCCGGACCCAGTGGGGTTCGGGGTTCTACGGGTACGGCACCGGCCTGATGCTCACCGCCATGGCGACGCACCTCTCCCGGGGCGGTCCGGACTTCAACGAGGGCGGCAACACGATCTCGTCCACGATCACTCGGGGCGTGTCCATCTCGCTCGACGCGCAGTCGCGCTGGGGAGGGTACGCCGGCGCCTGGTGCTACACCGACGGGGGCTGCGACGACCTTTCGGTCACACGCATGGTGACCCTCGGCCTCTCGGCGGCCTCGGCCTTCGACGCCCGCGCCCCGAGCGCATTCCCCGCGCTCCAGGGCTGGCTGCGCGGCCGGAGCATCCAGGTGAGCGGTATGCACTGCTACCGCGGCGGCGGGTACTACTGCTCGATCCAGATGACCGCCGTCGGTCTCTTCTCGTCGCGCATGGCGGGCATCGAGTACGACGACGAGATGGTCCAGCGGTCCCTCCGGTGGCTGCGCGACAACTTCCTCTACCTGACCAACTGCCCCCACTGCGCGGCCTGGCCGCCGGCGTACTTCTATTACATGTGGGCCGCGGCCGACGGATTCGCGGCCTGCGACTACGACGACCCAGGCGCCGACATCGTCGTGTCGGCCGAGATCGGCGGGCAACGCGACCCCGCGGCCGACGGGTACCCGGGCGAGGCCCGGACCTGGTACTACGACTTCGCTTATCGGTTGATCACGTTGCAACGGGCCGATGGGTTCTTCCCGAACCCGAACGGGAGCTGGAGCACGTATGTGGATCAGGCGTACGCCATCCTCGTGCTGGAACGGAGCACGGGCGGCGCGTGCCTCGACATGGACGGGGACGACATCTGCGAGTCCGTGGACAACTGCCCCGGCGTGTTCAACCCGGACCAGGAGGACGAGGACGAGGACGGTCACGGAGACGTGTGCGACAACTGCCCGCACATCGCCAACCCGGACCAGGCCGACGTGGACGGCGACGGGATCGGCGACGTGTGCGACATCTGCCCCGAGGACGCGGACCCCGACCAGGAGGACTCGGATGGCGACGGGTTCGGCGACGCCTGCGACGTGTGCCCCGACGAATTCGACCCCGACCAGGGAGACCGCGACGGCGACGGCATCGGCGACCTGTGCGACATCTGCCCCGACGACTGGGACCCTGACCAGCTCGACACGGACGGCGACGGGCTCGGCAACGCCTGCGACCCTGACGACGACAACGACGGCCTGACCGACGAGGACGAGCTGACCATCACCGACACCGACCCGCTCGACCCCGACACGGACGACGACGGCATCTGCGACGGACCGGCGATCCTGGGCGTGTGCGCCACGGGCCCGGACAACTGCCCGCTCCTGCCCAACCCGGATCAGCTCGACCGGGACGGCGACGGCCGCGGCGACGCCTGCGACGACGACATCGACGGCGACGGCATCCCCAACGACGAGGATAGCTGCCCGATGGACGCGGACCCGGGCCGCGAGGACATGGACGGCGACGGGATCGGCGACGCCTGCG
>Ga0233425_10006005_pt1 | contig 18503 bp, 17 predicted proteins | sample Watercolumn_Towu_2_FD_181712 | JGI IMG/M metagenome (GOLD analysis project Ga0233425, IMG submission 181712) | Freshwater microbial communities from Lake Towuti, South Sulawesi, Indonesia - Watercolumn_Towuti2014_140_MG | ecosystem: Environmental > Aquatic > Freshwater > Lake | place... | reverse complement strand
GCGCATACTATGATTGCCTTATTGCATGAGGCGCCAATAGAAGTTGAACCTACCTTTTTTGATAGGTTTGATGAACAAACTATTGTAGATCAGTATTTACGTATTTTTTGTGAATTTAATTGCGGTTGAGTAGAAATGAAATTTAACGTTACTTTTAGATTAGATGATATTACTCCAGCAATGCATTGGGAGAAGTTTAATTTATTACGTAGTTTGTTTGACCAGTACAATATTTGTCCTTTGTTGTGTATTATTCCAAATAATAAAGATAAAAATTTAGATGTATGCCGTCCTTTAGAAATATTTTGGAATCAGATGCGAATCTTAAAAGAGAAAGGGTGGGTTATTGGGCAGCACGGGTACACACATTTTTTTTGTACTAAAAATAAAGGTTTAATTGGGATTAATAGTTATAGTGAATTTGCAGGACTTTCTTATCAAGAGCAATGCGAGAAGATTAAACAAGGTAAGTTATTGTTACAAGAACAGAAGTTAAACAGCGACATTTGGGTTGCTCCCGCACATACTTTTGATCATACAACCTTGAGAGCATTGTATGATAATGGATTTCAATATGTATCTGATGGCCTCTCTTTATTTCCTTATGTGGCAAGTGGTTTAAAATTTATTCCTTGTCAACGAGGTGCACTGAAATATATATTTCCATATGGGATGTGGACAATAGTTATTCATCCTAATATCGTTACTGCTAATTTTTTGATGGAATTAGAAAAATTTATTATAAGATATCGCGTTTTTTGTATTAATTATTCGCAAATGATGAAAATGAAACCAGTCAATAGTTTAATTAATCGGTTGTCAAAGTTGGTGTTTTTAATTGCGCTAAAAACTGAGTTTTTCAGAAATAAATATTTGAGTAGAAGAAAGTAGATGAAAGAGATTAATAAAAGGCAATTGTTATTTTTTAGAGTAAAAGAAATTTGGTTCGCGGATAAAATTTTTGACATCGATGGGTATAGTAGTGTGATTTATAGATGTTGTCAGCACGAAGCTACGGTGTGCGGATATGAGCATTTTGAATCTATGACTTTGGTTATAGATCTTACATGGGATATAAAGGACATTTGGTCTGCTTTCAAGGCTTCATCTTGTCGCTATGAGATAAACAGGGCAAGTAAATACGGAATTGACGTAAAACTTAATCAAAAATATCGAGAATTTTGTGATATTTATAAAGTTTTTAGAAAAAATAAGAAACTTCCTGCTAGTTTGTCTTTTTCTCCAAAATTTTTTATGGAAAATGGAGTGCTATTTATTGCTGAATTAAATGGTGAGGTGCTTGGTGGTATTTTTTTAATTGAGGATGAGAATGTAATAAGATGGGTGGTTGGGGCATCGAAACGCTTACATGTTGTTGATAGAGCAAAAGCAAGATTGATTGGTTGTGCAAATAGACTAATGTTGTGGGAAGCGATAAAATACGCAAAGAATAAGGGGAAAAAAATCTTTGATTTTGGAGGATATGCTGTTAATCCCGGCGCTGATGACTTGTGTGCAATAAATATGTTTAAAAAAAGTTGGGGGGGGGCGCCTGTTATGCGACATGATTATATTAAGGATTACTCGTGGTGTTATCGTGTATGCAAGAAAATATATGGAAAGATAGTGGATCGAATATATACCGCTCGTACTTGAAGATGCGAACGTTTAAGAATTTCCTCATCGCGTGGGGTGAATTTTAGCTGTATTCGTATCTTGAAATGTTGTGGGTATATAAGCGCAATCCTGGATTCAAGAAGTGAAATTGGAAGTTTGATGAACCTTTTGGTAAGAAAGTATATCTAGAGTCCTTGCAAGACGTGGGGTTTTATAGTGAGGTTCTTTATTTAGGGTGAATGAATGAAATGTCCAATTTGTAAAGAGTTTACTAAAATTCGTTTATTATATGTATTTGCTACAGCCAGGGTTTATTATTGCGATACATGTACCGGTGTGTTCAATATAATTCTTACGGATACCGACTATTTATATGATGAGGCGTATTTTTGTAATAATTATTTGACCATCGTTCAGCAGCAAATACAGTTTTCTAAGTATTTATTGCAGTTGATTAGTGAATACAAAACAATTGGATCTATTTTGGATGTTGGCTGTGGTACAGGTATTTTTTTACAGGAAGCCGCAAAATGTGGTTTTACTGATAATGTTGGGGTTGATATTTCTAATTATGCAATTGCTCAGGCACAGAGAAATGTTACAAATACCGCACAAATTATTAATATGAATAACAATAAATTACCTGATAGAGAATTTGATATTATTGTCTATTTGGATAGTATTGCTCATATTCCTAATGTTGATCAACAGCTAGAAAAGTTGGTTCATCATTATATGCATCAGGATGGTATCTTAATTATTAAAACCCCAGAATTTAGTCCTCATATTTTAAAGTATGTGCGATTTTTATTCTATTTTATTCCTCGACAGTACCTTGCTAGTTTGTTTTTTATAAAGCATAGAAGACTCTTGTTTAATGAAAAGTCAATAGCATTGTTTTTGAAAAGACATTCTTTAGAGCCGATTAAAACAGAGACATGTTCCGAGTATCGTAGGCGAATAAGGATATCCTCTTTAAAGAGCTGGGTAGGTTATTTTATATTTTATAAAATTCCTCAATGGTTAAACTTTAATAATTCCATGATAATTGTTGCAAAACGCCTGGCAAAATGGTGATGGTTTTGTAATATTAAATAATGTTTGTTTTTATGCATGATAAGAAAATAAAAGTATTATATCTTATTAGTAATTTAGGTGCTGGTGGGGCAGAGACCATGTTGTATAAGTTGTTAACACGAGAAGATAAGAGAAATTTTGTTTCAACTGTTGTTAGTTTGACAACTGTAGATAGTATCGGAAAGAAAATAGAAAAACTAGGAATTAAGGTTTATTCACTGGGCATTAACAATAAATTATTTTTTTGGTTAGCGCTGATGAGATTAATTAGGATTATCGAAGAATTTAGGCCTAATATATTAGTCGCGTATATGTGTCATGCATATTTTGTGGCTAGTATTGTTTCTATATTTTTTAAAAAACTTAGGATTATTTGGAATATACGGCAACTGGATATGGACGCACGAATTAATCGCTGGACAACACGTGCGATCATTAAGATTTGTTCATATTTATCTAAATATTCACCCTGTAGAATAGTATATTGTGCTCAATCAGGCGCCAGATTTTATGAGAGCATAGGGTATGACTCCTCTAAGACGATTGTTCTCTCTAATGGTTTCGATCTATCTATTTTTAAGCCGGATGCTAGTAAGTATGTTGCGTTTAGAAAGCAATTGGGGTTAAAAGAGGGAGTGCTGGTTGTCGGAATAGTTGCACGTTTTAATGTTGCAAAAGATTATCATACTTTCATTCAAGCGGCGACGCTTGTTGCGCGTCAGATGGAAAATGTTGTTTTTGTATGTTGTGGACATAATGTAGATTGGAAAAATGTTGTGCTAAGCCAGTGGATCAAAGAGATGACATTGGAAAAAAAGGTCTATTTATTTGGATTATGTAATGAGGTACAAGATATTATGGTTGCATTTGACATATTAGTTTCCTCGTCTATTAGTGAAGCATTTTCTAATGTAATTGGGGAGGCAATGTCGTGTGGTGTGCCTTGTGTTGCTACTGATGTTGGGGATTCTTCAATTATTATTGGGAATAAGGACTACATTGTTCCTCCGCAAAGGCCGGAACTTTTGGCGCAAGCTATAATTAAAATTTTGCATATGAATAATGAAGAACGTAAATTATTACAAGTAGCAGTACGTGAGCGAATTGCACAACGTTATTCTTTGGTTCGGGTAGTTGAGCAATATGAGAATTTATATTATCAGATGATTAATAGTTAAGCTTATTCAGCAGGATGTTTTATTGGGTATGTCTAATTTAATTGAGGGTGATAATTGTATAGTGCAATAGACTTAATATTTATTTTATTGGCAGTAATTATAGCTTTTTTTTGTGGCTACTTAATTTTATTATTTTTCCGATTAAAGCAGTTTTATTGTTTTTCTGTAATGGTGCTAACTAATTTTGGGCACTTAATTGGAATGATATTATTTTGGGTATGTTTTTTATATATTGGATCTGATTCATTTACTTATTTTAATAAAGCGAGCAATGCTTATGGTTTCCATCAATCTACGATCCTTATTTTATGGATAGTATATTGGTTACGCCAATTGATTTTTGGTGATTCTTATTTGGGAGTAACTTCCTTTTTTATGCTCTTCGGTTTTTTAGGTTCATTATTATATTTTGTGATTTTTTGTGAGTTATTGAAGGTTATTGAAAATAAAAGAGCTAATTTGTGGACCAAACAAAAACAGTGGTATGGATTGTTGGTAGCATGTTGGCCCTCTTCGCTTTTTTGGCTATCCTCCATCGGGAAAGATGCTTTATGTTATTTTTTTATCGCATTGTTTTTTTTATCACTGATAAAAATAAAAAGACACGTGGGATATATTATATTTTTGATATTTTCAGCAATCGGAGCATATTTGGTCAGGCCTTATTTATTTTTAATTGCTGGTTTTGCTTTTGTATTTTGGCTTATTTTCTCATCAAATAGGCGGCTAAATTTGTTACAAAAGGGCATATTGTGTTTCATTTTGGCCTATTTATTTATATCGCTGTCCTATGATATATCTCAATTTGGTAGTTTTAGTTATAATTTTGATAGTATTATAGACAGAGCCACCCTGCAACAAAGTTATTTATCAAGTGGCACGCATATTCAAATGTCGCCAAGTCGTCATATTTTATTCGTTTTTTTCTTACCTATTGCGATGCTAGAAAATTTGGTTTTTCCCCTGTTTTTTGGTGTTCATAACTTTATAGGTTTGGTAGCTTCGATAGAAAATCTAGCTTTAGTGTTCTTTTTGTTAAATTTTCTTAAGCATTTGCCTTATTGGAAAGAATTAAAAAAACAAATTCCAATTTTTTCTTATATGTTTTGGTTTTTTATAGTGGGTATTGGTTTTTTGGGTATGATTAATACTAATTTGGGTTTGGCGTCACGGCAGAAATTAATGTATCTGCCGTTATTTTTAATTGCCATATTTTTGACTTTCATTTTTCGTAAAACTACCCATAATAACTCCAATTTTTCTGATTGATAGATGATGAACAATTTATATGCTACATGTTTATGTAGTTAGATGGAGTAGGAAAACACTCTCGCCTTTAGGTGAATACTTTAGTATTATTAAACAATGGAATACTCAAAGGTTGTACACGGAATTAAAGGAAAAAGTGGTCGAAAATTGCTGATAGAATTTGAGTACTTGCGTAAAAGGTATTAGGGGCAGCATCTTTGGTCAGGGGGTATTTCGCAGTAACAGTTGGTAATGTAAATCAGGGAGATATGCGAAAATACATTGAAGATCAAGAGATGTATCATCAGCAAGATAATTTTAGGATATTGGAATATTGAAATCTGCTTTTAAATGGGCCCCCAGCCCACTAGCTTCAACTGGTGGTAATTGAGAAGAAAATTATTTAAACGGTGGGAAATATGATGGTACAGGTAAATACTAATCTACAAGTAATTGCAGATTTTGGCAAAGAGTGGAAAAAATTCGATCAATCTTTATCAAATAGCGAAGATGAGAGGAAAGCGTTTAATAGTTATTTTAAAATTTTTCCATTACAAGATCTAAGGCGGGATATGCAGGGTTTTGATTTGGGTTGTGGGAGTGGAAGATGGGCTAAATTTATTTCTCCAAAAGTTGGCAAATTGTACTGTATTGATCCTAGTGAAGAATCTTTGAATGTAGCTAAATTTAACCTTAGAGATTGTCAGAATGTTGAGTTTATTAATTCTGCAGTTGAGAATTTGCCCTTGAAAGATAGGGTGATGGATTTTGGATACTCTTTGGGGGTCTTGCATCATGTAGCCGATACCCAAAAAGGAATTGAGATTTGCGTTGCTAAATTGAAAGCTGGTGCGCCACTGCTTTTGTATTTGTATTATGCATTTGATAATAAACCCGCTTATTTCAAAATGTTATGGTGGTGTTCTGATAAATTACGCAGTATAATCTCTAAGCTTCCATTTGGAATAAAATATCCAATAAGTCAGTTTATCGCTTTATTTGTTTATTATCCTTTAGCTAGAATGGCTTTATTATTAGAAAAAATGAACGTGGCTATTGATGGTTTTCCTTTGTCTGCTTACCGTCGACAAAAATTTTATGTAATGCGTACTGATGCTTTAGATCGTTTTGGGACACGAGTGGAAAAGCGATTTACGGCTAAAGAAATTCGATCTATGATGGAATTAGCCGGATTAGGGCGTGTAAAAGTTGGAGAATCATTTCCTTATTGGTGTGCCATCGGGTATAAGAAATAATTTCTTTTACGGTAACTATTTAGCCTCTTATCTTCGATTAGTCTGGACGCACAGTTGTGAAGCAAGGTTGAAGGGCGAACGAAAAGGCGGAGCATATACATAAGTGTGTGAGCATTTTGAGGAGCTTTTCGTTCAAGATTGGTCGTGAGTGTACGTCTCCATCTAATGGTTAAATAGATGTCTTTGACGAATAGTAGAGTTTATGAAGAGTGTGTTTTTATATGGGGTAAAGCTTAAAAAATGTGCGGAATTGCCGGAATAGTGTTTAGTAATAATGAACTTTGTTTAAGATTTATTCAAAAGATGACCGATACTTTGTTTTCGAGGGGACCTGATGATAGCGGTATATGGTTAGATCGTGTTCAAGGGCTGGCTTTTGGTCATAGAAGACTTGCTATTTTGGATTTATCTGCAGCTGGTCATCAACCCATGCATTCTCGATCTGGTAGGTTTGTTATTACTTACAATGGTGAAATTTATAATTATTTAGAAATTGGTAAGCGATTATTGTCCCAAGGTCATAATTTTCTAGGTCATTCTGATACTGAGGTCATATTGGCTGCTTTTGAAGAGTGGGGGATATATAAAAGTATTGAACTTTTTGATGGGATGTTTGCTTTTGCTGTTTGGGATAAGCAAGACCAAAAATTATATTTAGCTAGAGACAAGTTTGGAGAAAAACCATTGTATTATGGGTGGGTAGATAACTCTCTAATTTTTGGTTCTGAATTAAAAGCTTTAAGTGAATATAAAATTTGGCAACCAAAAATTAATTTAACGGCGCTAAATTTATTTCTACGCTATAGTTATGTCCCAGCGCCGTATTCTATTTATTATGGCATTAGTAAATTGATGCCAGGCACTATTTTAGAAATTTCTGCTGATCGGCAGGAAAAGCAATTTACATATTGGTCAGCGCAACTAGAAATGCAGCAAGCTTTTGGTCAAAATAGCCAGCTAATAGAATCAGATGCTGTAGATTTATTACATAAACATTTATCGCAAGCGGTGCAAAGCCGTAGTATGTCTGATGTTCCTTTGGGGGTATTTTTATCAGGGGGAATTGATTCTTCTTTAATTGCTGCATTAGCTCAAGAACAGAACCGGCAACCTGTCAAAACTTTTACAATTGGTTTTTACGAAAATAATTTTAATAATGAAGCTCCATTTGCTAAGGAAATTGCTAGTTATTTAGGGACTAATCACACAGAATATTATGTCACTGAAGAAGAGATGCAAGGAGTAATTGAAAAATTACCGGTTCTTTATGATGAACCTTTTGCAGATTCCTCCCAGATTCCGACTCATTTATTAAGCATTATTGCGCGAAGAGATGTGACTGTATGTTTGAGCGGTGATGGAGGAGACGAACTTTTCTGTGGTTATAATCGTTATGTGTGGTTGGAAAAAATTTACAAGAAGTCTGTCAAATATCCCCGTTTAACTCAATGTTTTTTGAAATATGCTAATCCAGCTTTTTTTAATTCCTTAAATCGATTGTTTTCTAACCTATTGCCTCATGGTTTGCCAATTGCTTTTTTGGGAGACAAAATTGCCAAATTAGCAAATGTATTTATGTATGCTAATACCACAGGTGATTTTTATAAGGAGATTTGTTCAAGTATCAATAACCCTTCATTTTTTTTATTAAGTGATATCAAGGTAGAGCTAGATATTGATGCTACTAATTATCATGGGGATGGGGGCGATGATTTTATTCATTGGATGATGTTAATGGATACGATTAATTATTTGCCAAATGATATATTAACTAAAGTAGATCGGGCGGCGATGGGGGCTAGTTTAGAGGTACGGCCACCATTTTTAAATGCGGAATTATTTAAGTATGCATGGAGCTTGCCTTTGCGATATAAAGTCAAAAATATGAAAAACAAATTTCTTCTCAGAAGTTTATTGCGCAAATATCTTCCTCTATCGCTGGTAGAGAGACCTAAAGTGGGATTTGGGGCACCAGTGGGACAATGGCTAAAAGGACCACTACGTGATTGGGTAAGTGATCTATTAAATGTTGATACATTACGACAGCAAGGTTTTTTTAATGCTCAGGCAATTCAGCAGCATTGGCAAGAACACTTATTTGGTTTGCGTGATTGGACTAATTTGTTGTGGAATTTTTTAATGTTTGAAGTATGGTATAAAAATAATGGGAAAAATCGTTAAGTATGTCTCCAAATTATAATATTGAAAAATTCAATCTTGAACAAAATTTTTCCGAATATCAGGCATTGGCGGTTCGTATGTTTGGCAAGGTTTCTTACCAGGCCAATATGGATTATTTGCGTTGGTTATATGAGCAAAAAGAATTTAAACGAGATAATTGTTGTTTGTTGTTATTAGTTAATAAAAAAATTGTTGGTTGCATTTGTATAATGTATCTGGATTGGTCAGTAGGGCCGGAAAGGGTCAAAGTAGCTATTCCACATAATTTGGTGGTATTGCCGGAGTTTCGTAAGGGTGTTTTGGGGATGTTATTAACTTACAAAATTATTAGTGAGAATCAGTGGATGTTTATTCCTGGAGTGTCAGGGAAATGGGCGATGTTTCATGAACGCGTACTTAAAATGACAAAGATTCCGCTTGTTTGCTATCGTAAAATTTTACGGCCTCTTCGTGGGGGAATAAAAATAATTTGCTCTAGAATATTAAATATCCAAGTAAGCGGGGCTCGTTTTAGTCGTAGCGAAGATTATCTATGCGATTGTTGTAAAAAAATTCAATTTACCACAAGACCTTCTGTTGAAATAATGCAAAAAATTGCAGATATTTTAAATTATAGTAGTATTGGAATGATCGCTCCTTATTGGGATTTGAATCAAGTGTATTGGCGTTTTTTCCATCCTCTTGGCCCAAAACATATGTTGCTGCATTTCGGTTTTGGTGATGAGGTAAATGATTTTATGATTTTATCATTGGGTTTGAGACATGACTTGAATGTTGGCAGAATAATTGAGGTGGTTGCTAGTTCTATAGGACAATTAAAGATTTTGCTACAGCATGCAGCATTAGTATTGCGAGCACATGGGGGAGACGTACTATTAAATTATTGTGCTAATTCTCAGTTAAATTTGTGGCATCGGGAGCTTAATTGGCAGGCATTACCGTCTGGGGTAAGTAGTTATATTTGGAGTCGTAATCAGTTGATTGATAGCCGGAAAGTGATGGTCAGTTCTGCTTGCGGTGATTATGGTTTTGAGGCTATAGCGAGATAAATATGGGGCAAGGAATTTTAATTTTATCATTTGATTGTGAAGGGAAATGGGGATTTGTAGATCACCTATCTGAGTATCATCACCGGCATCTCACTAATACAAATTTAAAGAATGTTTATAGACGATTACTTGGTTTGCTGAGTCAATACAATATCGCTGCGACTTTTGCCTTTACAGCAGCATTTACTTTATCTCCCGACGAATATTTTGAGAATCGTAATTGGTTTGGAAAAATGAAATTTGATGGCAATAGTTGGCTGCAGAATTTTTCTCGAGAAATGGAATTGAAAAAATACGATGGTTGGTTTTGTTCAGAGATTTTTAACGGAGTTAAAGATTGTAGAATACATGAGCTGGCATCGCATGGGTTTACGCATATTCCCTTTGCTGAAAGTTTGGTGTCATATGATGATATTATGTACGAGCTTGCGATGGTTAAGAAAATTGCGTTACTTAAGGGGGTGGTAAATCATACGTTTGTGTTTCCTAGAAATCACGTGGGTTTTGCTGATTTGCTTAAACAATATGGGTTTATTGGATATCGTGATGGCTTAATGATGGGGAAAAAATTGATATCATTTAGAAATTTTATGAACGAGCTTAATCTATTGCAAAATGCTCAGAGGGGGATTATTGCAGATGGTATTGTGAAAATTCCATCTGGCTATTTTTTGAATTGGCAAGTGGGCCTAAGGAAAAGGGTCCCTTGTGGAATCACTAAACTTCGGTGGAGACATATTATAGAAGATGCTATAAAACAAAATCGAGTAGTCCATTTATGGATGCATCCACATAATTTGATTACAGGAGGTGACGCACAATGGCAACTATTAGAGAGTATTTTGCATATTTGTTCTGCATATTTGAAGAGAGGTAATTTGGTTAATATGACCCAAGAACAATATTGCAATTTTTTATATGAGTGAGTTTCATGAACTTAAGAATTGTCGTAATTAATAATCATGCCACAAGCGTGCTTGGTTTTAGATGGCCAATAATTAGTGGCTTAAAAAATCAAAGATGTAAGGTAATTGTTTTTGCTCCTCGTGATGGAAAAGTAGTAATTGCGCTGGCTAAAGAGCAGGTTAATTATCATTCGATTCCTATTGCAAGAGCAGGATTAAATCCATTTAGGGATGTATTTTTATTTTTTAAATTATATTTTTCTTTAAAAAAAATAAAGCCAGATAAAATTTTATGTTATACGGCAAAGCCCGTAATTTATGGCAGTATTGCTGCATATTTTGCCGGAGTTAAACAGTGCTTTTCGGTTATTACTGGTTTAGGTTATGTTTTTATTGGTGATAGTTTGCAAAAGAGAATACTGCGAAAAGTCGTGATATTTTTATATCGTTTTGCCTTAAAGTTTAATCACAAAGTTTTTTTCCAAAATAAGGATGATCTTGCTTTATTTCTTAATTATAAAATGATTGACCAAAATAAAACTATCAGAATTGGTGGTTCGGGTGTTGATCTTGATTATTTTAAAAAGGAACTTTTGCCGCAGCAATGTTCTTTTTTATTGTTAGCGCGGTTGCTTAAAGAAAAAGGGGTTATTGAATATTTTATGGCTGCGGAAAGAATCAAACAAAAATATCCAGATGTTAATTGCAAATTAGCGGGTGAGTTCGACTCTAATCCTGCTGCTTTAAGTAAAAAGGAGTTAAACTATTGGTTACAACGTAGTCAAGTAGAATATCTTGGGTATTTGACTGATGTGCGTCCAGCGATTGCTAATGCCAGTGTCTATGTTTTACCATCTTATCGTGAAGGAACTCCACGTTCAGTGTTGGAAGCTATGGCTATGGGACGGCCGGTTATTACCACTGATACTCCCGGATGTCGCGATACGGTTGAAGATGGGATTAATGGATATTTGATACCAGTTGAAAACGTTGATAAACTTTACTGGGCTATGGAGCAGTTTATTTTGCGTCCGGAATTAATCAGTAAGATGGGCAAAGAAAGTAGGCGCATAGCAGAGGAAGAATATGATGTAAATAAGGTCAATAACGTGATATTGCAAACCATGGGCATTTCTTAACACATTGATTTTATTCAGCCACTTAGCTGCGATAGTGCGCTACGTGGTACTAAGTTAGAGTAATCGATTTGTTTACTAAGCTGCATTTTTTATTCAAGTGGCTGGATTTATTGATAATTTTATTTACGTTATTTTTCGCATAGTGAAAAATATAAAAAAGAAAAGTCGTATAGTTTTTTGTGAATTAAGTAATAAATTGTTTACTTTAAAACTGTACTAAAAATGGGATGTTGACAAATGAGTAATAAATCTAGAAAAATATCTGTTGTTGGATTAGGTTACGTGGGGTTGCCAATTGCAGTGGCGTTTGGTCAAAGGCAAAAGGTTGTCGCTTTTGACGTAAATACGAAACGAATCGCTGAACTTAAGGCAGAGAATGATTCTACTTTGGCAGCATCAGCTCAAGAGTTGGCTAATCCTAATTTATTTTTTACTTCCGATCCTTCTGATTTAAAACAAGCTAATTTCCATATCATTGCCGTTCCGACTCCGATAAATGATGCTAAACAACCGGATTTAGCTTGTTTACTAAGTGCATCTGAAATTGTTGGGAAGCAATTAAAATCTGGCGATATAATTGTTTATGAGTCTACAGTTTATCCGGGAGCAACAGAGGAGGATTGTGTACCGGTATTAGAAATGTTTTCACAACTTAAGTGTGGAGTGGATTTTTTTGTTGGTTATTCTCCAGAAAGGATCAATCCTGGGGATAAGGAACATAGTTTTACTAATATTAAAAAAGTTGTTGCTGCTCAAAATGAAGAAATATTGGATATTGTCACAGATATATATGAAAGTGTAATTACTGCTGGTGTGTATCGGGCATCTAGTATTAAAGTTGCAGAAGCGGCGAAGATTATAGAAAATACACAGCGTGATATTAATATTGCACTGATTAATGAGTTGGCGATAATTTTTGAAAAAATGAGAATTGATACTCTTGATGTTTTAATGGCGGCTGCGACCAAATGGAATTTCTTGCCTTTTAAACCGGGCTTGGTTGGCGGGCATTGTATTGGTGTTGATCCTTATTATTTGGCTTATAAAGCAAGCATTTTAGGGATTCATCCACAAGTCATTTTGGCTGGCAGAAGAGTTAATGACGATATGGGAAAATATATTGCCGAACAAACCATAAAGCAAATGGTTCGCTTAAATAAGCGGGTTAATAATGCTAAAGTCGCAATTTTGGGGCTAACGTTTAAAGAAAATTGTAATGATATTAGGAATACGAAGGTAATTGATATTGTTAATGAGCTTAAAAGTTATCAAGTTGATGTTTTAGTGCATGATCCGTTAGCGGATAGTGGACAAGTAAAAGTAGAATACGGAATAGACTTGGCTGCATTTGCTAATTTTTTGGCACTGGATGTTATTATTTTAGCTGTAGCACATAATTTTTATTTAACCATGCCAATAGAGCATTTGGTACAGAAATTGGCTTCTCCGCGGCTTATTATTGATATTAAAGGCGTGCTGGATCAAAAAAAATTGGCTGCACATGGGGTAACAGTATGGCGCCTCTAAGAGGATGGTATGAATAAATATGAGTCTTTGCAAGAGCATTTATCGCACCATCAGTTTACATGGCTGATAACTGGTGTTGCTGGTTTTATCGGATCAAATCTTTTGGAAATGTTGCTTAAATTTAATCAGAAAGTTATTGGGATTGATAATTTTATAACCGGTTACCAACGCAACTTGCATGAAGTATTACAAGAGATTCCTCAAGCAAAAAATAACTTTACTTTTTACGAAGGCGATATTTGTAATTTGGATAATTGTAAAGAAGCGATAAAGGGAGTTGATTATGTTTTACATCAAGCAGCATTAGGTAGCGTTCCGCGATCAATCAAGGATCCAATTTCTACGAATAAAATCAATATTGATGGTTTTTTGAACATGCTTTTGGTGGCTAAAGATTGTGGGGTCAAGCGTTTTATTTATGCTTCATCGAGTTCTGTATATGGTGATTCAGTTATTTTACCAAAACAAGAGACTCAGATTGGGAAACAATTGTCTCCCTATGCGGTTACCAAATATGTAAATGAATTATATGCCGGCGTTTTTAGCCGTTGCTATGGTATCGAAGCCATAGGATTGCGTTATTTTAATGTTTTTGGAAAAAGACAAGATCCGAATGGTGCATATGCTGCGGTTATTCCTTTATGGATCAAAGTTTTGTTGAAGAACGAACCTGTTTTTATTAATGGCGATGGTGAAACGACGCGTGATTTTTGTTATATAGAAAATGTAGTGCAAGCAAACATTTTGGCGGCGCTTATAGAAAATAAAAATGCATTAAATGAGGTTTATAATATTGCTGTTGGTGAACAAACTACTTTAAATGCTTTGTTTAATTATATAAAATTAGCTTTAGGTTTGGGGCATGATATTAAACCGGTTTATCGGGATTTTCGAGATGGTGATATTAGGCATTCTTTGGCTGGCGTTAGTAAGGCAAGACGGAAATTGGGATACGAACCAAAATATCGTGTTAATGAAGGACTCAATGAGTCGATAAAGTGGTATAAAAAACACTTAAAATTGTAACTTATTGATTTTATCGGGCCGCTTAGCCGCGATAACGCGCCACGTGATACTAAGTTAGAGTAATCGGTTTATTTACTTTTGTTCAAATGGCTGGATTTATTGATAATTTTATTTGCATGGTTTGATATAAAGGTTTGTATAAATTTTTTGTAACAGAGTGATCGATAGATAAATGAGAAATGTTTTTATGAATAAAATTCAATTTTTAGGGGAATTGGAACGGTTATTAGAACTAAATCCTAGGACTATTAATGGGGATGAAAAACTTGCAGAAATAGATTCATGGGATTCTTTAGCAGTTTTGGGGTTTATTGCTTTAGTTGATCAAAAATTTAATATAGTAATTGCACCAGAAAAAATTAATCAAGCTGTAACGATCGATGATTTATTGCTCTTGCTTGGTAAGCATATAATGAGCTAAATTGTAGTAGAAAGCGTCATTTTCAATGTACGAATTGCAGGGATAAATGGCATTGTTCCTTGGATGATTCGTACGCTTGATGATGGAGTTAAGAAGTGGGGGTTAAAGGTAGCTACTCACCCAGTAGATGGGGACGCGCATTTATGACCAATCTTGAGCGACAAATTCGTCTGGAACGAATTTGAACGAGCGAAGCGAGCCTTCAGGCGAGTATCAGGATGATACGAATAAAAAGCGCCCCAAAATGCTCACATACTTACGTGTATGCCCCGCTTTTTCGTTGCTTTTTTGCTCAGCCTTGCCTCATAACTGTGCGTCCTACCAACCGAGGACACCGTGCCTGAGTAAAGTTAGAGAGAAATGTAGTATTACTCCCGATAATGATTCTATGAAGTGGCAAAAGGGTTAAAAGTGGTAAATCTTATTAATTTGACCGGTTATAATATTATTGTTACTGGAGCTTCTTCAGGTATTGGTCGTGAAACCGCGATTTTGCTCAGCGAACTTGACGCCAAAGTAGTTTTGGTTGCTCGTCGTGAGGAAGAATTGTATAAGACCTTGAATTTGCTAAATGGCGAAGGGCATATAGCTGAAGTTTTTGATTTATCTCAGAGTGTGAAAATACCAGATTTTTTGAGGAAGGTTGCTGATCGTATTGGAGGAATAAATGGTTTGGTTCACAGTGCTGGAGCTTTTTTGGTTAAGCCTTTAAAATTTTTAACGACAGAAGATACTGAGAGGATTTTTAAGATTAATGTTGAAGCGGCAATTGCTTTAGCTAAAGGATTTAGGCAAAAAGGGGTTTGCCAGCCGAATGCAAGTGTGGTGTTGTTGGCTTCAGTGGCTGGTATTTTAGGACAAGCGGGGTTATCTGCATATTCTGCCAGTAAAGGTGCTATTATAGCTTTGACTAAATCTCTGGCTTTAGAGTTGGCTCGAGAAAGTATTCGAGTCAATTGTGTGGCGCCCGCAATGGTTCAAACTGAAATGCTTGATGCAAGTAGAGGAGTATTAACTGGAGAGCAAGTTCGCGATAATGCAAAGCGTGCTCCGTTGGGTATGGGAATGCCACGAGATGTAGCGAATGCAATTGCATTTTTATTAGCGGACACAGCGCGTTGGATTACGGGTTCTACTTTAATAGTGGATGGTGGTTATACCGCAAGTTTATAAAGATTATTAACATGTTTGCAGCAATTAAAGCAATTGAATACTATCTACCTGAGAAAATGTTGACTAATGAACAATTAGCACTAGATTTTCCTGGTTGGACTGCTGAAAAGATCAAAGAAAAGACCGGTATTGTATCGCGTTATATTGCAGATCAAAACGAAACCGCAGTTGATTTGGCTTATTATGCCGCGCAAAAATTATTTACGACTAATGCTTGTCAGGCAAGTACAATTGATTTTTTATTATTATGTACTCAAAGTCCGAGTTATGTGTTGCCGACTACCGCATGTATTTTACAGGATCGTTTAGGTTTACCTACTACATGTGGGGCATTGGACTTTAATTTAGGATGTTCGGGCTATATTTATGGATTATCCTTAGCCAAAGGGTTGATCGAAAGTGGTCAGGTAAAGAACGTATTATTGGTTACTGCAGAAACATACAGTAAATATATTCAGCTCAAGGATAGAACAACGCGTACTATATTTGGTGATGGTGCGGCTGCAACTTTGATTTCTGGTCAAAACTCTAGTTCTCCTTTTATTGCTCCTGTGGTTTTAGGGACTGACGGAAAAGGAGCAGGAAACCTAATAGTTCGTGATCATATATTATTTATGAATGGACCAGAGATTTTTACTTTTACTTTGCAATGCATTCCTCATATGGTAGCTCAATTACTATTTACGGCAAACAAACAGATGAATGATATTGATTTGTTCGTTTTTCATCAAGCCAATAAATATATGCTTGACCACTTACGTAACAAAATTAATATTCCTCAAGAAAAGTTCTACATTTATTTGGAGAAAGTGGGTAATACTGTATCTGCGACTATTCCTATAGCTCTATATCATGCGTTAGCAGAAGGGAAGATAAGATCTGGAAATTTAGTAATGTTAGTCGGGTTTGGAGTAGGATATTCATGGGGTGGGGCTATTGTAGAAATTGCCTAAGTTTTTAGGGGTTTTATTTTTATTGGTAATTTTATTTATCTGGTTTTATGGAAAGTTTATATATAAGAAGATTCAAAAGGGTTTTGGATATATTTTTTACCTGCATCGGAATAGTTATATTATCTCCATTGATGTTAGTTATTGCTATTTTAATCAAAATTTTTTTAGGTTCTCCGGTGTTTTTCAAACAGCAGCGTCCCGGTTTACAAGGTAAAATTTTTACTATCTATAAATTTCGTACTATGCAAGATATATATGATGCTAATGGACGACCAATTAGCGATGAATTAAGAATGACAAAGCTGGGGCAATTTTTGCGTAATTTGAGTTTAGACGAATTGCCGGAGTTATTGAATGTGATCAAGGGAGAGATGAGTTTAGTGGGGCCAAGGCCGCTACTTGTCGAATATTTGGGTTGTTACAATAGTGAACAGATGAGGCGGCATTTAGTAAAACCAGGAATGACTGGCTGGGCGCAGGTTAACGGTCGAAACAATATTACGTGGGAAGAAAAATTTACTATGGACTTGTTGTATGTGGAAAATCAGTCTTTTGTGTTGGATATTAAAATATTATTTTTAACCATTAGAAAAGTGTTATCGCGTGAAAATATAAATCAAAAAGGATACATTTCTATGGTCAAGTTCAGCAGTATGTCAAATAATGACGTAGAGTTATAACTGTTTAATTATTTTTACAGGTATACCATAGGCCAAAGTGTTAGCTGGAATATTTTTATTTACGAAACTATGTGCTCCTATGATCGCATTTTCGCCAATAATTACCTTTGGCATGATTGTCGAATGAGAGCCAATCTTACAGTTTTTTTTCAACAGTACCCTTCCTTGTTTATTATCAATAGTATTTTCGGTATAGATTGAACAATGGCTGCCTATTTGCACATTTTCCTCGATTTCCACGCCGTGTTTTGCGTTGATATAAGTAAATGCTCCTATGTCTGTATTTTTGCCCAACTTTAGTCCTTGAACACCTTGTACCACCCAGTTCCACTTTGTAGGTTTGCCTTCTTCAATTTTTGGTTCTTCCCAACTGGTGAATCTCATATTATATTTATTGGCATATCTTTTTTAGACAGGAAAACGATAAAATATTACAATAACTCATATCAATAATATCATGATAATTAAAAGAATACCACTAGTTCCATGTTGGCCTAGTTTTTCCGTAGGAGAGGTTGCTGTTACGAAGGAAGTTCTTTATTCCGGAAAAATCAACTACTGGACCGGCTCAGAAACTCAAAAATTCGAAAAAGAATTCGCTGCTTTTACCGATACTAAATATGCTGTTGCTTTGGCCAATGGAACAGTCGCACTGGAAGCGGCTTTGTATGCGCTTGATATTGGCAAAGGAGATGAAGTGATTGTTACGCCAAGATCTTTTATTGCTTCAGCAAGCTGCGTTGTTTTGTGTGGAGCCAAACCTATTTTTGCCGATATTGATCCGATTTCACAAAATATTACCGCAGATACTATTACCAAAGTTATTTCTTCTCGAACCAAAGCTATTATTGTTGTTCATCTTGCTGGTTGGCCATGTGATATGGATCCAATTATGCGATTGGCAAGAAAGCATAAGCTTTATGTAATCGAGGATTGTGCCCAAGCGCATGGAGCCGAGTACAAAGGGCGAAAAGTTGGTTCAATTGGTCATATTGGGGCTTTTTCTTTTTGTCAAGATAAAATTATGACAACCGGCGGTGAAGGAGGGATGATCACAACCAACAATAAAAAAT
>Ga0233425_10006004_pt1 | contig 18503 bp, 14 predicted proteins | sample Watercolumn_Towu_2_FD_181712 | JGI IMG/M metagenome (GOLD analysis project Ga0233425, IMG submission 181712) | Freshwater microbial communities from Lake Towuti, South Sulawesi, Indonesia - Watercolumn_Towuti2014_140_MG | ecosystem: Environmental > Aquatic > Freshwater > Lake | place... | reverse complement strand
ATGGCACCGTACCAGTCGTACCACATGGCGGTGGCGCTGACGGCCGTGCCGGATCCGCCGCTAGAGAAGGTGGTCAAGCCACCATCCGTCGCGCCGGCACCCTTGCTGAGGCCCATGTACACGGAGTCAGAGGCCGCGGTGAGCACAGTTTGGGGATTCGTGGCGATGCCCGTGAGGCCGTCGAGTTGGACTTGACCCGTGGTGGTGTCGAACTGGATGCCGAAGCTGTTCAGCGGGGTTGGGTCAGAGTCGTAAGGAACGTTCACGTAGTCCACACGCAGAAGGCCAGGAGCAGGCTGTGAGGCCGTGATGCTCGAGCCGAGGACAAGGGCGGGGTTGAAGTCCGTCCAGTAGCCGACGAACGGCCCGACGGTGCTGAGTTGCGCCTCAGCCACCGTGGGGGAGAAGTCGGTGTTGATGGTGGGCTGGAACATGACGCGGCCGTTGCTGATGATCTGCATCTGGGTATAGACCGTGCCGAACATGGTGACGGAAGGCCAGCACACTTGAGGTGTGGTGAGGTTCACGGTGACACCTTGGTCGTCGAGGGTGGGACCCGCGACTGTTGCAACGCCGTTTACGTGCATGACGTTGTGGTATTCAACGGCCTGTGAGAGCGATGCACCACCTGGCGCCGTGGGGTTGATGGCCATGGCTTGGAGCGTGTTGTCCACTTGCGTGCTGATGTTGTAGGCCCAAGACAGCGTGGCGCTAGTCACGCCCGGGAAGGTGAAGTTCGGCAGGTTGGAGCCGAAGAATCCGTTCACGAAGCCGAAGGGCGCTGCGAGATTGAGGTTGATGACGCCCGCGGGGATCGCGAGTCCGCCCGCGGAGAGCGGGACGACGTTCGCGCTGGAGATCACCACATCCCACGGGAAGCCGAGTGCCGTGCTGCTGAAGCCGATGGTGCCTGTGCTGCCCACAGTCGTTGCGCCGCAGACGTAGCTGTGCTGGGTGAAGATCGGAGCTGTGCAACCAGTGGTCGCTGCGGTTCCCATGGTGAGGGTCGCACCGACGCTGTTGGTTTGATAATCAACCGGACTTGCGGCACCGTAGGTGAACCGCATGTTGGGACGGTTCACCGAAACACCCGTTTGGGCTGTGTTGGCGCACACGCCTCCAGCGTCCGCGCGGTAGTACTTGCACAAGTTCACCGTGCCCGCGGTCTGATTGAAGATCGCGTTGGTGGTGTAGCTCAAGTTTTGGTGGCAGGTCTGCACCACCACATTGCTCACTCCGTTCCAGATGAACGGGGAGCAGAATGTGTGGGTGTTCCAGCCCGGTGTGGGGATGTAGTTCGTGGTGCTGTAGACCCACGACAGGCCAGTTTCCCAGTTCACCATGGCCGTCTGAGTGGTGTGCCCCATCCAGATGTCGAAGGTGGCGAGGGGTTGCCCCGTGTAGCTCACCACATCCAACCCGAGGGACACGATGGAGCCAGGTACGGCACCAGCGGCGGTGAACTCAGCGGCGGTGATGAGGAACTGGTGGCGCGAGCCCCAGTAGAAGTTGCCATAGGGAGCGGGGTAGCCGGTCGTCGTGTTTACGACGGTTCCAGTGCCGAGGGTGATGACTTGTGCATTCAACGATGCAAACAAGGCCACCAAGGCTGCCAGCGAAAAGAGTGCACGCTTCATTTCTTAGTAACTCACTGCTTGGGTAAGGGATCCAGTACTCAACGCGATAGCACAGTGGCGTTACTCTTGGGCGTACTGGCAGGAGCCACGAGTGGCGCGGGAACGTGCTTGCGAACGCTTCGGTCGCGAAACGTCAAGGACATGATAGTACGGCCTGTGCCTAGTCCGCAAGCGCAATTTCTTGCTTGCCGCCTATGCGGATCAAACGGCGCTGCAACAGGTTGCAACCGCGTCGTATGATCACGCAATGAGCAGCGCCTCTGAGTTTGACCAAAGCCTAGAAGGCGCATTGGATGCGGCCTTTCAAGGGCAAGGGTTAGAGCCGCAGCCAGCGCGCATTGGTCGGTTCTTGGTCCTTGAACGTGTTGGCAGTGGCGGGACTGGTGTGGTCTTCGCTGCAAGAGACCCGGAGCTTGACCGCACCGTCGCCATCAAGCTCATGCGTAGGTCCGTGTCCCACGATCTGCGCATTCGCGCGGCGTTCGAAAACGAAGCCAAGATCACCAGCCAGTTGCAGCACCCCGGAATCGTTCCAATCCACGAATGGGGATTCGAAGCGGACGGTCGCCCCTTCATCGTGATGAAGCTTGTGCGCGGCAGAAGTTTGCATGCCGTGCTGCGTGAGTGCCTGCCGCGAGAGAGGGGATCCACGGAGTTGCTCGGTGTGATTCAACGCGTCGCCGAGGCCATTGCATATGCGCATCAACGGGGCGTGGTTCACGGAGATCTCAAACCCCACAACGTGCTCATTGGCGAATTCGGCGAAGTCCTCGTCACAGACTGGGGCTTCGCGCGATTGCTAGCAGACACCGATGTCGCCGCGCGCATCCGGCCGGAGGACGTGGTCAACGCGGTCACGCCTGCATGGATGGCGCCGGAACAGGGGGATCCGCAACTCGGCCCTGTTGGTCCGCGCACCGACACCTTTTCCCTAGGCATGATGCTCGCGCAGGTCCTCCTAGGTCGCGAACAAACGAGGGCCGATGGGGAACTGCTCCACCTCGCGCAGCGGCATGAATCGCTTGTGGAACTCGCGCGTGATGTGCGCTTGCAAGGCCAGCCCCGAGAACTAGCGGAGTTTGTTGCGCGCTCCATTGCGATTGATCCACAGCAACGTCCTGTCAATGCGGTGGAAGTTTCGGCGGCATTGCGATCTTGGTCGGCGGGGCTCGCAGAACGGATTCGTCAGCGCGACGCTGAAGCTGCTGAAGCACGTGTGCGTGCGATCGCCTCGTTGCGCCAACGGCGCACCCTTCGCGTTGCCGGTGCTGCCATCACGTTGGCCGTCGTCGTGGGGGCGTGGAGTTGGGCGTGGAACAGCATTCAGGAATCGGAACGCAGTACCAAGGCCGCCTTGGAAAGCGCGCGCCGTTCCGCTCAGGCCGACAGTGCGGCTCTTGCGGCGCTCAATCGCGCGGACCTGCTAGCGGATCAGGCCTCGAAGTTGGAGACGCCGAGCCCCGATGCATGGCGACTTGCTCGCGCCGAAGTCTCGACCGCCGCTGATGTGGTCGAACGCATGAACCTGTCTGTTGAAGTCAGGACTCGCGTTGGTCAAGTGGCGGCCCGCATCACGCGCGGACTAGAACAGGCAGAGAAGCTCCTCGGCATCGTCGCCGATCTAGAGGCACACATTGAACACGTGCACGACCACGGAGATCAGCACGCGCGCGGCGCACGTTTTCTTGCTCTTTTTCGCGAAGCAGGAGTCGATCCTGCCGGGACGAACTCAGCTCTGTTTGCGGATCTGATTCGGCAGAGTCCCCTGCGGAGGCTGCTCGTGCGGGCGCTCGACGCGTGGGGCGCAGGGCGTGCTCTCTGGTCGGACTGTGGGCTTCCTGCAGGTCCCGCGAGCATTGCCGCCCTCGTCGACCCCAACCCGGAACGCGCGCGCATCCGCGTCGCGATGGCAGATTCGGATCCGAGTGCTCTGAGGGAACTCTGCTCTGCGACGGGCTGGGATCGCAGCGATGCGGATTCCGCAGCCATGTTGGCGCAAGCACTCGTGTTGCGAGGCATGAGGGCGCAGGCAATAGAGGTCTTAGAAGAGGCCGTGCGCTTGTTTCCTAGTAACTACACCTTGCACCACACCTTGGGGGTCAGCCTGCGCGTGGAGAGTGCCTCGGCGCGCAAGGCTGCTGTGGCTTTCCGTTGTGCGTTGACACTTCGGCCCCACAGCGTGCACGCACGTCAAGATTTGGCGCATGCGCTGCTCGTTGCCGGAGACCACGCAGGTGCGCTAGCAGAGATTCAGGTCGCGTTGCGGCAGGATGAGAGTCAATCCGCATCGTGGATCTACGCGGCTCAAGCGCACTTGGGTCTTGGGAAATGGGACGAAGCCAAGAGAGCGAGTTTGCGGGCGGTGGAATTGGATCCGGGATCGGGGAATGCAGCCAGTCAGCGGGTTGGCGTGCTCATGGCCACTCAGTCGTGTCCTGAGTTTGGGGCGTGGATTGAGGACGCAGCGAGGCGATTTCGGCAGGACTCCCGCATAGCTGCGCACTTCTCGCGGGCTCTATGGCAGTCCGGTCGATTAGGCAGGGCATTGGAATTGGCCACGGAGATCATGTCGCGTCCGGACAGAGTCTCTGAAGCCGCCTATGTGCAGGGAACCCTGCTCATGACCAGCGATATCAGCGCGGCCATGTCGGCATTGACCGTGGCCACACAGTTGGCGCCAGAAATGCCGGAGGCATGGTGCAATCTCGCGGCGGTGCGCCGCATGGAGGGCCTCCCGGAAACGGCACTACAGGCTCTGCAACGGGGTCATGAACTGGGTTCTAAGAGACGAGACTGGACCTATCCGACAGAGGAGTGGATGGCCGATATCAAGGCGGTGCTCGAGCTACGTGCGCGCATTCAACGCGGGGAAAACCTAGGCGTGCCGTCAACACCGGATGAGGCGAGCATCTTGATTGATGCTGCCCTCGCGGCAGGAAATGTCTCCATCGCCCTCGACGCGTTCGATTCCTTTGAGTTGCAGCTAGGCGCAGACGGGGATTTCGATCGCGCGAGAGATTATGTACCGCGGCTACGTCGTGCTGCGGAGCTTGCCGCAGCGGAGGTCGGATTGGTCAGTGTGCCCGACAGTGGCTGGCGTGCGAAGCAAGCAGCGCGAGCTGCAAATTGGTTCGAGCGTATTCAGGCTTGGACAGAATCGGTGGCGAAAGCAGACATGATCTTGGCCCGACAGGTTGCGGCGGTGTTTCTGCAGTCCACCGCATTGCAGTCCACCCGCGCCGCCCGAGCCGCGGAGTGGCCAGAGGCGGAATGGGCAAGGATGCTCAAGGTGCGAGTGGGATTGGAGTCACTAGCGACCGCGCACTGATCAGCGAGCTCGCTTCCATTTCTCAAGCAGGGCGTCGAGGTTCTTTCCTGGGCACTTGGTGCCGCTGCCGGTGCTGGTGCGGCGCACATCGTCGTGTCCAGCCACTGCACTTCGTTGCAGCGAATACTCGGCAATCAGCCATTCCATGAGCTTCTCGAGGGAGCGTTGCTGGGCGTCGGTGGGCTTGATGCGATCGAAGTTGCCCATCACCGCAATGCCGACGTTGTGCAGATTGGCCTTCTCATTGCCTGCGTGCGCTCCCTGCCAGCAAAGCTCTCGCCCCTCGAAAATGCGTCCCTGCCGATCAATCACGAAGTGATAACCGATGTCAGCCCAACGCTTGTCGTCTTGGTGTGCAGCCTGATAGGCCTTCACGCGCGCGACGTTCTCGAGCAAGCTCGCGCCGGGGACGCCATTGGGATCGGCGGTGTGATGCACGGTGATCCGTGTGATGGTTCCGATGGGGTCGGGCTCGTTGCGCAGCTTGATCGGACGTGCGCCCCAGCTCGAACGAGCGACCCAGGCTGGCGGCGGGATTCCCTTGCCAGAGGGGCGACGGCCAGAGCCGTTCGTCGCGGCGACTGGACGGGCAACATTGCTGCTCGCGCCTGTGCGAGGCGCTGCGGCATGGCGGGCAAGTCGACGGTCGAGGTCTGGGAGTTCCGGAATATCGGAGCGCAGGATTTCATCGCGCAGTCGGCGAGCCGCAGCGACGCCACCGCGCATGAGTTCGGCGCGCGCGCAACACACGATGGCGCGATCCCGTTCGTGCATGCCGGGCGCAAGTTTTCGCGCCGTCGTGAATGCACTGAGTGCTTTCTCGGCGGAGTCGTTGGCGAGACTGGCTTCGCCTAGGGCGAGGTTGGATTGATAGAGCTTCTCGGAGTCCCCATCCGCCAAAGTCTGCGCTCGGAGCGCCGCGCTCTCCGCAGCATCTGCGTCGTTGAGCTTGAGCGCGACTTGCGCCAGCATCATTTCGGCACTGAAATCCCTAGAGCTCAGGGATTCGAGCGCGTTGCGCGCAGCGATGTAATCTCCGCGCCGCATGAGTTCGGCGGGTGAGGAGCGTCGTTCGGGTTGAGTCGCAGTGCTCGAATCTGGATTCGTCGCGCACGCTGAAAGGGCGACGATGAGAACCAGCATGCGAGCGAGATCTCGCCCGAGAATGCACTTCATGCACACATCTCCCCGGGACCGACTTGCGATCACCGCCGCGCGAATCATAAGGCCGACACGCGCTGTCGTGCAATCAACGCTGCGTTGGCTGGCGTGAATCAGGCTTGCGCAGCCACAGAGGGATGCGCAACTGCATTCCCTCCCGAAGGTCCTCGGCGCGCGACAACTCGGGGTTATGGCGTAGCAGCGTGTTTGCGAGTTGGGGGTCGCCTAGGTGGCGCGCAGAGAGTTTGTACAACGTATCTCCCGCTTGCACGGTGTGAATCAGGTAGCCGCGGCTGTCGACGTTCTGGCGTTCTTTGACGGTTAGATCGCCTGGCTTGAGCTCAGGTTCTCGCGGAGTTGTGCCAGGAGCAGTGGCGGGTTCCGCGACGGATCGTCCGCCACCCAAGGTGACAACAACCCTGTCGCCCTCTGGTAAGTCAGGCTTCGGTGCGGTGTGGAGGATGGGGCGATGCTCCTCGCGATCCAAGTCGCCACCCGTGGCAAAGTGAATGATCGCGGCCACCGTGACGATGAGGGCAAGGCCCATCAGCACGAGCGCGGCCAGCAGCTTTCCCATGCCGCGATTATTGGTTCGTTGTGAGCGAGGGTCAAGCGCGCCGGGGTGCAGAGCAGGCCCCTAGGTTGGGGGCCTGCTCTGGTGGCATCACTTGGCTGCGGTGCTGGCGGCCACGGTTTGCTCGTGGCGGACGACCTTGCGCTTATTGGCCCAGCTATCGATCCAGAGGACGATGGGGCTTGCCACATACACCGTGGAGTAGGTACCCACGATGATGCCGATGAGCAGAGTGAAGGCAATGCCTTCGATGCCCGACTCTTGGTTGCGGTTGAGTACGAACAACACCAACACGGTGAGGAACACCGTCAAGCTGGTGAGCAGTGTGCGGGCCAAGGTCTGGTTGATGGAGAGGTCGATGATGTCAGCCAAGGACCCCTTCACGTTGCCGAGATTCTCACGCACACGGTCGAACTGCACGATGGTGTCGTTCAGCGAGTAACCCATGATGGTGAGGAAGCCGGCGATGATGGGCAAGTTGATGGGCACGTGCACGAACCCGATCTTGTTGACCACGATCACCACGCCGAGGGCGACGATCGCGTCATGAAAGGTCGCGATAGCGGCTGCAATGCCGTAGCGCAGTTCCTTGAAGCGCACCCAGATGTAGAGCACCACCGCGACGAGGGAGAGCACCACAGCCACGATGGCCTGCTTCTTCAGGTTCGCAACGACGTTGGGGCCGACGTAAGAGATCTTTGAGAAAGCAGCGGCTTGATCGACTTTGCCGCCAGCTTGCTTCATGTTCGCGCCCAAGAGGCTTTCGAGGTCCGAGAGGATCTCGTGCTTGAGCAGGCTCTTCTCGTTCACCTGCATCGACCATTCGCGGGCCACTTCGTCGCCGACGTTGTTGGTCTCGAGCTTGAGGCTCTGAAGCGAGATGCCTTGGTAGGGGTGGTCGCCGCGCGCGTCCTTGTAGTCGTAAAGGCGGGATTCAGCGGTGGCTCGTGAGAGGCCGTTCTTGAGCGTCAGCTTGAGCTGCCACTGGCCACTGTTCTGGTCTAGGGCAGCACCGCTGATGGAATCGAAGTCCTCCGCGAAAGCAGCGCTCAGATCGGCTGAAACCCGTCGCTCCATGTCCTTCGGTTGGGCGTGGACCGCGGTCTGGATGCGCACTTCCATGCTCTTGAACTTCGTGCCGCTGGCGTCCGCGGCGCTAGAAAGGCCCGAGGGTTCCACCTGCGGGTACTTCGCCAAACCAGAACCCTCGAATCGCATGTCTGAGAGCTTGCTCGCCACGTCTTGCGTGCCCATGGCCGTCTCGAAGTTCATGCGCACCACGTAGCCACCGGTGAAGTCCAAGCCGTACTTCTCATCGCCGCTGGCGACGAAGGCCACCACCGAAAGCACGACTGCAACGACGGACAAGGTGACGCAGAGCCGGGCCTTCGACAAGAACTTGATGCCCATGTTCTCGGGCACCCACTGCATCATGGAGAGCTTGGTGACCGAGCCGCGGCTCAGCATGGTCAGGAAGACCGTCTTGGCCACAAACACAGCTGTGAACAGCGAGGCCACGAGGCCGGTCATCAGCGTGACGGCGAAGCCCTTGATCGGGCCAACGCCGTACTTGTAGAGCAGCGCAGCGGTGATCACGGTGGTGAGGTTGGAGTCCACAATGGTCACGAACGCGCGATTAAAGCCAGCATCGACGGCCGCAAGGATGGCCTTGCCGCGAGCTTGTTCTTCACGGATGCGCTCGAACACCAAGATGTTCGCGTCCACGGCCATGCCGATGGTGAGCACGATGCCTGCAATGCCGGGCAGCGTGAGAGTGGCCTGGAACAACGCCAGCAGCGTCACGATTAGCGCGATGTTCAACACCAGCGTGATGACCGCGATCAGTCCTGACAGGCGGTAGTAGACGAGGGTGAATGCGAACACGAGCACGCCGCCGAGGATGATGGACATCCAGCCGCGGTTCACGGCATCGCTGCCGAGGGTGGCCGCAATGCGCTCTTCTTGTCCGGGAATCAGGCGCAACTTCAAGCTGCCCGATTGCAAGCAGTTCACGAGGAACGCCTGCTCAACTTCGGTGAATCCTGTGCCTCCACCGCGGATCTGCACGCTTTCACGCAGCGCTTCCTGAATGGTCGGCGCGCTCCACAATTCGTCATTGAGTACCAAGCACATGGGTTGGCCCACGTACTTCTGCGTGTACTCCTCGAACGCGCCCTGGCGTTCGTCGCGCATCTGATAAACGACGGTGCGCTTGCCGTACTCGTCCTTGCCGGGCTGCGGATTGACGATGTCTTTGCCGGAGAATCCGGACAGGCCGGTGCCGTAGTAGTTCGGGTCGTAGTACACCCACGCGCCGTTGATGAGTTCCTTCTTGAACTCATCGCCTCGCACCGCGGCATTCATGGCCGCGCGGACATCGGCTTCGCTGACGCCGGCTTGCTTGCGTGCGGTTTCGCCGGGCGTCCAAGGCTTCCACCAAATGCCGAGGCCGCGGCCATCCGCTGACTTCAGTTCGAAGGGCATGCCGTCGCGGTAAGCGCCCAGCGGGATTGGCGCATTGGATGCGCGTGCAGCTTTGACCTGCACAGCCCCATCAGCGATGGCTGCTTGGCGCAGCTTCTCCGCATCGTCTTCATTGAAGGCGTAGTTCTCGAAGCTGCCGGGTGTCTTGCCGGGCACATCGAAACTGCTCTTGCGAGAATTGAGTTTGCCCACGCCGACGGGGAACTCGAGTTGTCCGAGTTGCACCATGCGGCGCCGAATCTCGTCCGCTTCGCTGGGCGCGAGCTCGGGCGATTGAATGACAATGCCGTCATCGCCTTCTTGGCGTACGGTCAGTTCGCGCACACCGAGGGTGTCGATGCGCGTCGAGATGACTTCGATGGTTTCTTCGAGGGCCTTCTTCTGGTCGCCACCGGCGCCGACAAGAGATTGCACGGTTTGCGGATCCACGTTGTAGGTCAACGAGGTGCCGCCGCGCAGATCGATGCCGTAGTTCAGTGGCCAGTTGGTTGCCGTGGCCCAAGCTGCCAAGGCGAAGACGGCTGCAACCACAATCCAGCGAGTGAATAGCTTGTCGGACACAGAAAGCCCTCCTCAGAACTGCGAGGGGCACAGGGTGCCCCAGCAGCGCCGTGGTGATTGTCTCAGCCGATGATTTCTTTGAGCTTGGCGGCCTTGCCGGTGCGATCGCGCAAGTAGTAAAGCTTGGCTCGACGCACGCTGGCACGGGTCTTCACCGCGAGACCGACCACCTTCGGGGAGTTGATCGGGAAAATACGCTCGACACCTTCACCCTGAACGATGCGTCGCACCGTGAAGGTTGCTGAAGGGCCGTTTTTCCCGCGGCGGGCGATGACTGTGCCGTTGAAAATCTGAACGCGTTCCTTGTCGCCTTCACGAATGAGGACTTGCACGTCCACCGTGTCGCCAACGTTGAATTCCGGCAGCGCCTTGGCGCGCATGGCTGCATTCACCACATCATCGTGCTTGTTCATCGCTCTCGCTCCGCTGCCCCTTTGGGCACTTGGGGCTCTCCTGCAGGAGCGCCCTCATGAATGATTCACCTGGCCTGATCACCGCGACCATCCAGCAGGTCAGGGCGTCTTGCCTTCGTTCTTGCGAGGGCTGCTGCTTTCCTGAATGCCGCGATCTTTGCGTGATCGCCACCCAAGAGCACATCCGGCACTCGCATCCCACGGAAATCGGCCGGGCGAGTCCAGTGCGGGTGATCGAGCAGCGGTCCTTCGAAGGAGTCTTGGACAGCCGAGAGGTCATGTCCGAGCACACCCGGTAGAAGTCGCGCCACCGCTTCGATCAGCACCATGGCAGGCACTTCGCCGCCACTGAGCACGTAATCGCCGATGGAGATTTCCTCGAAAGGCCAGGCGAGCGTGACACGCTCGTCAATCCCTTCGTAGCGCCCGCAAAGCACCACGATGCGTTCGTCCTTGGCGAACTCGCGCACGCGCTGCTGACGGAGTGGAGTTCCTGCCGGCGACATCAACAGCATTCGTGGCAAAGGTCTTGCGTCACCAAGCAATGCCTCCAAACAGGCAAAGATCGGTTCGGGCTTGAGCACCATGCCAGGTCCGCCGCCAAACGCTTTGTCGTCGACGCTGCGGTGCTGATCTGTCGCGTAGTTTCGAAAGTCGTGTGTCGCGACTTCCAAAAGCCCCTTCTCCCGGGCGATCCTCACGATCCCCTCGCCGAGGAAGCCCTCGATGAGGCCGGGGAAGATAGACAAAACATCAATCCGCAAACGGGTCCTAGTTCCGCCGCCCGTGCCTATGACAAGACATCCCGCGTGCGGAAAGACTTGCAGCGACAACGGTTAGCGAGCGGAAGATGATACAGCCGGACCTAGCTGCATCAAGGAATGACAGACGGCAACGCTGTGCCCAGCAAATCCGCAACTCAAACCCGCAAGCGCCAAGGGGTTGGGTCGCGACGCGTTCGCGGGCAAACTCGCAGCATGTTCACCGGAATTGTCGAAGGGAAGGGTCGGGTATTGCGCCACGCGAAGGAAGCGGGTGGCGTGCGCATGGTAGTGGACCTCGGGGCGGTGTCAGAGGGAGTGCGCGTTGGCGACAGCATCGCGGTGGCCGGCTGTTGCCTGACGGTCGAGTCCTTGGAGGCAACTCACGCCACGTTTTTCATGATGGGCGAGACCTTGGGGCTCACGCGTTTTGCGGATGTGAAGGTGGGTGACGAACTCAACCTTGAGCGTTCACTCCGGCTCGGAGATCGCCTAGGCGGACACTTGGTTTCGGGGCACGTGGACGGACTCGGGCAGGTGCGCTCTGTCGTTGCGAACGCAAGTGAGACGCGCATCAGCATTGAAGCTCCGCGAAATGTGATGCGCTTCACGATTCAGAAGGGCAGTATCACCATCGATGGTGTTTCTCTCACCATCGCGGCATTGCATGAGCAGGCGATCGAGGTGGCGCTGATTCCGCACACGCTCGCTGTGACAACGCTCGGGACGTTGCGCGCCGGAGCGGTGGTGCACTTGGAAGCAGATCAAGTGGGCAAGTGGCTCGCGCGTCTCACGGATGCGCGTCAGTGATTGACGAGCAACGGCGCGGAGAGCGCGTGTTGGTTCTTGCTGTTGCTGGCGACGGCGTGACGAACTAGCGCAACCCGCAAGCCTTGTAGGCGCGGTCGCGAGTGGCGCGCGCTACTTCGCGTGCTTTCGCAGCCCCAGCAGAGAGCAACTGATCCACGTGGGCTGGATGTGCGAGCAATCGTTGACGCTCCGCGCGGCCCGCAGCAAAGCGTTCATCCATGGCGCTGGCGATGCGTTTCTTCAGTTCGCCATAGCCTGGTCCCTGCTCGCCGCCGTTGCGCGCGCGCGTGGCGAGCGCTTCGTACTCATCCGCAGAAATGAGGAGCTTCAGCCATTCGAAGATGAGCATGCCCTCGGGCTCTTTGGGTTCCGCGGGCGGGCGCGAATCCGTCGGCAGCCTCCCGATGGCCTTAGTGAGCGCTTTGCCTTCTTCGAAAATCCACAGGGCGTTGCCGTAACTCTTGCTCATCTTCTGGCCATCGAGTCCCGACACCTTGGGGGTCTTCGACAAGCGCCACTCGGGGCGCTTGAACGTGGGGCCATAGACCGCATCGAACGCACCAGCCATGTCCTGCGCAAACTCGACATGCTGGATCTGATCCTTGCCCACGGGCACTTCATCCGCATCGAAGGAGATGATGTCCGCGGCCATGAGCACGGGGTAATAGAAGAGGCCTACGCTAGGAGTCAGGCCCTGCGCGACTTTGTCTTTGTAGGAGTGGCCGCGCTCAAGCAAGCCCATACCGCTCACGGTGCCGAGCAACCATGCGATTTCAGTGACTTCGGGGACATCGCTCTGGCGCCAGAAAACGGTGTGCTGCGGATCGAGGCCCATGGCGAGATACGAGATCGCAATCTCGCGGGTCATCTCGCGCAACTTCGCCGCTTCCTTCACAGTGGTGAGCGCGTGCAAGTCGGCGATGAACCAGTAGGCCTCGCCTTCTTTGGCGAGATCTAGGTGCATGGCCATCGCGCCGAACCAATTGCCTAGGTGCGGCAGGCCTGAGGGCTGGATTCCTGAGAGGAATCTCTTCATGGGTGCAACCTACATTCCTGCTGGAATCTGCTCAAGCACGAGAGTGAATGGGCCGTCATTCACGAGCGCGACCTGCATGGAGGCACCAAACGCCCCCTTGGCTACAGGGCGTGCGAGGGCGCTCTCAAGGGCCTGCACAAAAGACTCGAACAGGGCCGCCGCAGCCCGAGGTTCTAGGGCCTGTTCGAAAGACGGCCGTCGCCCTCGGCTGGTGTCGGCAGCGAGCGTGAACTGTGAAATGGCTAGCACGGCCTGGGCGCTGCCCTCGAAACCGCAGTTGGTGCGGCCGTCCGCGTCCTCGAAGATGCGCAGCTTGGCGATCTTCAGCGCCATGGCCTTGGCGACATCATCCGTGTCGCCGCGCAGCAAGCCCACGAGGAGGACCACGCCGCTCTCGATGCGTGCGATCGCGGTTCCATCCACGCGCACGGAGGCTTCCGTCACTCGTTGCAGCACGACGCGCATGGGCACAGCATAGCTGTGCTCAGTTCATCGGCGCAGCGGTCGTGAACTGCGAGGAGCGCAGGTCTGCGTTGTCGATGGTGATGCTTTCGGCGCGCAGCACGCCTGCGGAAGACGCATAGGCCGCATGGCCCTTGGCCCTGATGCGGATGTACGGCACCACATTCATGCCTGAGGTCTTGAGGGTGATTTGTGAGATGGCGCGCAGTTCGAGATTGCGGAAGGTGGCCCGCGGTTGCCCGCGTGCGCTGCTCCGTTGCCCGTCGCCATCGGGTCGCATGCGCTCCACAGCAGAACCGCTGAGCGCTACGTCCCAGACGTAGTTGCAGGAACACTCGATTTCGATTTCGTCGGCGATGAGTGCGCCTTGGCGGTCAATGTGCACTTCGATGGCGCGTACGGCCGCAGGAACTTCGCTGGCCTCGGGTCGCAGTTGGCTAGGGCCTTCGCCGCTAGCGACGACTTCCGGCGCATGTTCGCAGGCGCAGGCGAAGACTAAGAGAAGCCACAGGAGCGCGCGCGACAGCATGAGAGACCCTCGGAGGATCTATCGGCCGCGGTGCAGGCCGGAATTGCGCTCAGCGTTTGCGTAACGGTCGGGCGGCGTTCAAAGCCGCGGCCATGCGCCGGTTCAAGCGTGGGTCATGGAGGAGTGTGAGCGCAAGCGCCAAGGCATCGGAGGCATCTAGCGGTTGTGGCGGCTCGCTGAGGCCAAGTTCACGCATGACCGCCGCGCGGACGCGCTGTTTGGTGGCGGCACCGTGTGCGGCCACCGCGGCCTTCACCCGTGCCGTAGGGTAGTCCACCACGGGGATGTTCCTCTCGGCGGCGATGCACAGCACCATCCCGCGGGCTTCTCCCAAGCGCAGTGAAGACTGGATGTTCCTAGCGACAAAGGCCTCTTCTAGGGCAATCACGTCCGGTCGGTGGTGGTCAAGGAGCTTGCGGACGCCTTCCGCAAGGATTCCAATGCGTGTCGCGAGGCTTGCTTGTTGAGGCGCCGTGAGGGCGCCGTGGTCCACAGCGATCAACTTGCCGCGCTTTCGCCCCACAACACCAAACCCGAGAACCTGCGTTCCCGGGTCGATGCCTGCTACGACGAGTGTTTCGCGATGAACCAGCGCGGCTAGTGGCACGCGTTCATCATAAGCGTCTCGCGCGGTCTATGTGCCCGGCGGGATCTCAACAATGCTCAGCATGTAGTCGCCCCACGAACCAACGAACCACGGGAACAGCCAGACATCGAGAGTCGTGTCTGTGGTCGCGTGGTAGTACGGCGCGATGCTGTTGCCGATTTGGGCATTCACGCCTGGGCCCGAGCCAGTGTCCATGGCCAGGATGGGCGAGGACATTCCGCCGGGTGTAATGCGCAGTTCGGGGTCTAGGGGATACGGCACGGCAAAGGTGCTCGTCATGATGCGGGACTCTTCGGTGTCCCAGGCGTAAACCTCCACGCGGTAGTCGTGCCCGGCCTTCGTCACGAAGCGGAACACGTCGAAGTCGAAGGTATTTCCGATGGTCCCGAAGTAGGTGACGCTGCTGGTGCTGACGGGGATCTGCCCTTCATTGACGAAGCTGAGCTGCGGCTGGATCACGGCGACGTACGCGCACATGCGATCGATGTCGAGCTGACTGGAGCCTGCGGGTGTTGTCACTGCGATGGGCCCGCTGCGCGCGCCCGCTGGCACCGTGAACTGCATGGATCCGTAGCCCACGGCATCCGGCACGATGTTCTGCCCAAAGGCGTGAATCATGTGCCCGCTGGTTGCGCCAGGTATCGTGTGGGAGCACCAAACAGTGACAGTGTCTCCGGGTTGCACAAGGTTGGGATGCACGCCATGCACGCGCATGGGCATGTTCAGCGGCTCACGCAAGCCGTACTTGATGAGGTAGTGGCCCGCAAAGACGGTGAAGACTGCGCGCACGCGGATGGTGAAGTCGCCTTCCACATCCGCCACGAAGCTGTTGATGCCCGCCTGCGTGCCGAAGGCGGCGCTGGTGAGTGGCCCGGAGTCGTCGTCGAAGCAGAGCGTGAGTGAGCCTCGACGGATTTCCAGCACTGGATCGAAGTACAGATTCGCGCTGTTGGCGCCGCCGGTAATCATGCCCGTGTTCGGGTCGAAGGAGTAGCACTCGGCGTAGATCTCTTGGCCCGGGTGCGCGTGCACGGTGTAGCTGTCTGGGGTTTGGGCGGTGTGGATGTAGCCCACCGCCGTGGCGAAGCCAGACTCGACCACAGGCGCCTGACTCTCATGGAACACGTTGTTGATCACCGCGCACCAGCTGTTGATCGCGTTGGGATTGCTCCCCGAGTTGCCCCAAGGAGTGGTGACCATGACAGGCCCTGAGTTGCAACTCATGGGCACTTGCACTGTGATGAGCGACTTGCTGCCAGTCAACACGGTGCACAACGCGTTGCCGATGGTGACGGTGTTGTTCCACGCATCTTGAGCGAAGTTCTGTCCCGTGATGGTGAGCACGCTGCCGCCCGTCACGATGTTGGGCGTGTTCAAGATGACCACCGGAGGTGGGGTGTACTCATCTACTTCAACGACGTTGCTCAGGCTGTAGCCGCTAGCAGCAACGGCATCCGCTGCGATGGCTTGAGTCCAAATGCGGAGTTGTTCAATGGGCAAGTTGGTCGTTGTGAAGATCTCCGATTGCAGCAGAAAGTAGCCAGCCTGGTCGAGCCAGCTTTCGCTGCTGAAGGGGTGGTTCGGGTCGAAGGCATTGAGCGCGAAGAAACCGCCCGCATTCCAATCCAGACCGAAGTTGCCGTAGGGAGTGGCAGTGAAGGCTGGAGCCTGGGCAACCAACAGCGCAAAGGGCGCGTTGGCTTGGCCGAAGAGCTCGACCGAAGCCGTGGACTCAGGGGTCACGAGCACTGGGCCCGACGAATCCCCATCCACGAGGAGGACCTGAGCCGCCAGCCCGGCGACTAGGGCCGGCACCAGGAACACACTCACACACGCCGCCTTATGTACCTTTTCCATGTCACCCTCCCATGCCGCACAAACTGGTCATGAGAACCGAACACCGGTAGGCCTTCACAGGTGGCGGGCTGGCGACCTGTTGAAGCTGATCGTTTCTTCGTCGCTCTCGTTGATGGAAATTCAGCGAACTTCAGAAAAGTGCTGTGGATGCAAACACCGCGTGAGTCGCTCTTTGCAAGGTCGGCGTTGCGACGCAATGCGCGGCTAATGGAGGCGCGCAAGCAGCTTTGGCGCTGGTAAGGTGCGCGCGTGGAATCACAGGTCCAAGGTGCGCATAGCTTCTCGATCGTGCACGTGGCTGCTGGCCGCGGGCTGCGGCTAGGAGCTGGCGTCCATAAAGCGCACGTTTTGCTCGCTGGCCGACCGCTGTGGTGGCATGGCGCGCGCACGGCGCAAGGGCTCTCCCCGCGGGAGCAGGTTCTAGTTCTGCATTTGGATGACGTGCCCCGTGCTGGCACGGAACCGATGCAAGGCTGGCTGCGTGAGGCGGGAATCACCGCAGTGGTTGCAGGCGGCGAGACGCGGCAGGCTTCCGTTCGCGCCGGGGTGGCCCCAGCGGGGGACGCGGAGGTGATTCTCGTTCACGACGCGGCGCGGCCCCTGGTGAGTGAAGCGGCGCTGCGCAGGTTGCTCGATGCGTTGCGGGGGAAGAGCGCGGCCCTGCTCGCACAGCCCGTGGTGGCGACCTTGCAAGAGGTGGACGGTGCGGGGTGCATTCAGCGCACCCCCGAACGCAGCAGCTTGCGCATGGCTGCAACCCCGCAGGGGGCGCGCGCGGTGTTGTTGCGCGAGGTCTTGGCGAAGGCGGCGTCGCAAGGTTTGGATTTCACCGACGAGGCGGCGTTGCTGCGCCACTTTGGTCACGAGGTGTTCGTGGTTGAAGATTCGAGCCTCAACTTCAAGATCACCACGCCGGAGGATCTCCGGATCGCGAGGGCTCTCATGGAACCGCCACGCTCAGGCTTTGGTTTCGACATCCATCGTCTGGTTGCTGGCGGCCCACTGCGTCTCGGCGGCATCGACATTGATGCGGACCTGCATCTTCATGGTCACAGCGACGGTGACGCGGTACTGCACGCTGTGATCGAAGGGTTGCTCGGTGCTGCTGGATTGCCGGACATCGGCGAACACTTTCCCGACACGGATCCCGCGCTGAAGGGTGTTGATAGTCGCGTGTTGTTGAAGAAGACCTTGGCGAGTTTGGCCGAGCTCGGCCACGCGCCCGCGCAAGTGGATATCACGCTGATCGCCGAGAAGCCGCGCCTTGGGCCGTGGAAATCGAAGATGAAGCTCGCGCTGGCGGAGTTGCTCGCGTTGCCCGCTGATCGCGTGGCTGTGAAAGCACGCACTCACGAGGGCCTAGATGCCATCGGGCGCGGCGAAGCCATCTCCGTTCACGCGCTTGTGACCCTCAGGGCCTGCTGATTTCACGCGCAGCCTTGCTGGCTGTTGCGTGCTGCGTTCGAGACGTGGTTCGGTGCTGCGGCTGCGTTCAGAGTTCGGGGTGCAGGTCTTTGATCATGCGAGTCACTTCACCGAGGATGGGGTAACGCCCGATCTCTTTCTTGTTGAAGATGTCCTTGCCGTTCAGGTTCACGACAAAGATGCCGCCCTTGCCCGGGATGAGCTCTGCCTCAATGCCGAGACTCGTCTTCACTTCGGCGGCCAGACCGGTCGCCTGAGGCAGGAAGTTTCACTGCACGCAGTAGGTGATGCTGAGTTTCATGGCGCGATTGTAGGTCGATGCACTGCACGAGCAACGTCAGTCTGAGGTGGATCCGTCAGCGTATTGGTGTGCGAGAGCGCATGATGGGGGCTCGTTGTTCCGGCGTGCGGCCGTGTCAGTCTGAGTTGGTCTCGCTGAGCATGTTGGCGAGAGCCAGCACGGTGGCCCAGTTCCGTTGCGTGCTGATGACCCCGAGGGACTTGTCCATCCACCCGTTGGTCAGTTTGGTGCGCGCCACGCCGTTGGGGAGATGAAGAAACACTTCGCTTCCTTGCAGGAGGAACCGATCGTCTTGCGATGGGGGAGCTTTGAGGGCACGAACTGCGGCGGCGCTTGGGCGAGCGCTCAAGAATGCGACGTGCAGCGCGTCTTCTGCGACGCCTTCCGCGACGAACGGGTTGTGCGCGATGATGCGTTGCACTTCGGCGGCGGTGCGCGTGACCACAGGCACAGGGAATCCGAAGGTGTGCTCGAGCTTGCGCGTGAGTGCGGCGGCGAACGATTTGGCTTTGGCGGCCGCGATGCTGCCCACGGCGTTGCCGCTATTCAGATGAGTT
>Ga0233425_10006003_pt1 | contig 18503 bp, 11 predicted proteins | sample Watercolumn_Towu_2_FD_181712 | JGI IMG/M metagenome (GOLD analysis project Ga0233425, IMG submission 181712) | Freshwater microbial communities from Lake Towuti, South Sulawesi, Indonesia - Watercolumn_Towuti2014_140_MG | ecosystem: Environmental > Aquatic > Freshwater > Lake | place... | reverse complement strand
ACCTGATGTTGTGCCCGGCGAGGAAGCGTTGCGCGTCGTGCAGCGCGGTGTCGAGTCCGCCGAGCGGCGAGCCGCGGTAGCCGGAGACGTAGCCGGCGGTGTTCAGCCCGGCGGCGCGGTCGCGCGCGTGCTGCAGCATGGGCAGGCGCGCCAGGGCCTGCACGCCGGTGAGGAACACCCGGCCGTGGTCGAGCCTGTACTTGTCCTCGAGCGAGACATTCGCAAGCATGGCCATCCTCCTCGTGTCACTCCCCTCTCCCGCAAGCGGGAGAGGGGAGGAACGACATCAGTCCTTCACCAGCACGAACTTGCCGTCCTTGACCGTCACCAGCACGCGGCCGCGATGGTCGAAGCCGGAGTGGTCCTGCGGCGTCATCGTGACGACGCCCTGCGAGGTGACCATCTCCTTGGTGGCCTCCAGCGCGTCGCGCAGGGCGGCGCGGAATTCCGGCGTGCCCGGTTTGGCTTTCTTGGCGGCTTCCGGAATGGCGCGCAGCAGCAGCAGGCCGGAGTCGTAGGTGCCGGCGCCGAAGATCGGCGGACGCGAGCCGAACTGCTTCTCGTAGCCGGTGACGTACTCCAGCGTCGTCTTCTTGGTCGGCGCGCTGTCGGGGATGTCTTCCGGCACCAGCAGCAGCGGGCCGACGACCAGGGCGCCCTCGACCTTCTTGGCGCCGATCTGGATGAAGGCGCCGGAGGCCGAGCCGTGGGTGTGGTAGACGGTGCCCTTGAAGCCGGCATCCACCAGCTGGGTGTGCGGCAGGGCGGCGCCGGCGGCGACGCCGGCGACCAGCACCGCGTCGGGCTTGGCGGCGATCAGCTTGACGACCTGGCCGGTGACGCTGGTGTCCTGGCGGCTGTAGCGCTCGCTGGCGACGATCTTGATGCCGGCCTTCTCCGCCATCGGCGCGAAGGTCTTGTGCCAGCTCTCGCCGTAGGGGTCGTTGTAGCCGATGAAGCCCACGGTCTTGACGCCGCGCTTGGTCATGGCGGCGATGAGGCCGTCGGCGATGACCTCGTCGCTCGGGTGGGTGCGGAAGGTCCAGCGCTTCTTGTCGTCCATCGGCTGCACGATGGCGGTGGTGCCGACCGGGGCCAGCATCGGCGTCTGTGCCTCGGTGAGGAACTGCTGCACGCCCATGGCGTTGGGCGAGCCGGAGGGGCCGATCATGGCGTCGATCTTGTGCTCGCTGAGCAGCTTCTTGGTCAGCTGCACGCTCTGCGTCGAGTCGCTGGCGTCGTCATAGACGATGTACTCGATGTCGAGGTTGCCGATTTTCTTCGGCAGCATCGCCACCGAGTTCTTCTGCGGGATGCCGACGAAGGCCGTTGGGCCGGTGGCCGAGGCGATGACCCCGATCTTGACCTGGGCCTGGGCCGACAGCGCCGCCGTCAGTGCCAGGACGGACAACAGTCCCGTGATTGCTCTTGTCTTCATTTCGCTCCTCCTTTGGTCTGGATTCAAACGTTCTACAACGCCTACATGCTAACTCCGATTTTCATGCCGTCCTGCTGAAATCCGGCTTGCGGCCCTCCTGGAAGGCGCCGATGCCCTCGCGCGCGGCGGCGGTCAGCGCGCTGGCGCCGAAGGCGCGGTAGCCGATCTCCAGCGCCGCGTCGAGCGTGGCTGCAGCAGCGGCGTCGCGCACGGCGTTCTCCAGGATGCCCATGATCTCCTTCGACAGCGGCTGGCCGCCGGCGGCGACCGTCTCGATTCTCTCCATGGGCGTCAGCGTCACGGTGCCCCGGGCGATGGGCGACGGCTGGCCGGCCAGCGTCCGCACGCGCGCCACGGCGGCGGCGATCAGGCCGGGAATGTCGTCGGCGAGGGTGTCCACCACGCCCAGCGCGTGGGCCTGGGCGGCTTTGAGTTTTTCCGCGCGGCGCAGCATGCCGTGGAAGGTCGTGGCGGCCTGCGGCCAGCGGCGGTAGGGCACGACCATGGCGCCGATGCCGGGCACGATGCCGAGCGTGATCTCCGGCAGCTGCATCCAGGCGTCCTTCAGCGCGACGATGCCGTGGCAGCGCATGGCCAGTTCCAGCCCGCCGCCGAGCGCCATGCCGTTCAACGCGGCCACCACCGGCTTCCGCATGGCGTCGAGGTGCACCAGCAGGCGCGAGCAGTCGCGCGCGTACTGGGTGGCCGCCTTGGCGTCGCCGAGCATCGAGGGGAAGCGGCCGATGTCTGCGCCGGCGCAGAAGGCGCGCGCGCCGTAGCCGGTGAGGACGAAGCCCTTGACCTTCGGATCGCCCTCGAACCGGCGGATGACGGCGAGCACCTCGTCGGTGAGTTCGTCGTGCAGGGCGTTCATCGCCTCGGGGCGGCGCAGCGTGATGACCTTGACGCCCTCGACGTCATCCACGAGAACGTGGCGCCAGAAATCCTGGTAGTCGGCATAGGGCCGTTGTGGCCAGGGCATGCCGGGGCGTTCGGCGGCAAGTCGTTGCAGGATGCGGCCGGCTTCCGGCTCGCCGAGCTCGCGCATCAGTTCGAGCGGGCCCTTCCTGAAGCCCAGCGCCGTGCGGCAGCCGAGGTCGAGGTCGGCCGGGGCGCCGATCGCGCGGTCGAGGATGTCCACCGACTGCGAGAAGAGGATGCCGAGCAGGCGGTCGCGGATCGCCGCCGCAGTCTTCGGCGCGACGTCGACCTTCTTGCCGGGCGGCACGGTGACCCAGCTGTCCACCGAGCGGAAGACCGGGGCGGGGGTGTAGTGGGCGCCTTCCTCCTCGGCCTGCAGGGTGTTGGTCTCGGTGATGATCGGGTTGCCGCGGGCGAGATTGAGCACGAAGAAGGGGCCGGCGTGCACGAACTCGGCGGCCACGCTGTCGATTTCGGCGGCGGTGGCGCGGGCGAGCAGGAGCGCCGCCTCGTTGCACCAGTTGTCGAAGATGCGGTCGAGCATGAAGCAGACGGCATCGGACGTGACCAGCGGCACCTTGCCGGTGATGCAGAACAGCCAGCGCAGCCAGTCGACCACCGCCGGGTCGGTCTTCTCCCAGGCGATGACTTCCACCGCCGGGTTGCGCCAGGCCGGCGCGAAGAAGTGGGTGACGGTGGCGCGGCCCTTGTGCTTCAGCTCGGCGAAGATGCTTGCCGCCGGCAGCGAGCTGGTGTTGGAGGTGATGAGGGCGTCCGGCCGCACGATGGCCTCGACCTGGGCGAAGATGCGGCGCTTGAGCGGCAGGTTCTCGGTGGCGGCTTCGATGACCCAGTCGCAGTCGGCGAGCCGGGCGTAGTCGGTCGTGCCTTCCATATTGGCGACGACGGCGGCGGCCTGCGCCTCGCTCATCTTGCCTTTGGCGACGGCCTTCTTCGCGTAGTCCTGGCAGCGTTGCAGGGCCTTGTCGATCGCGGTCTGGTTCACGTCGACCAGGGTCAGGCGGATCTGCGGCAGGGCGCTCTTCAGGTAGTAGCCGATGTCGGGGCCGATGGTGCCGGCGCCGATGATGGCGACGTGCCTGGGCAGGGGGCGTGAGGGCGTGTGCAGGAGCGGATTGGCGGTGGTCATGGTCAGGCGATGATGCGTTCTTGTTGGAGGCGGGCGATCTCGTGGTCGGCGCAGCCGGCTTCCTTCAGCACGGCACGGGTGTGCTCGCCGTATTTCGGCGGAAAAGTCAGTTCCTGCGATACGGCGGGCAGATCCACTGCCATCGGCTGCATGTGCACTTCCTTGCCAGTGGGCATGCGCGTCAAAGTCAGCTTGCGCGACACGGCGTCCAGCTTGCGCACGGCCGGGATGTCGTGGATCGGCGCGTGCGGGATGGTGGCCTGGCGGAAGTCCGCGGCGATCTCGGCGGTGGCGTGCTTGCGCGTTTCCGCCGCCATGTCGCGGTGGATGGCCTCGCGTTCCTTGTGGCGCCCCTCGTTGGTGGCGCGCGACGGCGAGCCGATCGAAGCGAATTTCGGGATATCGGTCAGGCGCTTCCACTGCACGTCGCTGCCGATGGCCATGTAGATGAAGCCGTCCGCGGTCGGGTAGACGTTGGTCGGGATGAACTTGCGGTGCTCGTTGCCGCAGCGCGTGATCTCGTTGGGCTGGCAGTCGAAATCGAGCAGCGGCAGGGTGGTGATCAGCCAGGAGGCCGCCGCCTGCAGCATGGAGACGTCGATGCGCCTGCCCTGGCCGGTCTCGGCGCGCTCGGCCAACGCCAGCATCACGTTGGCGTACACCTCGTCGCCGGCCTTGAGGTCGACCAGCGGCACGCCGGAGAGCGTCGGCGGGCCGTCGGCCGGGCCGGTCAGCTCCATGTAGCCGGCCATGGCCTGGATCACCGGGTCGTAGCCGGGGGCGTCGGGATAGTCCGGTCCCATGGCCGAGATGCCGGCCCAGATGAGATCCGGCTTGGCGGCGGCGAGCGTTTCGTAGTCGATGCCGAGCTGCGTGTAGCGGCGCGGCACGGTGTTGCAGCAGAAGACGTCGACGTCGAGTGCCACGAGCAGCTTGCGCAGCAGCGCCTGGCCCTGCGGGTCCTTCAGGTTGAGGGCGATGGCTTCCTTGCCGACGTTGGGCGCGATGAAGTAGCTGCGCCGGTCGTCGTCCGCCACCTTGCCGCCGATGTAGCGGTTGGGGTCGCCCGGCAGGCCGTCGCCGGCCGGCGTCGACTCGATGCGGATGACGCGCCAGCCGAGCTGGGCGAAGCGCAGCGTGGCGTAGGGCAGGGACAGCGCCTGCTCCATCGAGAGGATGGTTCTGCGTTTCATCTCAATTCAAAACCTTTCACTACAGAGACACAGAGGCACAGAGAAAGACAAAATCGGTTTCGTTTTTTCATTTGCAGTTCTCTGCGTCTCTGTGCCTCAATGGTTAATGGTGTTGTTTTAACGCCCGATAAACCTTCTCCGGCGTGAAGGGCAGGGCCATGATGCGCACGCCGGTGGCGTTGTGGATGGCGTTGGCGGTGGCGGCGGCGATGCAGATCGCCGGCGCTTCACCGACGCCCTTGGCGCCCTGCGGGCCCTCGCCGTCCATGGTCTCGATGAAGCGCACGTCCATCTCGGGGATCTCCGGCGCGGTGACCAGCTTGTAGTCGCGGAAGCCGGGGTTCCTCACCACGCCGTTTTCGACCATCAGCTCCTCGGTCAGCGCATAGCCCTGGCCCATGACGATGCCGCCCTCGATCTGGCCCTCGAGGCCGAGGCGGTTGAGGATGCGGCCGACGTCGTGGGCGCCGGTGACCTTGAGCAGGCGCACGATGCCGGTGTCGGTGTCCACCTCGACCTCGACCACCTGCGTCGCCCAGGCGTAGGCGGCGGAGACGTCGCCCTTGAAGTGCTTGTCCTGGTGCTTCGACGGCGGCTCGTAGTAGAAGGAGGTCATCACCAGCTCGGCCTTGTCGCTGAAGTGCAGCTGGCGCAGCAGCTTAGGCAAAGACATCACCACCGTGCCGTTCTTCGCCTCGACGATGTGGCCGGCGCGCAGGTCGAGCTCAACCGCGTCCAGGCCGGCCATTTTCGCGGCGGCGTCGAGGATCTTGCCGCGCGCCTTCTTCGCCGCGCCGATGGCCGAGTTGCCGGCGATGAAGGTGGTGCGCGAGGCGTGCACGCCGACGTCCCAGGGCGTGATCTCGGTGTCGTTGTTGATGACGCGCACGGCGGAGAGCGGCACGCCGAGCTCCTCGCAGACGAGCTGCGCCAGCACGGTCTCCGAGCCCTGGCCGATCTCCGAGGCGCCGGTGATCAGCGTCACCGAGCCGAAGTCGTCCATCTTGAGGATGGTGCCGCAGCCGTCGGACGGGTAGATCTTGGCGCCGCCGCCGACGTGCAGCATGGAGGCCATGCCGACGCCGCGCTTGAAGCGGCCGGGCTTCGCCGCCTCGGCGGCGTTGGCCTTGAACTTGGCCAGGAAGCTGCTCGCCTCGGCGGCGGTCTTCAGGCAGTCCTTGAAGCCGCAGCTCTTGAAGTGCATGCCCTGCGGCGTTACCTCGCCGGGGTCCTGGGCGTTCTTCAGGCGGAAGGCCAGCGGGTCCATGCCGATCGCCGCGGCCATCATGTCCATGTGCTGCTCGACGGCGAAGGTGGCCTGCAGGTTGCCGTAGCCGCGGAAGGAGCCGGCGTAGGGGTTGTTCGTATACACCGCCTTGGTGTGGTAGAGGCAGTGCGGCACACGGTAGAGCGAGGAGATGGTCTGCATCATGACGAAGGGCGTCGTCGCGCCCCACGAGGTGTACGCGCCGTTGTCGTGCAGGGTGCTCACCGTGCGGAAGGTCAGCGTGCCGTCCTTTTTGCAGCCCGAACGCAGGGTGAGGATCACCGGCTGGCGCGTCGGCGAGGCGAGGAATTCCTCCTCGCGCGTGAACACCAGCTTGACCGGGCGGCCGGTGGCCTTGGCGAGGAACACCGTGATCGGCTCGAAGGGATAGATGTCGAGCTTGGAGCCGAAGCCGCCGCCGATCGGCGGCTGGATGATGCGGATGCGCGCCGGGTCCATGGCGAGGATCTCGGCGAACTCGCGCTTGTGCAGGAAGGGCACCTGGGTGTTGGAGTACATCAGCAGGTTACCCGAGGGATCGAACTCGGCGATGATGCCGGACACGCCCATGCAGCAGTGCGTGACGTAGTGCAGGTGGAAGGTGTCCTCGAATACTACGTCGGATTCGCGCTCGCCCGCCGCCACGTCGCCCTGCTGGTAATCGAAGACCATAGCGATGTTGTCGGGCTTGCCGAGGTAGGCGATGCCCTGCGCCTGCTTGAGGTGGTCGTGCTTGGCGGTGGCGCCGTGCGGTTCGGGATGGATCAGCGGCGCGCCCGGCTTGAGCGAGTCGTTTGGGTCGGCGAGGACCGGCAGGTCCTCGTACTCGACCTTGATCAGCTTCAGCGCCGCCTCGGCGATGGCCTCCGACTCGGCCGCCACGGCGGCGATCTCGTCGCGCAGGCTGCGCACGCGGTCGCCCTTGAGCGGAAAGTGGTCCTTGGCGACGCCGATCGGGCGCTGGTAGGGCACGTCGGCGGCGGTGATGACGGCATGCACGCCGGGCAGCGCCTTTGCCGCCGCGGTGTCGATGGACTTGATCATCGCGTGCACGCGGGACGAGCGCAGGATCTTGCCATGGAGCTGGCCCTGCACGTCGAGGTCCTGGATGTAGCGCGTCTTGCCGCCGGCCTTCTCGGGCGCGTCGAGCTTGGTGATGCGCTTGCCGATGAGGGAATCTTTCTGGATGGCTTCGGGCATGTCAGTTGCTCCACCGCGCTTCGCGCCATCCGAGACGCATGAAACGCTTCGTTCGTTGAAGGGCGAAGGGTGCCAAGGGGGGCGGGTGGCCGACGCCGCTCATGTCACCCGAGCCGGGCTGCGCCCGGCTCTCCTTCTTTACTTCGCTCTGTCGGCCACCCGCCCCCCTTGGCCGGACACGCCGACGCAGCGGAACCGCCGAACACCCTTGGCGCATTCCGACCGGGACGGCGGGGTGCTCTGCAGAGCGAAGTAAAGGAGGAGACGACGGCCGAAGGTCGTCGGCGGGGGACATGAGCGGCGCAGAGCACCCCGCCGTCCCGGTCGTGCTGCGGAAGTCGAGTTTCATCCTAGGACTCCTTCGTGGCGGCTTCGATGGCGTCGATGATCTTGACGTAGCCGGTGCAGCGGCACAGGTTGCCCTCGAGGCCGCGCTGGATCTCCTCGCGGCTCGGGCGCGGGTTCTTCTCCAGCAGCCGGCGCGCCTGCACCACCATGCCCGGCGTGCAGAAGCCGCACTGCACGGCGCCGGCGTCGACGAAGGCCTTCCCGATCCGGCGGCCGAGCGGGTCGTCGGCGAGGCCCTCGACGGTGGTGACCTGGCGGCCGTCGCACTCGACGGCGAAGAGCAGGCAGGAATTCAGCGAGACGCCGTCGAGCAGGATGGTGCAGGCGCCGCACTCGCCCTCGCCGCAGCCGTACTTGGTGCCGGTGAGGCCGGCGACGCTGCGGATCATCTCGAGGGCGCTCATCTGCAGCGGCACCGACACGCGGGTCGGCACGCCGTTGAGGGTGAAGTCAATGGTTTGCTGAGACATCTTCGAGGATCCTCTTCGTCATGTTGTGGATCATCTCCTTGCGGTACCAGGCGCTGGCGCGCACGTCGGAGATGGGATGCACTTCGTCCTGCGCCGCTTTTGCCGCGGCGGCGATGGTGGCGGCATCGAGCTTTTTGCCCTCCAGGACCTCCTGGGTGGCGCAGCCGCACACCGGCGTCGGCGCCACGGCGCCGAAGGCCACGCGCACGTCGGTGAACACGCCGTTCTTCAACACACCGCCGACGCCGATGGAGATCGCCGAGATGTCGAGCGCCGGACGGGTGCCGAACTTGTGGAAGCGGGCGACGAAGCCCTGCGGCGGGATCGGCACGCGCACGGCGGTGAGCAGCTCGGCCGGGGCCAGGCGCGTCTTGCCAGGGCCGACGAAGAACTCCGGCAGCGGCATGCTGCGGCGGAACAGCGTGTCGTCGGGCTTGGAGGCGAGCTCGACGTGGGCGTCGAGCACCATCAGCGGCACCAGGGTGTCGCCGGCGGGCGAGGCGTTGCAGATGTTGCCGCCGACCGTGCCGGCGTTGCGTATCTGGTCGCTGGCGAAGTGGTCGCCGGCGGCCGCCAGCAGCGGCAGGTGCTCGCACACCAGCGGGTGTTCTATCAGTTCGGTGATGGTGGTGAGCGCGCCGATGCGGATGGCGTCGCCCTCGCGGGCGATGCCGCGCAGCTCGGGGATGCGGCGGATGTTCATCAGCGTGCGCTTGAACTTCACGCGCCCGGCGTGCGCCTGCGGCATCAGGTCGGTGCCGCCGGCGAGGATGGTCACCTCGCCGAGTTCCTGCAGCTGCACGACGGCCTGCTCCAGGCTGGTGGGCGCGACGTAATTGTCGAGTGCGGTCATTTTTCTACCCTAAAAGCAAACGCAATTAACACAGAGGACACAGAGACACAGAGTGCACAGAGGAAAAACTTTGAAAATCTTTTTTCATGGTTTCTCTGTGTCCTCTGTGTCTCTGTGATCTCTGTGTTGAATGAGGTTTCATTTAAAACCGTATCGGTTCCTGGTAGCGGCCGAAGATCTTCACCATCTCCCGGGTCATCTCGCCGACCGTGGCGTAGGCCTTGACGGCGTCCACCAGGGCCGGCATGACGTTGCGTCCGGCGAAGGCGTCAGCGGAGAGGCGCGCCAGCGCCTGCGTCACCCTGGCCGGGTCGCGCTCGGCGCGCACCTTGTCGAGGCCGGCGATCTGCACCCGCGTGTCCTCCTCGTTGTAGGGATGGAACTCGACGGGGTGCTCTTCCTCCTTCTCGTTGCGGTAGCAGTTGACGCCGACCTTGCGGAACTTGCCGGACTCGATGTCGCGCTGCATCTTGTAGGCCTGGGCGGAGACCTTGGACTGGATGGCGCCCTCGGAGACCAGCTTGACGATGCCGCCCTGGGCATCGACCTCGGCCATGATCTCCTCCATCTTCTGGCGCATCTGGTTGGTCAGGGTCTCGACATAGAACGAGCCGCCGAGCGGGTCGACCGTCTCGGTGAGGCCCATCTCCTCGATCAGGAGCTGCATGGTGCGCAGCGAGATGCGCGCCGAGTACTCGGTGGGGATGGTGTAGGCCTCGTCATACGAACAAAGCGCCATGGTCTGCGTGCCGGACAGCGCCGAGATCAGGGCGTAGTAGGCGCCGCGCACGATGTTCACCTCGGGCTGCTCGAAAGTCAGTCCGCCGCCGCCGCCGGCGGCGATCATGCGCAGCCACATCGAGCCGGGCTTCTCGGCGTTGTACTGTTCCTTCATGATCTTCGCCCACAGGCTGCGGCCGGCGCGGAACTTGGCGACCTGCTCGAAGAGGTTGCCGAAGATGTTGAAGTTGTACGACAGCCGGCCGGCGAATTCGTCGACGTGCAGGCCGCGCCTGATGACGTCGTCGGCGTAGGCCTTGGCGATGCAGAAGGCGTAGGCCATCTCCTGCGCCGGGTTCGCCCCGGATTCGCGGATGTGGTAGCCGCACACCGAGACCGGGCTGTACTTCGGCGCATGCTCGGCGCAGTACTCGATGGTGTCGCCGACCAGGCGGATGGAGGGCTCGACCGGGAAGATCCAGGTGCCGCGGCCGATGAATTCCTTGAGGATGTCGTTCTGCGCCGTGCCGCGCAGCTGTTTCACGTCGTAGCCGCGCTTCTCCGCCATCGCCAGGTACATGGCGATGAGGATGGCCGCCGCGCCGTTGATGGTGAGCGAGACGGTGATCTTGTTGAGGTCGATGCCGTCGAAGGCCACCTCGAAGTCGCGCAGGGTGTCGACCGACATGCCGACGCGGCCGATCTCGCCGGCGGCCAGGGGGTCGTCGGAATCGAGGCCGATCTGCGTCGGCAGGTCGAAGGCGACGTTGAGCCCGGTCTGGCCGTTGGCGATGAGGTACTTGAAGCGCCGGTTGGTGTCGGCCGGGTTGCCGAAGCCGGCGTACTGGCGCATGGTCCACGGCTGCTTGCGGTACATCAGGCGGTGGATGCCGCGGGTGAAGGGGTATTCGCCCGGCTGGCCGACCATGGCCATGCCGCCGCTGGCCTCGACGTCGGCCGCGGTGTACAGCGGCTTGACCTCGATGCCCGACTCGTTGGCGACCGGTTTCAATTCTTCCTTGGCGCGGTCGTTCATTTCACATGCTCCCGGATGTAGTCGACGATGCCGTCGAGCTTGCTGCCCGTCGGGAAGATGCCCGTGAAGCCGAGCCGGCGCAGGGCGTCGTGGTCCTGCGCGGGGAGGTTGCCGCCGATCACCCACAGCTTGTCCTGCAGGTGGTTGGCTTCCAGCAGCGGCTTCAGCTTGGTGCAGAAGGGGACGTGCGAGCCGGCCAGGCTGGACAGCGCGATGACGTCGACGTCCTCGTCGAGGGCCATGCGGGCGACGGCCTCGGGCGTCTGCCGCAGGCCGGTGTAGATGACTTCCATGCCGGCGTCCATGAGGGCGCGCACGACGACTTTCGCGCCCTGGTCGTGGCCGTCGAGGCCGGGCTTGGCCAATAACACCTTTATCCGCCGTGTCGTGGAGACTGACTTTTGCGCCATCATGACGAGACTTCCTTCGCGATGATGAGTTTGAGGATTTCGCTGGTGCCGCCGCCGATCAGCGTGAAGCGCACGTCGCGCAGGTAGCGCTGCACCGGGTATTCCATGGCGTAGCCGTAGGAGGCCAGCACGCGGGCGGCCTGGTCGCAGATGCGCGCGGCGGCCTCGGTGGCGTTGAGCTTGGCCATGGCGGCTTCCTTGTGGTGCGGCCGGCCGGCGTCGCGCAGCCAGGCAGCGTAGTACACCAGGTGCTTCGCCGCCTCCAGCTCGGTGGCCATCTCGGCCAGCTTGAACTGGATGGCCTGGTAGCGATTGATCGGCTTGCCGAACTGCTTGCGCTCGGCGGCATAGCGCACCGCCTCGTCGAGCGCGGCCTGCGCCACGCCGAGGCCCATGGCGCCGGTGATGATGCGGATCTCCGCGAGCGTCTTCCTCAGGTGGCCCTCGCCGTCGCCTTCCGCCTGCGAGAGGCGATGGCTGTCCGGGACGAAGCACTCGTCGAAGGCGACTTCCGAGGTGGGCAGGGCCCAGACGCCCATCTTGTGGATCTCGCGGCCGACCGTCAGACCCTGAAAAGAGCGCTCAACCAGGAAGATGGTCAGCTTCTTCTCCTCGCCGGCCTTGGCGAAGACGGTGAAGAAGTCGGCCAGCGGCGCCGAGGTGATCCAGGTCTTCTGGCCGTTGATGACATAGCCGCCGTCGACCTTCTTCGCGCTGGTGGCGATGGAATCGAGGTCGGAGCCGGCGTTCGGCTCGGTCATGCAGATGGCGCCGATTTTCTCGCCGCGCAGCGCCGGCTTGAACAGGCGCTCGAGGATGTCGGCGTTGCCGAGCATGTGCAGGAACTTGGTTCCCATCAGCGACTGCATGGCCACCGCGCCGGCGAGCGACATCGATCCGCGCGCGATCTCGGCCAGGGCGAGGGCGAATTCGGTCAGCGCCAGGCCGGAGCCGCCGACGTCCTCGGGATAGCGCATGCCGAAGAAGCCGAGGTCGGCGAGTTCCTGGAAGAGGGCGCGCGGGAAGGCGCGCGCCTCGTCCAGCGCCGCCGCCTGCGGCGCGATGCGCTCGTCGCAGAAGCGCGCGAAGGTGTCGCGGATCTGTTTCTGCTCGTCGGTGAGGTCGAAGTTCATTCAGAACCTTTCACCACAGAGACACAGAGGCACAGAGAAGAGCGAAAGATTTTCTTGTGTTGCATTTCTCAGTGTCTCTGTGCCTCTGTGGTTAATGGTTTGTTTCATTTGAAGTCCGCTTCCGTCATGCCGTAGTCGCGCATTGCCGCTTCCTTCGAAATCACGCCGTTGCGCACTTCTTCCGCCAGCACCTTGCGGTCGCGCTTCTTCGGTTCGCCGTAGCCGCCGCCGCCACTGGCGACCTGGTGGTACACCGTGCCCTTCGGCACGCCGGTGATGAGGTCCTTGTTCTTCGGCACCACGGTGCTGCCGTCCGGGTAGTGCAGGCGGATGAAGTTCAGGCCGGCGTCCTTCCCGCCGAACAGGCCGAAGGCCGGCTCGAAGTCGCCGTCGCCGAAGGTGACCAGCTGGGTGTCTTCGGAGCCGATCTCGAAAATCGTTTCCACGCCGAGGCCGCCGCGCCATTCGCCGGCGCCGGCCGAGTCGGTAAGCAGCTCGTGCTTCACCAGGCGGTGCGGCGTCTGCTGCTCGAACATCTCGTAGTCCTGGTCAAGCACGCCGCCGGAGGCGTCGATCATGCCGATGTGGTCGTAGCCGTCCATGCCCTGCATGGCGCCGGAGCCGCCCTTCAGGCCCATGAAGCCGATGTCGACGTACTGCTCGTTCTTTTCCGGGTCGGTGCCGGTGGTGAGCGAGCACAGCAGGTTGTTCCAGCCGGCGGTGACGCGGTCGGGCATCACCGGCGCCAGGGCGCGCTGGATGGCGTCGGCGTTGGGCGGGCAGAGGTGGTTGCCGAAGGTGGTGGCCTTCGGGTAGGCGGCGTTGAGCACCGTGCCCTCGGGGATGACGATCTCGATCGGCTGCACCATGCCCTCGTTGTGCGGGATGTCCGGGTTCACCATCTGCAGCAGGGTGAGGATGGTGGCCGAGGCGCTCGAGGTGAAGGTGCCGTTCACGAAGCCGTTGGTCTGGGCGTCGGTGCGCGAGTAGTCGAACCTGACCGAGCGGTCCTTGACGTCGATGTCGACGCGGATGGTGAACTTGCTGCCCTCGTGGCGGCCGTCGTAGTAGATGTAGCCCTCGCCGCTGTACTGGCCGTTGGGGATCTTGGCGATCTCGGCTTCCATCATCTTGCGGGTGGCCTCGAAGAGGGCCTGCTTGTGCGCCTCGTAGCTGTCCAGGCCGTACTTGTCGAGGAGTTCCAGCAGGCGCCGCTCGCCGACGGTGCAGGCGCCCATCTCGGCCTTCATGTCGTGCTGCACGATGTCGAGGCGGATGTTGGCGAAGATCAGGTTCCAGACGTCCTTGCGCAGCTTGCCCTTCTCGACCACCTTGATCGGCGGGATGCGCAGCGCCTCCTGCCAGACCTCGACGGCGTTCGGGTTGTAGCCGCCGCGCACGTTGCCGCCGATGTCGGCCTGGTGACCCTTGACGGCGGTCCACGCGACCAGGCGGCCGGAGTGGAAGATCGGCTTGTACACGGCGACGTCGTTGTTCTGGTTGCCGAGGCTGAAGACGTCGTTGTGGAAAATGACGTCGCCCGGGTGCAGGTCGTCGCCGAAATATTCCTTGATGTACTTGCACACCGGCGCCAGCGAGAAGGCGAGGATGGGCAGGTTCTCGGTCTGCTCGAGCATGTTTCCGTCGCCGTCGTAGAGGCCGGTGACGTAATCCTTCGCCTCGCACAGGATGGGCGAGCGCGTGGTCTGCTCCATCGAGATGCTCATCTCGTCGGTGATGGACTTGAAGGTCCGCGCATATACGGAAAGGAGGATTGGATCGATCTTGGCGCTCATGCCGTCACCTTTTCCTTGTTCAGGCAGCTTTTGACGAGATCCTCGCGTCCCTTGCGGAAGAGGGCGAAGGAGCCGAGGGCGTCCACCACGCAATCGAAGGCATCGCTGACGAAGATGGCGGTGGTCTCCTGCTCGATCATGGCCGGGCCCTCGATGCGGTTGCCGTGGCGCATCCGATGGCCGTCGTAGACCGGCACCTCGCGGAAGGTCTTGGTCTCCGGGATGTACACGCTGCGGCGGCCCTTGACCGCCTTCGACGCGTCGGCGCCGGCCCAGCCCTCCTCGCGGTAGGACGGCTTGTCGGTCTGGCCGACCGACTGCACGCGCACGTTGATGATCTCGATCGGCGCATTTTCCTGTTCCAGCGAGTAGCCGTAGAGGCGGTTGTGCTCGTCGTGGAAGAGGCGGGCGATGCCGGCCGCGTCGCGCCTGTCTACGGCCTCGCGCGGCACCAGGAAGGAGACCTCGTGGTACTGCTTGATGTAGCGGCAGTCGAACTTGATGTCGTGGCGGCGGCGGTTCTCCGGAATGCGCTCCTCGGTGAGCTGGCGGGCGCCTTCGGCCGACATCTCGTCGATCATCTTGGTCAGGCGCGGCCAGTCGATGGCCTCCAGGCGCGAGACGAAGGTGCGCACGAAGTCGTGCTTCAGCTCGCTCATCAGCATGCCGAAGGCGCACAGCACGGAGGACTCGCGCGGCACGATCTGGAAGGGGATCTCCAGCTCCTCGCAGATCAGGCAGGAATGAATCGGGCCGGCACCCCCGGCCGGGATGAAGGGAAACTCGCGCGGGTCGAAGCCGCGCTTGATGGTCACCTCGCGCACGCCCTGCGCCATGTTGTTGCAGGCGACGCGGTACATGCCGGCGGCGGCCTCCTCGATGCTGAGTCCCATCGGCTTGGCGATGTGCGTCTCGATGGCGCGGCGCGCGGCGACGACGTCGAGCTTCATCTTGCCGCCGGCGAAGTAGTTCGGGTCGAGGTAGCCCAGCACGACGTTGGCATCGGTGGTGGCGGGAAGCTGGCCGCCCTTGCCGTAGCAGGCCGGGCCGGGATCGGCGCCGGCGCTCTGCGGACCCATGCGCAGGAGGCCGCCCTCGTCGAGCCAGCCGATCGAGCCGCCGCCGGCGCCGATGGTGTGGATGTCGAGCATCGGCAGGGCGATCTTGTGGCGGGCGATCTCGCCGTCGTTCTTGATCATCGGGCTGCCGACCGCCACCGAGGCCTCGAAGCTGGTGCCGCCCATGTCGGTGGTGATGCACTTGTCCTGGCCGTGCGGGCGCACGTAGAAGAGGCCGGCGCCGGGGCCGCCGGCCGGGCCGGAGAGCAGGGTCAGCGCCGCCTTCTCGCGCGCCAGTTGCGGCGAGATGACGCCGCCGTTGGACTGCATGATGAGCAGCAGGCCCTTGAAGCCGATGCCCTTGAGGCGGCCGACGAGCTGGTCCAGGTAATGGTTGAGCTTGGGGCCGACGTAGGAATTCAGCGCCGTGGTGCTGATGCGCTCGTAGAAGCGGATCGAGGGCAGCAGGTCGGTGGACACCGACAGGTAGGCGCCGGGCATCTCCTTCTTCACGATCTCGGCCGCGGCCTGCTCGTGGGCCGGATTGGCGAAGGAGTTCATGAAGCAGACCGACACGGCTTGCACGCCTTCCTGCTTGAAGAGGGCGATGGCTTCGCGCACCTGCGCCAGGTCGAGCTGCGCCACTTCGCGGCCGGCGCGGTCGAGGCGGCCCTTGATGCCGGCGCGCAGGTAGCGCGGCACCAGCGGCTTCACGTTGGCGTAGCGGTTGTTGTACTGCTCCTCGCGGATGCCGCGGCGCATTTCCAGCGCGTCGCGCACGCCTTCCGTCGTCAGCAGGGCGGACTGGGCGCCGGTGTGCGTCAGCGTGGCGTTGGTGGTGACGGTGGTGCCGTGCACGATGGTGTCTATGTGGGGCGCGAAGGCTTCCAGCGTCAGCGGCGGGTTCTGCGCCGCGGCGATGTCGGTGAGGCCGTTCACGACAGCGATCGACGGGTCGGACGGGGTGGACAGCGACTTGAAGATCGCCGGCTCGGCGCCATCGCGGGTGACGACGAAGTCGGTGAAGGTGCCGCCGACGTCGATTCCGATTTTGAGGGTCATAGCAACTCCTGTCAGGCCACCGGCGCGTGCTGCACCAGCTGGCGCAATTCTTCCTTGCGGATCTTGCCTAGCGCGGTCTTCGGCAGCGCTTCGACGAAGACCACGTCCTTGGGATGCTTGTAGCGGGCCAGACGTCCGTCGAACAGCTTGAGGATGTCGGCGGCGGCGGGCTGTCGTCCAGGCTTCGGCACGATGACGGCGACGGCGATCTCGCCCCAGCGCGCGTCGCTGCGGCCGACCACGGCCGCCTCGGCGACGTCGTCGCACTGGATCAGCACGTTCTCGAGTTCGGCCGGGTAGATGTTCTCGCCGCCGGAGATGATCATCTCCTTCTTGCGGCCGACGACGGTGAGGAAGCCCTCGTCGTCGAGCCAGCCCATGTCGCCGCTGCGGTACCAGCCGTCGGCGAAGGCGGCGGCGGTGGCTTCCGGGTTACGCCAGTAGCCTGTAAACAGGTTGCGGCCCCTGACGAGGATTTCGCCGGCCTGGCTTGTCGGCAGCTCGGCGTCGTCCGGGCCGACGATGCGCAGTTGGCTATGTTTGGCGGCGCGGCCGGTCGAGCCGACCTTGCGCAGCGCTTCGTCGCGCTTCAGGTAGGCGGCGATCGGGCAGGTCTCGGTGGCGCCGTAGACCTGGGTCATCGGCACGCCGCGGGCATGCACGGCCTCGATGATGCGGATCGGCACGATCGAGGAGCCGATGCTCATCATGCGCAGGCTGGAGAGGTCGGTGCGCGCCCAGCGCGGGCTGGCCAGCATCATGTCGGCCACGGCGGGCACGGTCAGCAGCAGGGTGATGCGTTCGCGCTCGATGGCCTCCAGCGCCGCCTCCGGTTCGAAGCGCGGATGCAGCACCAGCGTGCAGCCGCTGCGCAGAGCAGGCGTGGTCTGGATGTTGAGGCCGCCGACGTGGAACATCGGCAGCACGGTGAGCACGCGGTCGTCGGCGGTCATGCCGTGCATGTCGACGCTGTTGTCGGCGTTGCAGGCGATGGCGTCCTGGGTGAGCACGACGCCCTTCGGCTTGCCGGTCGAGCCGGAGGTGTAGCAGATGAGCAGCGGGGTGTCCGGACGGACGGCGGGATCGTTCGGCACGGCGCTGCCGGCGGCGAGGAAATCATTCCAGTCGATCCAGCCCTCGGCGCTGCTGCCGATGGCAACGAGCCTGATTGCGCCGAGTTCCTTGCGATAGGCATCGGTCTGCTCGATGAAGGGCGCCTCCACCACCAGCACGCCGGGCGGGCAGTCGTCGAGCATCTGCTTGTGCTCGGGGCCGGCCAGGCGCCAGTTGAGCGGCATGAAGAGGGCGCCGAGACGGGCGCAGGCAAAGAACAGGGCGAGCATTTCCGGGCTGTTGCAGCCGAGATAGGCGGCGCAGCCGCCGCGGCGCACGCCCGCCTCGGCCAGCGCGCCGGCGGTGCGCTCGATCAGCGCGGCGAAATCGCGATAGCTCAGGTCACGGCCGCCGTAGCGGATCGCCGTCTTGCCGGGGTTGGCGCCGGCATGGTGGTCGATCCATTGGGCGATCGGCAGCATGTCAGTTGCTCCACCGCGCTTCGCGCCATCCGAGACGCATGAAACGCTTCGTTCGTTGAAGGGCGAAGGGTGCCAAGGGGGGCGGGTGGCCGACGCCGCTCATGTCACCCGAGCCGGGCTGCGCCCGGCTCTCCTTCTTTACTTCGCTCTGTCGGCCACCCGCCCCCCTTGGCTGGAACGTGGGTGCCGTACAACGGCCGAAAACCCACGGCGTCTCCCGATCGGGCCGGTGGGGTGCCCTGCGGAGCGAAGTCAAGGCGGAGGCCGCAGGTTGCCGCCGGGGGACATGAGCGGAGCGGGGCACCCCACCGGCCCGATCGCGTACCAGACCGAAGATAACTGAAGGTTTCATCCTAGGCGTCGCCGACTTCCAGCACCACCGCCATCGCCGTGTCGCCGGCGGCGCAGCCGGTGAACAACCCCCAGCCGCCGCCGCGCAGGGCCAGTTCCTCGATCAGCTCGATGATGGCGCGCGTGCCCATCGGCGCCTGCGGGTGGCCCCAGACCAGCGAGCAGCCGAAATTGTTCATGCTCGTCAGGTCGGCGCCGGTCTCGCGCGCGAAGAAGAGGTCGTTGATGGCGAAGGGGTTGTGCGTCTTGATCGCCGCCAGGTCCTTGATGGTCTTGCCGGCCTGGGCGAGGGCCTGCTTTGCCGCCGGCACGGTGGCCTCGGGCATGTAGGCGAGCGGCGCGCGGGCCAGGCCGAAGCCGTGCAGGCGCACGGCGATCTTCGGGTCGCGCGACAACTCGCGCGCCTTCGCCGCCGTCGTCACGACGAGGCCGGCATTGCCGTCGGCCGGGTGCGTCTGGCCGCCGAAGGTGACCGTGCCGCCGTCCATGACCGGCTTCAGCTTCGCCAGCCCTTCCGGCGTGGAGTGGTTGATGCCTTCGTCGCCGTCGAGCGTGCCGACCG
>Ga0233425_10006002_pt1 | contig 18505 bp, 19 predicted proteins | sample Watercolumn_Towu_2_FD_181712 | JGI IMG/M metagenome (GOLD analysis project Ga0233425, IMG submission 181712) | Freshwater microbial communities from Lake Towuti, South Sulawesi, Indonesia - Watercolumn_Towuti2014_140_MG | ecosystem: Environmental > Aquatic > Freshwater > Lake | place... | reverse complement strand
TCCAATGAAGACGGGGTCTTGGGAGACAACGGACTCGAAGCGGACACGGATCAAGCCGGCGATCCAGAAACTGACACAGATCCCCAAGCCGCCGATCTTCGTCCTGGGAACGCCTTGGATGCGGACGAAGCGGAATGGATCTGCCAGTCCGTACTCTCCGCGGGAGAAGAGGATCTTCGACCGGATGTGTTCGATCTGGCTCAGGACGTTCTCCGGCTCAGCGCCACGGCGGAATCGCCATGGGTGCTACCTGTGGCCGACGAGCCACCTCGGGACCATCGTCGCGGTGCCGATTTGCTGGCGAAGTCTCTCAACGAATCGGGGCGGATTCGTGCCACCTTGCAGGGCTTGGTGCAATCCAGCCGCTTGCGGAAACCGGTGCACAGACGCGCCGGTAATCGCCTGGACGGCCATCGGCTGTTCCGGATCGCCGGTGGCGACGCGCGGGTGTTCGTGCGTCATGCCCGGCAAATCGCCCCCAATACGGCGGTGCATCTGCTGGTGGACCGGTCGCCGTCGATGTCGGTGCCGGTGGTGCACCAAGGGATGACGCTGGGACGCCGCATCGATCTGGCGTGGCAGGCCGCCATCGCGCTGGCCTTGGCGCTGGAAGGCATCTCGGGTGTCAATCCCGTGGTCACGGCTTTTCCCGGGCTACAGGGGGAAAGCGATAGTGTCTTTCGCGTGTTGCGCCATGGCACGCGGGTCCGGCAGCGGACCGGCTATTTCGGCTGTGGCACCGAGGGCGGAACGCCCTTGGCCGAAGGCCTGTGGTACGCCGCCAGCCAACTGCTCGGTTGCCGAGAGTCTCGCAAGATCATTCTGGCTCTGACGGATGGTGAACCGGACGATGACGCGGCTGCGCGGGACATTCTGTCTCGCTGCGGGGCTTCCGGTATCGAGGTGGTCGGCATCGGTCTCGGTATCGAAGTCGATCACTTGTTCGAACGCTCGATCACGATCCTCGAGATGGCCGAACTGCGCTCACGCCTGTTCGAGCTGTCGCGTGAATTGTTGATTGCGGCGTGATGATGATGCGCCGGCCTCGTGCCGGCGCCTTTTCAATAAAGGTGCGCTAGCCCGCATCGAAAAGGCGAATTCAAGTGCCCGTCCTCGTCGGACGACACGCGATGAACCGAGCTGCCGGTTTGGAGATATGCAGCCTTAGCCTTATCGTCGAGAGACACAACTCTTAACGAAATTTGTATCGACCCCACCGGGATGAGCGCATTCCCGGTAGGGAAGGTCTCCTTTCGGTGCTTCCAGGAGACTGTTATGACGAAAAAAATCGAAGCAATACCGGCCTATTTGGCCGTGGTGATGGAAGGTGGACTGGTTCAGTCCGTCGTTTCTAATACGGCCCTTCCCGATCTGAACGTGCTGGTGATCGATTACGACACAGAAGGCTCGAACCCTGAGAGTCTGGTGTCGGTGCCGCAAGCAGACGGAAGCTCGGCGATGGCATGGTCTAGCTTCTACGACATCGAAGCGGCGATCATAGACCTCGCCGCTGTCGTCCGCCAATTGATGGAGGCCCGGGAGTTCCAGCCATGAACTTCTTCTACGGAATGCTGGTGATCGCCCTTGTAATCCTGGCGTTGAAGACCGTTATGAAAATCGCAGCCGCGTTATCACGTTGGTTCGGGCTACTTATTCGGATAGGCCGGCGCAGGAACAAAAGGAGGGATCAATCCTTGCTCAGTGCTGTGGCGGTGCGACCACCGCACCGTGTGTTCGATGCGTCGGACTGGACCGCGATCTCGCGGGAACTGCGCCAGGCTATCCTGGCTCGGGGCGTACGTGCATCGCGCAAGCTGGATCGGCTCGATGAAGCCATTGAAATCGAGAAGCGGGAAATCGAGCTGGCTCGCTTGAAAGCGGAAAGGTCTCAACTCAAGGCGAGGCACAAATCCGCTCGTTCCAACGCTCCAAGCGCAAAGCAGGGGCATGGGACAGGCCGGCCGGTCATTCCGATCGAGCAACTCAAAGCTATGCGAGAGGCTACCCGCGCAGGCAAATCCAAACAGCCATCGGCGCCTCCGCTTTCTCCAGTGCATCATTGAAAAAAGCAGGAACTGGATCGGATGTCAGGCTGCTATTCTGCGGTTACGAATCGCAGCGGCCTATCTTTAGTTTCGCAAAGTCGGGCCGGATAGCGCTCGTGACTATCGGTCCTCGTCATCCCGGAAAGGGCATCCGTCTTTTCCGGGGGCGACCCAGACCATGAAATTCTTGTTCGGCATGTATAGATTATGTATGTTTTATGGCCATGCACCCAAAGAGCATAAGCCCATGCACATCAATCTTTCGCTCGAGATGGAAAAGTACCTGCTGAGTAAGGTCAACACCGGCTATTACAGCAATGCCTCGGAAGTCGTGCGCGATGCCATCCGTCGCATGCGCGATGAAGACGAACGACTGGCAACCTTACGGGCTGCGGTAGCCGTCGGCGACGAACAGTTGGAGCGCGGCGAGGGTGTGGCCTACACCCCGGAACGCCTCGAGCAGATCACACAAAAAGCCCTGGCCAACGAATAACCGCGACATTTTCGACAAGGTGCTGCTGACGATCCGGGAGCATCCCCAGATCGGCCACGGCCGAGCGGAAATATCGCCGGCGCACCGGATTTTCCCCGCCGGCAGGGATATCATCATCTATCGTCTCACTGAACGGGCGATCCCAGTCTCCCGCAGTCTGCACGAGCGGATGGACCTCGACGCCCCTCTGTAATCACCAAGCACAGGTAACCCCTCTGGAATTCAGAGTTCCGGGGAGGTTCCGGCCGCAGCTCGGCGACAAGTTTCATTGGTATGTCGCTAAAAGACCAAAATATCGACACGTTCCGTTGACGTGTCGTCAACGGCGACATAAGCTGCCTTATGTGTCGCAGAAATCGACTTTTGAAAACATGAACGAGGCCATAACCTGGCAACCGGAACGTCCTTACAACCAGTTGCCGTTGCTGCCGCCGCCCGTCGAACTGGAAACCAGACCCGTGCTCAAGCAGTGCATTACGGCGCGAGCGGCACTGGCGGAACTGAAACAGGCCGCCGAGTTGATTCCCAACCAGACGATGCTCATCAACACGATCCCCTTGCTGGAAGCCAAGGACAGTTCCGAGATCGAGAACATCGTCACTACCACCGATCAGCTGTTTCAGCATGCTCAGGGTAGCGAGGCCCAAGCCGACGCCGCGACCAAGGAAGCGCTCCGCTATCGCACTGCCTTGCACATCGGTTTCCGGTCATTGGAAAGGCGGCCATTGTGTACCGCGACGGCCATCGAAGTGTGCCGCATCATCAAGGCGCAAGAGATGGACATTCGTCGCGTTCCCGGCACCCAGTTGGCCAATCAGTACACCGGCGAAGTGATCTATACCCCGCCCGAGGGCGAAGCGCATCTGCGCGGGCTATTAGCCAATTGGGAACGCTTTCTCCATGAGGAAACTCACCTGGATCCGCTCGTTCGCATGGCGGTGGGGCATTATCAATTCGAGGCCGTTCATCCGTTTACCGATGGCAATGGCCGTACCGGGCGCATACTGAACCTCCTTTTCCTCATCCAGGAGGAGTTGCTTACCCTGCCCATCCTCTATCTCAGCCGCCACATCATCAGCCACAAGCCGGATTACTACCGTCTGCTGTTGGATGTCACCCGAAACCAGACTTGGGAGCCGTGGCTGCTCTTTATGCTGCAAGCGGTAGAGGAAACCGCCCATTGGACGACGGCAAAAATTGCAGCGATCCGCGCGCTGGTGGAACACACCACCGCTCACGTGCGCGAACGCCTACCCAAGATTTATAGTCGCGAGTTGGTGGATGTGATCTTCGAACAGCCCTATTGCCGGATCGGTAACCTGGTGGAAAAGCAGGTGGCTCAGCGGCAGGCCGCCTCACGCTATCTCAAGGATCTGTCCCACATCGGGGTACTGCGGGAAATGGCGGTTGGACGGGAGAAACTTTACCTGCACCCGAAACTGCTGCAGTTGCTCACCCGAGACGGCAACCACTTCGCGCCCTACACCTGAGGGATTTCGTGAACCGCGTATCAACTGGGGCTTATCGAAAGCGCAAGAACGTGCGCCATGGGAAGCCCGAAAAGGAAATCTCCGAGTACTGCCTCAGATTTTAGCTGCGTAAAATTTGCGTAAATCGGTTATGCATTATTGGGCGTTGTGCGGCATTTTTGCAACGAAAGGCCGAAATAAAAGTTAATAAATACAGTACGTTAAAAATACATCCAGCTTTCGGGAGGCAGTGGCCGGAGGTTCGAATCCTCTCACCCCGACCAATAAATCAACAGGTTGAAATCATCTGGCTTCGCTAAGAATGTGGCGTAAGTGCGAGGTAAGTGCAGATTATTGAATCCGCCATACCTTAGGTGGCCGGAGATGCCCATTCCGACTGCTTGTTGCCGGTGGCGCCAGCAATCCAGCCAATAGAGGGTCTCACGCGGACGCCGCGCGCCGTGTCATAGTCAAAGTGGTGCTCTGTCCCTATGGCCTAATCCATGCATGCCTTGATGTAACAATTCGTTGCAATCAGGCACGATTTTCGCGGTGGTGAGAACACCCTATTTCAGAAATTCGCCTAATTGACCGCGCCACATTTTCCAAAAAAAAGCCGCCCCGAAGGGCGGCAAGCTCCTGAAAAAACTCGGTGATCAATCAGTGACCACGATTGTCCGATTGCCGATCCGGAACCCCGTCATGGGTGTCGGCCGGTATCCGTCGGGACGGGTGTACAGCAATAGGACCTGCTGCCAGTGCGCCGTAAGAACGCGCCGGGCCATTAGCCGGGCAGCAAACCGTCCGCTTGAAAGTCCAGCCAGATCCAATGCTGTTTGAGCGATTTCGATGCTCAGCAGTCCTGCCCCGAATACCACCGGCCGGTAGACCTCAAGCATACCGGCGGCCATCAATTCCCCTTCGACACCAGCGAGGCACGCGGCGGCCACTCTCAATGCCTGCTCCTCTGGCGTCTGGCTGTCCCATTGGGTAGCGCCCCGATCGACCCCCAGCGTATCGACGACTACCGTCGTGGCCACTTCCCGGAGGCACTCGTTGCCGATCAGCCGCGGCCGCGGTTCCTGAATATCGGGAAGTTCGATCAGGTCCTGCCCCGGCAGGATGACCGAACCGGTCAGATAGGACGCAACTTTGCTCACCAGACTACCGGACTCCGCAATTCTTGCCTTCAGTTGGTTCGTGAATCGGCCGGCTGCGTGTTCAGGACCTTCATCCATGCCTAGACCCCCAGCAGCAGTTCCAGGCCTTCCGCATTGGCCCGGACCTGGATGTACTGCATGATTTCCACGAAGATCATCTCCAGGGCCGGCTTCAGATTGGTGGCCTCCACCCGGATCAGCGGATCGCCCCGCAGCATCTGTTCCCGGCGCGCCTGCATGTAGCGAATCTGCTCGTCGGTCAGCTTCTTTTGCAGCTCGAAGGCCTCATCCCGCCGCTTGTTCTCCGCGTCCATCAGATCCCGGATCCGGCCGGCGTTGAACGGGTCGGTCTCGGCCGTCTTGGCGAACGTGCCGGCCAGATCGGACAGGGTGTTTCCCGTCGACTCGACCGATTTTCCGACCGAATCGAAGGCGGCCTTGACCCGCTCCGCATCCGCCTGGATCTGTGCAACGTCGACCTTTGCCCGGTATTCGATGATCGCCAGCCGTTCCTTGGCCGCCCGGTCCAGTTCGTCGGACAGTGCCTTGGCGCTATCCTTGGCTTCGTCCATCTTGGACTTCTGTTCGCCGAAGGCCTTGTTGACCTTCTCGATGCCGCCGCCGACCTGCACATAGGACACGTTGCCCAAGTCGTCGACCACCCGCTTGTAGCCGGCGGCCGCATCTGTCGCACCTGTCCACACGTAATGAAGATTCCCCACCGCGTCTGTGACTTTGTCGTATCCAGTCGCCAGATGCTCAACGGATGCCTGGCTTTTGGTGAATCCCAGTGCCGCAAAACCAGCATCCTCCAGCGATAGCCCCATTCGCTTGGCGGCTTCGGCGACGGCATTCAGATCCCCAAGATCAATGGGCTTGAACGATTGCTGTGCGGTTCCGGCCGATTGTCCGGCGCTGCTAATGGCTTGTTCCAATTTCCCCAAGCCAGCGCTGGCCGTGGTGGCCGAAGTGTTCAGGTCTTCGCTGCCATGGACCAGACCGTAAATCCACGTTCCCAAGGAATCGCCATTCGTGCGTTTGGCAATGAAGTCGTCGATGGCTTTGCCCAGAACAGTGCCGACGGCGTACCCGGCGTCGGCGGCGGCTCCCACCAGCCCGGTTTTCCCGAGCAACGGCAACAATCGTGACGCGGAACTCCCCATCGCGGTCAGGCCTTCGGCCGCCGTGATCAGCTGCTTCGATGCGAACGCGGCTAGACCGGCTTGCAATAGATTCAGGGTCGCCGTGAACTCCTTGATGATCGGCCCCACCAAATCAACGACCTTGGCCCATCCCAGGATTTGCCCGATGGTGTTCTGATTCTCCGCGCCGGCTTTGCTGGTGGAATCGATCATCTGGCCCAGGGCCGAAACATAGGGTTCCATGGCCTGGCCGATGCCCTTGGCAATGTTGGTCAGCATGGTCAGTCCGTCGATGACTCGCTGAATGACGGACGCCAGCCCTTCGGAAGTGGACAGATCGACTTTGCCGAACAGGTCTTCGAACAGGGTCTTGCCCTCGTCGGCCAAGTCGCCAAAGGCGCGAATCAGCTTGGAGAAATCGACCTGTTCGAACGCTGCGGGAAGATTTTCAGCAATCCGTTTCAGGGTTGACTCGAAGTCTTCCAGGTAAGGCCTGAGCGCCGCGAACAACGGTTCCAGACCGCCACCCTCCACCACTTTCTTGAACGCCACTCCCAGTTCGGTGAACCCGGATGCTACCCCGCCCACTTCCTTGGACAACTGCACGCCAACAGCGCGGGACAGGTTCTCGAACGCAATGACGGCGGAATCGGCTTGCTTTTCGATGGTGGCGAGGCGGATCGCGACTTCCTTGGCGGCCGAACCATTGCTGTTCATGGCGGTTTCGGTGACCCCCATGACTTCATCCAGGTTGTCGAACACCTTGACCATCCTGGCGGCCTGATCGATGCCCACCAGCTGCTGGGTGAAAAACAGCTTCTGGTTGTCGTCCATGCCCTTGAACGCGCCGGCCACCTCGAAAAAGATGTCCTTGCCGGATTTCATCCGACCGTTCAGATCGGTTTGCGAGATACCCAGCTGTCCCAGAGAGTCGACCACCGGCTTGCTGTTGTCGATCAGCCGCAGCAATCCGGTCTTCAGGGCCTCCGCTGCCTCCGATCCGGACCCGAACACTTCGATGATGGGTGTTAGCAGTCCGGTTGCCTGATCGAAACTGAAGCCCATCGTCTTGGCGATCGGCGACAGATCGGCCATGCCGCCGGCCAGCTGCCGTACGTCGGTGGCGTACTTGTTGGAGACTTCGTTGAGTGCATCGATGAAATGGGCGGCTTCCGATGCCGGTGCGCCGAAGCCCTTGAGACTGCGGACCAGCAACTCGGAGGCCTCGGAGGCCTCCAGATCTCCGGCGATGACCAGATCCATGGCGTTTTTCTGCAGCTCGGCGGATTCCTTGGCGGAGAATCCTGCCTGTTTGAAGTTGGCGATGCCCTGCAGGATGTTGGTCGCGGCTTCTCCGTATTTGATCGACAGCTCGTCCACCGTGGCGGTGAACTCTCCGATCTTGGGATCGGTCTCGTCCAGGACTTTGGCCAGATCGGCCTGGGCCGATTCGAATTCGGCCGCCTTCGTGACCGCATACGCGCCGAAGGCGGTACCGACAGCGATCGCGGAGGCCTCCAGTTTCAGCATCCGGTCGGCGAGGTCCGACAAGGGTTGGGCGACATTCTGAACCTTGTCGTTAAAGCTACCCAGCCGATCGCCGACGGTACCGAAGGCCTCCCCGGTGCGGTCCACTCCGTTGAAAATGATGTCAACGGTCTGATTCAGGTTGGCCATGGTTGCCAATACTCAGGGGTCAACACGGTCCACCCGCAGACTGCCGGAATAGACCGTGACGGTCGTATATCCCGCCTTGAGGGGTGTCGGCGTGTGCACGCAAACCCACTGGGCCGCATAGGCCGACTTCTTGCCGGTCATTCTGCCGTTCGGTCCCCGGTCCTGCTGCAGCTTGCTGAGCTCCAGCGGCTTGACGTAGCGGAACTTGGTCAGCCCCTTCTGTCCGATCAGAACACGGGCGTCACCGTACCAAAGCCCAGGACCGGCCGTTTTCCAGGTCGGCACCTTGTTGATTGCGTACAGTGATCCCGCCTCGTCCAGTTCCGTTCCCGGCTTCCGATGCTGCTCGGCGAAGCTCTTCGCCTGCTCGACGCCCAGGGTCAAAACTCCGGACAGCAGGGAGAAATCCGGCAAGTAGTAGCGCTGATCCTCCAGCACGCTCTTCCGATACTTGAGGCGGTACAGGAAATCGTCCCATCGTTCATCGGTCGCGGACACACCCGGGTCGGAGTCCCACAGATGGGTATTGTTGGTGTAGGAGTAGCTGACCGTCCAGGATTGGGTAGGCGTCTGGATCGCTCCGGATTGGTTGACCAGCCAGATTTCGCCCAGGTTGTAGTTGATGACGTAATAGCTGCCCGGAGGCTGGGCGCCGCTGCCGTCATACTCGCCCAGCGCCGTGGAGTTGTAGGTCACGGTCAGCGGATTGATGGTGTTACCGACCTGATTGCCCTGCAGATCGAAGTATCTGCGGGGACGGACCACCGGAAAATGTGCCAGGGTGAAGACTCGCTTGCCGCCGCCGTATTTCGCCGCCAGGTTCTCGTTGATCACCGCGACGGCGCCGTACTCGTCACTGGCCTGCAGCATCTCGTTGCCACAAAGCTGGTTGGTGTCTTCCGCCAGGATGCGCTTCAGATTGTTGATGTTCTCGGACAGTACGTTGAAATTCTCGCCGTAGGCCACGGCGGATTTGGTCAGATACTGCAGTTCGTCCGAGAAGCTGAACGCCAGTTTTTGAGGGATCGGGTAGGCCTGATCTGCCGCCTGCTTCACCCCGGCGCGAGCGATTTCCTGGCCCTCATAGGTCCGGCTATTGGCGGCACCGGCCGCGGTCAGATCGCGGTAGCTGTAGGGAATGGTCACAGTCGGCCCCATCATGAGGGTCGCATCGCCGTCGACGAAACCGGTCATCGGTAGATCGCTCAGGGCTTCCCGGAGCACGGTCCGTAGGAAAATTCCGGGAACAGAAACATCAGAAGTCTGACTGTCACCTGCCGTCAGTCGCTTGTGGTCATCGGTCAACTTGGCCAAGTGGCAGCAGTCGAACAATTCCAGCGCACTGCTGACCAGTTTCCGCCGACCTGGCGGCATCTTCTCCAGTCGCCTGGGTTCCGGTTCGAACTGGAACATGCGGTCGGCGGCTTCTTGGAGCTGGCGAATTTCAGGGGTCATTGGGGTTCCTCGCAGGTCATTAAAAAAGCCCGATCTCCTTGCGGAGTCGGGCTCGGGGCCATCTGTTGACGGGAACAGCCTAGATCAACGATTTAAGCGGCGTCAAGCCGCGGTAACTCCGCGGTCAAACCGCGGTTTTTCTCTCTTGTCGCTTGATGCGCTGAACGACGGAAACGCCGACGCCCAGTTCACGCGCGATTCGCTGTATGCCCTTGTCGCCGGTCGCCAGCGCCGCGCCGATCGCCTGCTCCTTGTCCGGTGTAACCTTGGGTCTTCCGAGAGTCTTTCCCTCCGTCTTGGCTCTGGCGATACCCGCGGCGACTCGTTCGCGGATCATCCCGCGCTCAAACTCCGCGAACACCCCGAGCATTTGGAACATGGCGCGCCCGCTTGGCGTCAGCGTGTTGATTCCCTGGCGATGCAGGTACAGATCCACGCCGGCCGCATGAATGTCCCCCAGGAATGCCACCAGGTGCTGCAATGATCTCCCCAACCGGTCCACCGACCAGGCGGCCACCAGGTCAAAGCGACGGCGGGCAGCATCCCGGCAGAGGGCATCGAATGCCGGCATCCAGTCCCGTCCCTTGCTGCCGGAAATCCCGGCGTCCTCGTAGACCTCCACCACCTCCCACCGCGCCATTCTGGCGACTTCCAGCAGTTCTCGGCGCTGGTTCTCGGTCGTCTGTTCGCCCGTCGACACCCGGACATAGATGGCCACGCGCATATTCTTGCCCCCGCTTGAAACCCGAAAATTGTGCAGGAATCCAGGTACCCACCCCTCCCAAACGAGAAGAGCACTTCCTTCGCCGAACCCCCACCCCTACCGGACAGCATAGCAAAAGGCATACGGAAAACTACAGGTTTCGGTACAGCAAAACGACCACCCGGAAAGCCACGGAAATTCAGAGCACACGAGCTGGAAAGTCAGGGGGTTTTCCGTACAGGCCAGAGAAGTTATGAGAACCTGTCGAGTTTGCTCGTTTTTTTTCGGGTTTATGAACCGCCCCGCGCCCGGACCGAAACATGCGGGAAAAGGGGGTGGGGCGATACCACCACGCACCTCATAACTCACTTTATAAGAGCTTGCATCACTTGCCCCCTACGCGGCGTACCAAATCATGGAACGGGGTATTGATCGAGCTGACAGGCGTTTTCTTCAAGGCGATTTCCCGGCGCCGGCCGCTGGTCATCTTCAAGTAGACCTGCGTCGTTTCAAGGCTGGCATGGCCGAGCATTTCCTTGATGACGTAGATGTCGGCTCCCTTCTCGAGCAGGTGAGTCGCGTACAGGTGGCGAAGAGCATGAGGATGCAATTGTTCGGACGGTATTTTTGCGCGCCGGCCGTAAGTACGCAGGATTTCGTAAAAGGATCGCTGCCTGAGACGGCGGTTTTCCCCATAGAACTGGTCCGGCAACACAGCCCGATTGATCAGGTTCACGAATAGAACCTGGTCCCCGGATGGAAGAAAGCGATCGGCCTCCTTCAGTTGCGGATGTCCCAGATAGGCGCGCACCGCGGCGCCGACTTCTTTGGGGGCTGATACGACTCGCTCCCGATCACCCTTGCCAATGATCCGCAGATCGAGAAAATCAAACCCGCCGGCCGGATCAGGCGTGAACGACAGGTCGCCCTGATTCAGGTTGATCAGCTCGGAAACGCGCAACCCGCAACCCGTCAGCAGCAGCAACATGGCCATGTCCCGAATGCCGGCAAAGGTTTCGAGGTCTGGCTGAGCGAACAGGTGGCCAATGTGTTTCAGCTCCATGGATCGCGGCAAGGCGAAGCCTTTTGTCTGGTACTGCAGAGACCGCGCCGGATTGTCTTCCGGGCGCCGGCCGCCGCGGCCATACAGCCACTTGAAGAACTTCCGCATGGCACAGACGTACCAAGTCCTCGTGCGTTTGCACATGCCATCCCCAACCAGCCCGGAAAGAAATTCTTCCAAATGCAGCACGGTGGCGGTTTCCAGCGACCTGCCACGGTCTTCAAGAGCTGACGCCAGGCGCGCCAAGGCGCGTGGATAGGCATCGCAGGTCAATCGCGATAATCCTTCGCCGTGTTCCAGGTGTCTCGCAAATTCGTTGATTAACTCAGACATAGATCGGCCTGCCTTTCTTCAAATTCCCGGAGTTCCGGCGACCCAATTTCAAACATTCGCCAATCATCCGGACGCATGATCCAGAATTCCTCAACAGAAAATCCATAGTGCTGGACGATGATTGCGCCGGTCAGCCGCTTCCCATTCGACCACTGCAGATCCCCGATGGCCGCCACGCGAAAGCAGATGGCCCCCACGTCGTGAATGTCATACAGGACGGCCGGAGTCGAATAAACGGCGCCCGCCGCGGGCGGCTCGATCCCCATTTGATAGACCGGTGACGCATCTTTCAGGCTCGAATTTGGCCCCCGGGTGTGGTGATAGGGCCACTCCGGCCAATCATAAGCGACCCCACGCCAGTGAGTGAGCCGCAACATGCCATCGTCGTCTCGGTAAACAACCGCGCGGGATCGTCGCCTGGAAAGGCTGCCTCGCCGTCCCAGTTTTGTCCTGGATTCCTCCGACTTGTAGGCGTGCCCCCAGGCCACAACGCGAGCGGCGATTTCCCCCCCTGTCAATTCGTGCTTTGTGAGCATGACGCTACCTCCTCGCCTTCTGTTTCCGGGCTACCGGATTCGGACGCTCTACCGATTCAGGCAGTACCGGTGCGGATTTTGATTTCAGATAGTCGGTGATTGCCTGGCGCGCCAAGAGCGTGATGAGCAGCCGCAGGGCATCGATGGGGATGTCAGGATGGGGTTTCATTTCTCCGGTCATTGCCCCTCCGCCATCGCCGCTCGCAGTGATTCGCTCAGCGTCATCAGCCGGCCGCCGCCGGAGTGTTCCATACGCACCGGCGCCAAGTGCTTGATCGCCGGCCGGATCGTCAAAGCTGCGCCCAGCAGATAAGGCCAGCGGAATTCGGCGCTCAAGTAGCAATAGCCGCGCTCCCGGATCGCCCGAATACCCAACGGTTCCCAATCGACCTTTCCCCATAGCGCGTCGTCTTCGATCGACAGGGCGGTGATCTTGCCTGCGGTGCCGTTTTCCGGCCGGTGAGCGATGTTGATCGGGACGCTTCCGCGTTCAGCCAGCGATTGAGGGAACATCGCCCACAGCCCGAGCAAATCTTTCGGCTCTATGGAAAAGCGGCCTTGCCAGTGTTCGAAGCGGCCGCAACGCAGCAGCTGAACCTTGCGGCTCGGCCAGGATAGTCGGTGGTCAGTCATCGTCAGTCCTCCAGGGGTTCAAGCAGATCGGAATCGGGCGAGCGCGCCGGTCGATCGTCGTTTCCGGCCTGCCCTCCCGTACCGAAAACCCTTCCGAACCGGCAAGCCGGAAATTTGAAAAAACTTTGGGGTGTATGCAAAAAAGTGGAAACCGTGGAAACTGTGGAAACCGGTTGATATCTCTTCGTGTTGTTTCAATGAGTTGTACTCAGCTCGCGAGGTGGAAACCGGCTTGTTTTGGTGGAAACCGGTGGAAACCGGCGCCGGAACGGTTTCCACCAATACCGGAAAAGTTTCCACTTGGTTTCCACCTTAGTGGAAACCGACGAATTCTTTAATTTCATATGGATAACCATCACTTTCTATCTTGGTTTCCACAGTTTCCACTTTTTCAGATACACCCCCCTACACATTGAACGAAGCCCGCATCTGTACGGAAAACCCTGCTGCATTATCCCTCCATTGATCCAAACAACTTGTTGCCGAAAAACACCAGAACCCGTTTCATCGAGCCCTGAATCTTCACGGCTTTAGCGGCTCTTTCGACGGTCCTGCCGTTGCGTTCTTCGGTATTACCCTCGGCAACGAACCCCTTCTGCCGTAGCTGCCGAATCAAGGCGTCCTGACGCAGATTGATCCCGGATTCGGCATTGCGCAGAGCATCGTTGATCGCCTGCAGAGTCGGCGCCAGGAGTAGATAGGCCTCGCGCTTCTCGTCGGGGGTTCCGTGGTTCTCATCCTTCACCCAGCCGATATGCCGCCCGGAAGGCTCGTTGCCCTTCCAGCCGTACCGCTGAAAGCGCTGGCGTGTTTTGTCATCGCCTGGCAGTTCCCCATCCACCGGAAGCAGATGGACGACTCCGGCACTCAGCAGGTCCGCCAGGGTGTCCCGGAAGATCTCCGCCGGCATGGCGGTGCTGATTCGGCGCTCGTGATCGCCTGCTAGTTGGGTCAAAACCTGCCAGGCTACCTTTCGCCGCCGCTCCACTTCGGAATCCGACAGCACGCCGGCACGGTGCCAACAATTGAGCGCGAACCGGTAGCCAACCATCAGGTAGGCAAGTTGCTCCGGCGAGCGACCCGAAAGGGCTTCCCTAAGCCCCATGTCCCGGTATCGCTTCCAAAGGTCCCGCGCCTGGCTGATCGCGCCGGCCAGATCGGCGGCCAAGCTTTGGATGTAATCCGCCATCGCTCTGGACAGCAATCCGGAGACCCCGGCGGCTTGGCTCGTGGTGAGTTTCTTCAGGTTCGCTTCGCCGGGACTGACGGTCACCCCGAACAGCCGGGCCACTATGGATTCCCCGGTGGGCCATTGCTCGGCGGTCATCAGGCATAGGCCGCGGGGTGCCTTTTCCCGCCGCAGCGAACAATCGGCATGCAGCCGGCCGCGGCCGGCGCGGTTTCCCACGTTGCGGACGATTCTGGTGACTGTACGGTCAAGGTCGTGCTGTCCCTGCTTCGATGGCTGCGGAGCGTAATCGTCGATGACCGTTAGCGCGTCCTTGAGCGCAAACAGCTTCGCCTCGATGGCGTTGGCGGTATCGGTGAAATTTGCGGTCAGCTTGGTGCGGTCGATCTCCGCTCCGAAGTGCGCCAGCATCAGTGCGGCGAGAGTTGATTTCTGGGATCGGCTGGGGCCCTCCAGCCAAAGGGCGAAGTCGGTGCCCAGGCCGTCGGCCAAGGGGGCCAGATAGACCATGGCAATCAGCGGGATGGCGACGCGATCACCCACCACATGGGCGGAATCGAACGACGCTTGAGCTGCTGCCCGCCGCTCCCCATCGTCGGCACTGGGGGCCGGAAGGGTATAAGCGGATAGCTCTGGCCCCAGGTCCGTTTGAATGCCCTCGATGGCGCCGCCGGCGCCGATCACCGTCCCCGCCGACAGGTAGGCCCACTGGCCGTTGATCTCACGCCATCCGGTGTGCTGGTAGACCGTTCGCCGTGGCACCTTCGCCCTGCGGTGGCTTTCGTGCTGGATGGCATGGCGGAGCCGGTCCCTGATAGCGTTCCCTGGCCAGACGATGCAGCGGCCACCCCAGAATTTCGCGGGCCAGGCCATGCGCTCGAATTCCTCGCAGGACAGTGCGATGCGCGGCAATTCTATGCCGTCATGCTGGCCCGTTACCGCGTAACGAAGCCGCTGTTCCTGGCCATCGTCGAGAACGACTTCCTCGACAATCAGAGCGGAGAAGTTTGCCAGCTGAAGTTCCTGCTCCTCGTCCTTGCGCTCGTACAGGTACCAAGTGCCTTTGGGCCGGAAGTCATAGGGCCAGCTCGGCAACCAGGGCCGCGATTCGTCGGCAGGCTTGTCGGTGAGCGCCGCGCTGATTGGCGTGACCTTTTCAGAACTCATCCGGCCACCTCCCGAGCAAGGCCAGATCGTTGAAGTCGGTCCCGGTTTCGTGCCAGAAAAATTTCGGGATCTTCACGGTACCATCGACGGCCTCCGCGGCCTCGGTGGCAAACCGGACGCCCGGATTGCCGTCGGTAAATCGGTCATCGTCGGCGGCGATGATGATGCGGGCTTGCGGGTACTTGGCGCGGGCGATTTTGGCGACGCTTGGCAGGTTGCCGGCGCAGAAGGCCACCAGGGTGTGATGTCCGGTCCGTTCGTGGATCGTCGTCGCGGTGGCGGCGCCTTCCGCGATCACGACCGTCGGTGTCCGCTTGCCGATCGGGAAGTACAGGCCGTCCAGCCGCGATCCGGCAAGAAAGTGCTTGTCGCGGGGTGCCAGCAGGGTGTTTTTGTCGGGGAGTATGTATTGTGCCGCCCAGATCGTGCCGGCGGCGTCGATCATGGGGATCATCAGCGTATTGGCGGAGACTTGGGCCAGGCAGCCGCGCTCCGGTAGAAACACCCGCAGCGTGCCGATCCGCAATCCGTGAGACTTGATTCCCTTGCGTTTCAGATAGGGGTGTCCGTCGCCGCGGCAAGGCCTGGCCTTGGCCCATTCCCGTTGCACCCTGGCGGAAATCTGCAGGTGCCGCCGCTGTATCTCCCGCACTCGCGCGGCGTGGCGCGCGTTCATCTCCTCCGGGTCGACCGCGGCGAACTGATTGCAGCCGTCACTTCGCCAGCGTCCTCTGACGCCCGATTTATGGTCCCACCAGAGTGCGTTCGGAATGCCATCCGGATGAATGGTCAGGGCGATGTTCCTTGAGCCCGATCGATGGCCCTCGGCGTGGTATCGATGAAGTTTCCCATCCACAACGAGTGGTTCCGGAATGACAATGCCTTGCGCCTTTAGGGCGCGCCGGACCTCGGTTTCTAAGTTGTTGGAATTCGTCGCAGGATTTGGTACGGTATCTGAAGCCATTCGGAGGCCTCCGTTTCATGGGTTTGGCCATCGAAGGGCTCGCGGATTCCGATGCGGTATTACAGCAGCGCATCGGGTTTCGTTCTCGTATCTTCGCAAAGTGAAAGGATGGCGGCCTGGCGAGCGATGGTGCTTGCCAGGCCGTTTTTTTCAGATGCCTGATATCTCATTGCGGTCAGTGAGCTGGATCGATACCGGCAGCGGCATCCACCGTTTGCACTTCCGGCACATTCCTACCGGCGGAACCGCGATCTGTATTACCTGCAGACCCTTGATGGCCATTCCCTCGATGATAGTTCTTCCGCATCTGGGGCAGTTCATCGACTGGGTCTCACATTGGTGCGGCGGTGTCATTACAGTTTCAGCGCTGCTTCGAATTTTTCGATAATCGGCTCCAGCATCATCGCCACATCTTCGCCGGTGAGAGTGTTCATTTCCTGGGTATCGATCTCGCCGAATACGTTCGCAACCGCTTTCAGAGACCGGGTTGCCACCCAAACAAGATCATGGATGGTCTCTTTTCCCGCCTCGGGTGGCATGGCGCCTTCTGTTGCAGTGCTATAGGCATTTTTGGACATGGATATATCCTCCAAATGGTTGGCTTCGGAAAAATGGAACGGATGGATTAACGACCGCTCGCCGTCTTCTTCTGAAGGGCGATGATGCAGTCTTGGATGGCGCGGTCGGTGGTATACCGCCGCCGGCCGAGCTTGTAGGTCTTGAGCAGCCCGGAATTGATCAGGCTGTAAACGGTCTTCCGGTTGCTCTTGAGTTCCTGAATGGCTTCGTTGATCGTGCGTGTTGCTTGCTGTGTCATTGGCCGCCCTCTTTGTATAGGACGGCTACAGATTACTTATTCTTGGCAAAAAGTCTTTTCAAAAAAACTGCAATTTATTTATAAGCCGCCTTTTATCGTCGCCGTCGAATTTGCAGTGGAGGACTTGGTTCAGGCGCTGTAGGGCCGATTGCGGCTATTCGTCAGTGCGCCAAGGATCACGGTGGACTAATTGCCCTCGCGAGAGCGGTTCGCCCTAATCTGTAATGCCTCCAGTAACTGCTTCTGCATTTTGGGCATATGGTAGTTGAGGTCGAATTTGTTGATGGCCGCCAGCAACTCCTGCTGTAATTTGGGAGGATAGTTGGTAAAGCGGGTTATTATTGATGCTAATCTAATTCTCTCAAATTTCAGCGTTTGGCTGTATATATATTCGGAAATTGACTCATAATCATAATAAAATTTTCTCGCAAGACTCTGGCTTATATTGAGGTGTTGCCCAATTTCCTCGAACATGGCATCGTCTATAGGTATGTTCATAGATTCATGCAATTTTTTGCCTATTAACCAGGCTTCCCATTTTTGCGAGGCTTTCTTCTTTGCCTTTAAGTGAACTCGGTTTTCCAACAAAAAAGCTTCATCTGTAGATAACTCAAAGCGCTTATGCGATTCAATAAACGCACTGAACGCAACTCTGGCCCATTCTGGAATTAACAAGTCATGCCGGCAACAATAGTCGATTGCTTGCAGTACTACTTCCCCTTTATTTTGGTTTTCTTGGTCGTTAAAAAGGTCTTTTAGTTCAATGTTCAGTATAAAGTCATGGCAAATTTGTTCTTCATCTTCAATGGGAATCAAGCCATACAAAGGTAAGCCTAAACAGGCTACATGTATATGGACATAGCCTCTTGTATTTTCTAGTATGTCACGATAGTTCATATTGGCTTCCTTTCTCAGAAATTAATTGCTGCGCCAAATAGCAGACGCAGTTCATCCGACACATGAGGATTTCTAGTAGAATTCCAATCAGACATTGCCGTGACTCCTCTAAAATCAGGGTGATGTTCAGGGCCGGTTGGTGCTGCGAACACTTGCCGGCCCGTTTCGTTTCCAGGGTTAGCCCGCCCTGCCCGGGTTTCAATCAGCTCCGGTCAAACCGTACCGTGATAGACTTTCGGTACGGAGGTAAATCCATGGCTACCATCGCGTTCGACACGCTCAAGTTTTCCAACCGCCTGAAAGCGGCCGGTGTTCCGGACAAACAGGCAGAGGCCGAGGCGGAAGCGCTGGCCGAAGTTCTGGAAGTCAATTTGAAGGAATTGGCCACGAAGGAAGACGTCCTGCTCGTCCGCAAAGACCTGGAGGGCCTGGAAACTCGGTTCAATGACAAATTGACCATGCTCGAACAGCGCATGACGATCAAGCTCGGCGGCCTCATAGTCGTCGCCGTGGGCGGGGTCGCGACATTGGTCAAGTTGCTGTAACCGTTCCATTCTCGATTTTCCCAATCCAGATCATTCCCGACAGTGGCCCTCACTATGAGGGGTACTGAGGCTGACCTGCACCCCCATAAGGGTGGTGCAGGTGCAGCGTGTCCCACAGAATTGCTATGCCTAACGGCGTTCCCGACGCCGCACGGCCGCAATTCGCGGGACGGTTATTGCCTTCGGCGCCCCAGCCGTCCCCGCTCGATTCATCCAA